>Ga0210015_1003946_pt1 | contig 12850 bp, 9 predicted proteins | sample CryGeymeta201522_FD_185471 | JGI IMG/M metagenome (GOLD analysis project Ga0210015, IMG submission 185471) | Groundwater microbial communities from Crystal Geyser aquifers in Utah, USA - Crystal Geyser metaG 2015-22 (SPAdes) (version 2) | ecosystem: Environmental > Aquatic > Deep subsurface >... | reverse complement strand
ATTTCTCGCCCATGCTCCTGACGCCGATCCAGAAAAACACCAATGTGTGGTCGAAACACCCAAATACAAATTATTAGTGAGATTGGTAAAAAATTAAGGGCAGGCGGTGGAGGTGTGTAAAAAATTAGTTAAAGAAGAAGGTATTCATTCTATACTTCTCTGTCCGGGATTTACCCATCAAAATGTTGCGGAGATATCAGAGGCAGTAGGGAAGAATGTAGGAGTTTCGGTAGCCAGAGCAGATGGCCCAAGCAGTAAAGCGACACTTAAAATAATGAAAGAAGAAGGTTGGTTTTCCTAAAAAGAGAGAAATAAAAAACCTATCAGAAGGATACCTTCTCCTGATAGGTTTTATTTTTAACCAGTAAACTACTGGTAGAATTTATCCTCCTCAACCACCAGTAATAGTAACATTCACAGTATCAGTTTCAGTAATGCTATCTTCTGTATAGCTTACCGTAATAATTGCAGCAGTTGCTGCGCAGGCTGTCGCTACTGAAATTTTTCCATTAGTGACTGTGACATTGGCTACATTTGATGCATAAGTACAACTACTAAGTGCTATAGGGGCACTGGTATCATTATCATAATAAGCAGTAACCGAAGTAATAGTCTGTGATCCACCCTTCTTTATTGTCATAGTGGGAGGATTTACTTCTATGGAAGTAAGTATAGTTTCACTTACGGTAATAGTAAATAATTGACTGGTTGATCTATATAGATCAGCTACTTCAACAGTAACATCGTAACTCCCCGCGGAAGCGGGAGTCCAACTGATTACTCCGGTAGTAGAACTAATAGTCATACCAGTAGGACCATCAGTTAAGGAATAAGTTAGAGTATCTCCCTCAGGATCAGTAGCTTCTACTCCATAAATATATAGAGCTCCCTCTGTGGCAGTAGTTACCGCATTGGATTCAATAACCGGTGCACTATTGAAAAGGTAACAACCAGTAAATAGAAATGCAACAAAAAATAGACCTAAACTGAGTAATAATTTCTTATTTTTAATGATAATCACCTCCTTTCTAAGGGAAAAAAGGGGACAGTTCGGTAAAAAATAAAACCGTCCACTTTTTGGTATTATAACATAATAAATTAAAATTTTTTATTTAAATTATTTTAATTTTTCTTCCGGCGGAGACTTTTATAATTTTTCCAATAATTTGGCTTAAAGTAAAACCTTGCTGATACAAAAGAGTTTTAGCTTTTTCGGCCTGTTCTGGTTTAATAGCTAATAATAATCCTCCTGAAGTCTGGGCATCATAAAGGATAATTTCCTGTTCTGCAGTAATACCCGGTTTTTTTTCTACTAAGCAAGAATAATTTTCTTGGTTTTTCATGGTTCCTCCCGGAATCATCCCGGCAGAAATATATTTATCCAGACCTTTTAGCAGCGGTATCTTATTAAACTGTAGTTCTGCTCCTAAATGATGATTAGTCAGCATTTCGCTTAAATGACCGATTAAACCAAAACCAGTAATATCAGTCAGGCTATGGAGGGATAATTTTAATAATTCTTCCGGTAGCTGATTTAATTTGGTCATCCAGAAAATAGCTTTTTTTAAGCTGGTTGGTTCAGCCATCTCATTTTTAAGGGCAGTAGACAATATCCCGGTACCCAAAGGTTTAGTTAAGATCAGTAAATCTCCTTCTTGAGGTGTATTATTATAGAGAATATCTTGGGGATGAATTAATCCTACTACCGCTAATCCATACTTTGGTTCTTTATCTTTTAGGGTATGTCCTCCGGCTAAAATTGCTCCCGCTTCAAGAATTTTTTTTGCTCCACCTTTTAAGACCAGTTCTAGGTCATCTAATCTATCTTCCGGGAAACAAACTATATTTAAAGCCAGAAGAGGTTTTCCTCCCATAGCAAAGATATCACTTAAGGCGTTAGCGGCTGCAATTTGTCCAAAAATATAAGGGTCATCAACTAGGGGAGTAATAAGATCCAGGGTAAAAACTAAAGCCTGGGTTTCATTCAATTTATAAACTGCTGCGTCTTCATAGTTTTTAAATCCAGCCAATAAATTATTATTTTTTAAAGTTTTAAATTTTTTTAAGATCTCGCCGAGATCTTTGGAGTTTAATTTAGCTGCTCAGCCGGCAGCAGAAACCATCTGGGTTAATTTCTTTTTATCTACCAAATTGTTTCTGGCTCCTTTCTATTTATCTTTATTTTTTAAGATTAATATTCTATTATTTTCTTTGCGTTGAGTAATTTTTTCTTGGTCCATTTTATTAAGTAAGGGGATAATATATTTTCGACTTATTCCCAATAAATCGCGTACTTGAGAAATGGAAATGAAGCCATTTATTTTTAAAAAATCGATTAATTTATTTTTCATCATATCATAATTCTTATTTTCCAGCAAAATCCCCTCATTTAATTTGATAATTTCTCCCTCTTGAATTAAAAAATCAATTATTTCTTTACTCCCCGCAATTTGAGAATTAAGTTTTTTTTCATCAGGAGGATTAAGAGGATTATCTTTTATGATTTTTAGTATTTTAGAAATTAATATTTTTTGCTCTGGAGAAATTTTAGGCTTACTAGAGGGCAAAAAGATTATTCCTTTTTCTGAAGCTATATTTTTTGTATTAGTTAATACTTCTATTAAGTGATTAAAAATTTCTGGCTTTAAATAATAAAAATAACTTTGAAATTTATTTAAGGGAAAACCGGTTTGCAAGGGAAATAATTCGTATTCGTGATTTAATTGGTGCATAAATTTTTTAATTTGCTCTTCCCAGTAATTTTTCTCGATTAGCCAGTAATTAGTAGCCATTATCTTTCCTTCTTTGATCAATAATTCAACCATTTCCCGTATTTCTGGGTCCGCATAATTACTATTAGCTAATAAATTATCTTTTTTAATAAAGATAATTTTATTTAATTCGGTTAGAATTAATTCTCTTAAATCAAGTTTTATCCTGGTTTGTAAAAAGTTAATAATAGCTTTATCCTTTAAATTATGTTTAGGGGCTAGGGGGTCAATAATTAATCCACCGCCAATAGTTTTGGAGGGGCTGGGTATTCTTAAAATAAAGCGATCTCCCAAATAAGTTGCTATCGATTCTTTAAAACGTAATTGGCCAAATCCTGTTTCACCGTCTTGCAGATATTTTTTTTCGTCCAGGATTACTTTAGCTAATATTTCTTTGGTGCCGCTGAAAAAAAACACTTCTGATCGATTAATTAAAGAGTATTTTTTTACTTGAGGGAGAAGTTGTATTTGGACATCAATATTCTTACTGGCTCTGATCTGCTTCGTTCCAAAGACAATGTCTCCTCTATGGAGCTCACTTTTTTCTATTCCTACTAAATTAAGGGCTACTCTGCTACCCGGAAAGGCACTTTCCACTTTTTCTTTATAACTTTGTAAATTTCTAATTCGGGTTTTTCTATAAGAAGGGAAAATAATTACTTCCATCCCGGTATGAATGGTTCCTCCTATTAAAGTACCGGTAATTACTGTTCCACTTCCTTTAACCTTAAAGACTCGGTCAATGGATATTCTAGGCTTCCCAATATCTCTTTTTGGTTTTATCTTAGCTATCAAATTTTGAATAGCTGATTTTATTTGCTCAATTCCTATGTTCTTTACTGCACTTACTTTTATTAGGGGAGCATTAAAAAAATTAGTATTTTTTAACCTTTCTTGGATTTCTTTTTCGACCACCTTTAATCTATTTTGGTCTACCAAATCAACTTTGGTTAGAGCGATAATGCCGTATTTTATATTAAGGAGATCTATTATTTGGAAGTGTTCTTCAGTTTGTGGCATCCAACCTTCATTGGCATCAATGACTAAAATTACTGCATCGATACCGGTTGCCCCGGCGATCATATTCTTGATCAGATTTTCATGGCCGGGTACATCAACTATTCCAATTTTTTCTCCGGAAGGAAGTTTCATCCAGGCAAATCCTAAATCAATGGTCATTCCTCTTTCTTTTTCTTCGGGCAAACGATCGGTATCTATGGAAGTCAGAGCATAGATTAAAGCTGTTTTACCATGATCAATATGCCCAGCGGTACCTAAAATAAACATAAAAACCTCTTTAAATTTTTAGGAGATAAAATCAATATTTTGTTAATTTTATTTCATTTTGGAATAAACTGATTTAATAATTTTTATGACTAAATTATCATCAGAGGAGTCAAAACAGCGAGGATCTAAAACAAAATTTTCTTTTTCTTTTCTTCCCAGGAGAGGAGAACTACCTAAGCGTAATTCTTTAGAAAAAATTTCCACCGGACCAGGGGGTTTTATAATTACTAATTTAGTCGGTAAACTTTGTTCCGGTAAAGAACCTCCCCCGATGGCGGTTTGCCCTTCTTCTAGGAAGGCAGGAATATTTTCATTTTTTAATTTTTGGCAGATATTTTGGCTACGCGCATCAATTTTTTCTAAGGGACAGGAAATCATTTTCCAGATGGGAATTTTTTCGGTAGCCTCATTTTTTAGATAATATAATAAAATTTCTTGAAGTATAGTTAAAGTTATTTTATCTACTCTTAAGGTGCGAAACAGTGGATGTTGAGAAATTTTTTTTAAATAAATTTCCTTGCCACAAATAGCTCCTCCTTGAGGGCCTCCTAAAAGCTTATCGGTACTAAAACAAACCAGATCAGCGCCAGCTCGAATATTTTCTTGCACCGTAGGTTCATGTTTTAAACCAAATTCTTCCGTATTTAAAAAGGTGCCACTACCTAAGTCCATTACTACTGGCAAATTGTATTTTTCCCCTATTTTTTTAAGCTCTTTAATCTCAACTTGGTGAGTAAAACCGTTCATCTTAAAATTACTTTGGTGAACTTTTAAGAGTAAAGAAGTATGGTCATTAATCGCTTTTTCATAATCTTCAATAAAGGTTTGATTAGTTGTTCCTATTTCTCGAAGATAAGCACCACTTTGTTCTAATATTTCCGGGATACGGAATCCTCCTCCGATTTGAATTAATTCTCCTCTGGAGACAATGACTTCTTTATTTTTAGCCAGAACATTTAAGATCAAAAATATAGCTGCCGCATTATTATTAACGATTAAACTATTTTCTGAATGACTAAGAATACCAAGTAATTTTTCAACTATTTTTCCTCTTTTTCCTCTACTGCCTTCTACCAGATCATATTCTAAATTAATATAACCTGGTAGAGAGTTTTGAATAGAGGCAAGTATTTCTTTACCCAAGGGTGCCCGACCTAAGTTAGTATGGAGAATTACTCCACTGCCATTTATAACTCTTTGTAAAAAAGTAAATTTCTCTTGGTCAAAATATTCTTTAATTTTGTTTATCCTTTCTTCTGCTGAATATAAGGGGATATTTTTAGACCTATTTTTTTTCTCTTCCGAGATAACTTTTCTTACTATGGGGGTAAGCATTTTTTGGGAATATTTTAGTATTAAAGGTTGTAGGTTTTTATGTTGTAAAATTTTTTCTACACTCGGAATCCCGGATAGTAATAAATTTAAATTATTATTTTCTGTTTTATTTTTCAATTAATAAGGTTATCTCCTTGGGGTTAAAATTTAAAATAGGGACACATCCCATTTATTTTGGCGGGAGGGGTAGGAATCGAACCCACCGCAGCAATTACCATTAATTACCGCCCACGGATTTGAAGTCCGCAAGGCCCACCAGAGCCTATCCGCTCCCTTCTTGTTTTATTATAAATTGAAAGGTAAAACTTTACAAGTAAATATATTAGAGTATTGAGTATTGAGTAAAGAACAGTATTGAGTAAAGAACAGAGAAAGAAAAAACAAGAAATATAATTATTTTTTTATTTTAGAAAAAAAGAGGAATTTTACTAATTTTGTAGAATATAAATAAAAGGAATATAATTTTGATAATTAAGGAAAATAAATTTACTAATTATAGGCAGTAAATACATAAGAAAAGGAAACTTGATATGAAAATAGGATTGTATCATTTGATTTCAGAAATGAATAATGAAGCATATATTGATAGTACCTTAAAGAGTTTTATGTTTAAAATTGAAGAAAAATTAGCTGAAAAATTTGAAAATATAAATTTAAAAAATATTAATGAAAAAGATTATTTTCCTCTTATTTTTATAAAATCCGGTGGGGTAGAAGGAAAATTTAAGCAGTTTTTTAAACTAATCAAGGGACCTTATCTACTTTTATCCAGCGGTTTACATAATTCTTTGGCTGCTTCTTTGGAGATTGCCTCTTTTTTAAGACAGCAGGGAGAAAAAGTAGAAATACTCCATGGTGATAGCGATTATATTGCCCAAAGAATAAAAGAGCTTAAAAAAGTTTTTGAAATAAAAAATAAGTTATCTACTTTAAAGTTAGGAGTAATTGGTTCACCTTCCGATTGGCTTATCGCCAGTGAGGTAGATTATAAGAAAGTAAAAGATACTTTAGGAATTTCATTAATAGATGTTGAAATGGATGAATTAGTCAAAGAAATTGAGCAAAAATACCGTTTTGATCATCCCAAATTAAATGATATTAAAAATAAAAAATTTGATAGTAAATCAATCGAAGGAGCATTAAAAATTTATAGCGGGTTTAAAGCTATTATAAACCAATATAAACTTGACGGTATTACGGTAAGATGTTTTGACTTGCTGGAAATTTATAAGAATACCGGTTGCCTTGGTCTATCCTTATTAAATGATGAAGGAATTATAGCCGGCTGTGAAGGGGATATTCCTGCTCTTGTTTCTATGGTTATTTTGCATTATTTGACTGATGAACCTGTTTTTATGGGTAATTCTTCCAGCTTGGATCTAAATAAGAACGAAATAACTCTTGCTCATTGCACTTTACCCTTAAATATGGCTGATAAATATTATTTTAATACTCACTTTGAGTCGGGGTTGGGAGTAGGAATAAGAGGAATAATCAGAGAAGGAGAAGCGACTATTTTTAAATTATCCGGAGGCGGTCATAATTACTTTGTTTCGGGAGGAGAGATTATAAAAAATTTAAAGGATAGAAATTTATGCCGAACTCAGATAAGACTAAAATTAAAGCAAGATGTAAAATACTTTTTGCAAGAATCTATCGGTAACCATCATCTGATTTGCAGAGGAGACTACAGTAAATTGATAAGAGAATTCTTTAAATGGTAAAATATTGTAGTTAAGGTCAGGAGTTGAAAGTGTGTCAAAGGACCGTCCCCTGACACCGAAAAATAGGATGTGTCCCTATTTAATTAATTAATTATTTATTATTTATTAAGGGAGAAAATAATGGGTGATATTATGCGGCCACTTCCATTTAAGCAGCTACTTCACTGGATAATTGAGGAATATCGATCACAGCAAACCATTTTTGGGATACCGAAATCTCAATTTTTTAGAAAAAAAAACCGAAAAAGTATTCAGATATTTGATGAAAAATGCGATACCCCTATCGGACCTGCAGCAGGACCTCATACCCAGTTAGCTCAGAATATTATTACTGCCTATTTGGTCGGGGGGCGTTTTTTTGAGCTGAAGACGGTACAAAAACTTGACCGTCTGCAATTTGAGAAGCCCTGTATCGATGTAAGAGATGAGGGTTACAATACCGAATGGTCTACCGAACTTTCTTTGGAACAGGCCTATGATGAGTATGTCAAGGCCTGGATACTGCTTTATTTTATAGAGTCAGTTTTTAATATGCGCTTTACTGATCAGCAATCTTTTGCTCAGCAATCTTTTATTTTTAATATGAGTGTTGGTTATGACCTGGAGGGAATCAAAACACCGGGTATGGATTCGTTTATTGATAACTTAGCCGATGCCTCCGGGCATCCGGTATTTAAGCGTCACCTAAAGGAATTAGATTCTTTTATTCGGGAAACAAACTTTCCGGAAGCTCTACCTATTAAAGGAAAGATGGAAAGCTGGCAAAATATTCCCAGTATGATTTCACCTCATATCACTCGTTCGGTGACTCTTTCTACCATGCATGGATGTCCCCCCGAAGAGATAGAAGCGATCAGTAGATATCTTATGGAGAAAAAAAAGCTCCACACCTTTGTAAAGTTGAATCCGACTCTCCTCGGCTACCAACCGGTCAGGAAAATACTGGATACCCTTGGATTTAACTATATAATCCTTAAGGAATCTACCTTTACTAATGACCTGCAGTGGGATGATGCCATCGGGATAATTAAGCACCTTTCTAAATTAGCCACTGACTGCGGCCGTAATTTTGGTATTAAGCTCTCCAATACCCTGGGGACGGTAAACACCCTGGGTATCCTTCCAGGAGAGGAGATGTACCTCTCCGGACGTATTCTCTTTCCCATTACCATTACTCTGGCTTCCCGCTTGTCGAGTGAGTTGGGAGGAACTCTCCCTATGTCCTACTCAGGAGGGGCGTCTCAGTTGAATATCCTCCAGATCTTTGAAACCGGGATTAAGCCCATTACAGTAGTCACTGAGCTGTTAAAGCCAGGTGGTTATCTGAGAATGACCGAAATGGCCCGAAAATTAGAATCAATGCTTGAAGAGAGTAGACCGCCTAATCTTATCGATCTAGAAAAGCTTAACCGTTTAGCCGAAGAAACCCTCCAAAAAAATTATTACCGGAAAGATTGGAGAGGTACAAAGAAGGTTTTCGTTGACCGGGAATTGCCCCTGACCGACTGCTATATAGCTCCCTGTGTTCTCTCCTGCCCAATCCATCAGGATATTCCGGAGTATATTCGGCTGGTAGGAGAGGGACAGTATGATAGGGCTCTGGAACTTATTTATTTAAAAAATCCTCTTCCCCAGATAACCGGATATATTTGCACTCATCAATGTATGTACAACTGCACTCGTCTTGACTATGAAGAACCGGTCGGTATTCGCGAGGTGAAGAGGATTGCCGCTGAGCATGGGAAGGTCGCCTACCCTATTAAAAGTAAAAGCCGCAGTGCGGTTAAGTGGTTGGATACGAAAGTAGCGGTTATCGGAGCAGGACCAGCAGGGCTAGCGGTAGCTTACTTTCTGGCTAAAAGCGGATTCAGGGTGACTGTATTGGAGAAGCAGGATTCTCCTGGTGGTGTAATAAGCCATACCCTGCCTTATTTTAGGATTCCTGGGGCTGCTATTAAGAAAGATATTTCGGGTATCCAAGCACTGGGGGTAGATTTCAAATTTGGAGTATCAGCAGAATTTTCTATTAATGATATGCATAAAGAAGGATTTACCTATATTTTTATAGGAATCGGCGCGGAAGTTTCGAGGAGACTGCAGCTAACCGGGGATGTGGATAATAATAATGTTTATGAAGCCCTGGATTTTTTAAGGTCTTTTAATAAAAATTTAGGAACTCTTGGAACTCTTAACCTTGGCCAGAGTGTAGCGGTGATCGGGGGAGGAAATACCGCCGTAGACAGTGCACGATCAACCCTGAGGATAACTGGCGTTAAGAAGGTTTTTATCATCTACCGCCGTACTGAACAGGAAATGCCAGCAGATAGAGAAGAGTATAAGCGAGCTCTGGAAGAGGGAGTCATTTTTAAGCCCCTCTTATTGCCGGAATCATTTTCAAAAACTGGTATCTTGAAATGCCGCAGGATGACTTTAGGCACTCTTGATTCCAGTGGTCGCCGGAGTCCTGTCCCCACTGAGGAGACTGAGGAGATAGCTGTAGATGCTGTGATTAGTGCTATTGGAGAATACACCGACCCGAAGTTTTTAACCGCTCAAGGGTTAAAACTTGGGGCAGACAGTAGACCTTATGTAGACCCAGAAACCCTGGAAACTAATCTTGAAAATGTTTTTATAGGTGGTGATGCCCTTCGTGGTCCCTCCACCGTGGTTGAATCTATTGCGGATGCCCGAAAGGTAGCCGAGGCTATAGCCAGAAAAGAGATACCAAACTGGAAGGGTAGGGATAAGGATTTCAAATTAGGTTTGGATAGGAAACGGCAGGTTTTAGAGATTTATAATAAAAAGGGTCGCCTCATCCCGGCTCAAATATCCCAAGATGATAGAGTAATAGCTGAGAATGAAGCCGGGCGGTGTCTGGAGTGTAATATTATTTGTAACAAATGTGTCGATATCTGTCCAAACCGGGCGAATCTGGCGATCGCGATTGATGAGAAAGAGGGCTTTCATGACACCTATCAGATTCTCCATCTTGACGCCTGGTGCAATGAATGTGGAAACTGTGGCACCTTCTGCCCCTACAATGGTTTACCCTATAAGGACAAGCTGACTCTTTTTTCTACTAGGGAAGACTTTAAGAACAGCACCAATAATGGCTTTGTTATTACCGGTCCTTCTAATGATAAGTTAATGACCTTAAGGTTAAAAGATTATCTAGGGGAAATGAAAATTAATAAAAACAATGAACTAATAATACCTGCAGATTTTAAATATCCAAATAATTGTGATCTTAAGGAACTTAAAAAAATTTTCCTGATAATCAGCACGGTATTAAAAGATTACCATTATTTAATCAATAGTTCAGTAAGTTGAGTAGTAGAAGGATGTAGGGGCGTATTGCCTGCCTGTGCGTGTACGCACGCAGACAGGCAATACGCCCCTACCAAGGGCAATCTATAACTCATAACTTATAGGTATGTAAGATAAGGCAGAGCTTGTAAATTGTAAAAGGGTTTTGTAGGTGGTAATATATATATATATCGAATCAGGAGCTGGAGGATTTAGCTTATGGAAGCATCATTCGGAGATTTAAAGAAGGGCCAAAAAAACTGCCAAAGGACCGTCCCCTGTCAGTATTTTGCTCCTCAGAAGATAGAGGAAGCTTTAGAAATTTTATCTAAATACGGAAAAGAAATTAAAATAATTGCTGGAGGAACCGATCTATTAGTGCAATATTATGATCGACTTTATGAGGTTAGTGCTTGGTTAGATTTAAAAAATATTGAGGAATTAAAAGAAATTAAAATAGATCAGAATCAAATAGAAATTGGAGCTATGTCTACTCATACTCAATTAGAAAGTTCAGCAGATATTAAAAGATATTATCCAATTTTAAGCCAGGCTGCTTCCGATATTGGTTCTCCTCAAATTAGAAATCGAGGAACTATCGGAGGGAATATTGTAAACGCCTCTCCAGCAGGTGATCTTTTACCCGCTTTAATAGCTTATAGGGCACAATTTAAATTAGTTTCCCATAAAGAAGAAAGTATAGTTTCTGCTGAAGATTTTTTTCTTGGTCCTAAAAAAACCATCTTAAAATTCGAACAATTATTATCTAAGATTATTATTCCAATTCCAGAGCAAAATACTTATTCTAGTTGGATTAAAATTGGAAAAAGAAAAGCTTTAATGGTGGCTACTGTGTCATTGGCTTTAGTCCTAAGTATGGCCGAGGATAATAAAATTATTCAGGAAGTAAAAGTCTGTCTCGGCTCTGTAGCCTCAACCCCTTTTGAAATAATGGAAATAAGAGAAAAAATGATCGGTCGGCAATTTAAGCAGTTAGATTTTAATGAATTAGGCCAATTAGTAGAAGATAGGATTTCACCTATTGATGATATTAGGGGAACCAAAGGGTATCGCCAAGAGGTAACTAAAAATATAATGATTAATGCCCTGGAAAAGATACAGGAAACCTGGGGGCAATCACAGAATGACTAAATTAAAGATAGAACTAATGGTTAATAGGAAGAAAAGAAAAATAGAAATAACTCCTTCCACCCGCTTAATAGACTTATTAAGAGATGATTTACAGCTTACTGGAACTAAAGAAGGATGTGGAAAAGGTGAATGCGGGGCCTGTACCGTAATTATGAATGGTGAGTTAGTGGCTTCCTGCTTGGTATTAGCTCCTCAAGCAGATGGGGCAGTTATTACTACTATTGAGGGCCTAGGAAGTAGTGATCATTTAGATCCTATTCAAGAGGCTTTTATAGAGAGCGGTGCAGTTCAATGTGGGTTCTGTACCCCGGGGATGATCTTAGCGGCCAGGAGATTATTGGAAGAAAATCCCCATCCTGATGAAGAAGAGATAAAACGGGGTATTTCTGGTAATCTTTGTCGCTGCACTGGCTATCAAAAGATTATCGAGGCTATTAAGTTATCTATAGCTCGATTATCTAAGAGTGATAGCGGAAAGGCTAAATAAGATGAGTGAAAAATATATCGGTAAAGATATTTTAAAAGTGGATGTCCAGGATAAAGTAACTGGGAAAGCTTTATATCCTGACGATATTTATTTCAAAGATATGTTATATCTCAAAATTAAAAGAGCCACTTATCCTCATGCTTATCTACGTAAACTTGATTTAAGTAAAGCAGAGAAATTACCAGGAGTGGTTAGGATTATTTCCGCTGCTGATATTCCTCAAGTTAAAAATTTTGGTTTAATGATCAAAGATCAGCCCGTCTTAGTGGGAATCGGCCAAAAAATGCGTTATATGGGAGATGCTCTGGCTATAGTTATCGCTGAGAGTAAGGAAGTTGCTTCTAAAGCAGTTAAACTGATCGAGATGGAAGTAGAAAAATTAGAAGTAATATCCGATCCCTTGCGAGCTATGGATAAGAATGCCCCTCTTATTCATCAAGATGGAAATATTCTGGCTACCCATTATTTGGAAAAGGGTGATATAAAAATGGGTTTTGCAGAAGCTGATCTTATTGTAGAGAAAGAATATAGAACCAGTTTTTTAGACCATGTCCCTCTTCAAGTTGAAGCAGGAGTGGGAATTTATGATAAAAAAAGTGGAGTTATTACGCTCTGGGTTGCCACCCAGTGGCTGCACGATACCCAGGCAGATATTGCCCAATCCCTCGGTCTTTCCAAAGAAAAAATAAGGATAATTCAGCCGGTTATCGGTGGCGCTTTTGGCAAGAAAGAAGATATTTCGGTGCATATTCATCTTGCCTTAGCAGCTATTGAAACCAAGAGGCCAG
>Ga0210015_1003942_pt1 | contig 12864 bp, 10 predicted proteins | sample CryGeymeta201522_FD_185471 | JGI IMG/M metagenome (GOLD analysis project Ga0210015, IMG submission 185471) | Groundwater microbial communities from Crystal Geyser aquifers in Utah, USA - Crystal Geyser metaG 2015-22 (SPAdes) (version 2) | ecosystem: Environmental > Aquatic > Deep subsurface >... | reverse complement strand
ACCCACTCACCCACTCACCACTCACCACCGGCGATGACTGTCTGGTCGCGGGTCGCCGCCACACTGGAACGTTGCGGTGTCATTGGCTATGATAGCCGTCACCCACTGCCGGGTTCAAGCGAAAGGTCCAGCTATGCCCCCCACGCCGGATGAGCGCCCCAACTTCCTTGTGCTGATGATGGAGCAACACCGGGGCGACTGCCTCGGCATCGAGAACCACCCGGTGCTGCTGACGCCCAACATGGACGAGATCGCGGGCCGCGGCTGTCGGTTTGCCCGGGCGTACTCCACGTGTCCGGTGTGCGTGCCGGCGCGGCGGTCGTTTCTGTCGGGGCAGTTCCCGCGGACGCACCGACAGTTCGGCAACACGAATGTCGAGTGGAGCGAGCCGACGATTGCCGGGGCGCTGTCTGCCGCCGGCTACCAGACTTGCTGGCTCGGCCGCAGTATGCACCAGACGCCGCCGCGCAAACGATACGGCTTCGAGCACGTTGTCATGAACGACCACCGCGAGCCTTTCGATGATTACGACGAGTTCATGGCGCAGCACATGCCGGCGGGGGCGGGAGGGTATTACGGCACCGGCGTCATGCACAACGACTGGACCGCGCGGCCGTGGCACCTGGACGAGTCGCTCCATCACACCAACTGGTCGATCAACTTGGCGCTGGATTTCCTGCGCAAGCGCGATCCGTCGTGCCCGTTCTTCCTGTGCGTCTCGTTCGTCGCCTCGCATCCGCCGCTCGTTCCGCCCGCTTGCTACTTCGAACGCTACCTGCGCGCGGGGGTGCTCGACCCGGCGATTGGCGACTGGGCTGTGCCGCCCGAGCACGACGGCCATGGCGGCGGTGTGAGCGCGCGCAAAGTGAAGTTGGCCGGCGAAGCGCTGCTCTCCGCCCGCGCCGGCTACTACGGGCTGCTCAACCACGTGGACGACCAGATTCACCGGTTGCTCAACAACATCACCGGCGTTGACCGGGTGACCGGAGGCAACACCGTGGTGGTCCTGTGCTCCGATCACGGCGAGATGCTTGGCGACCATTACTGCTGGGCGAAGAGCCTTCCCTACGAAGGCGCGGCGCGGGTCCCGCTGCTGATCCGCACGCCCGAGCGGTTCGGCATTCGTCCGGGCACGGTCGTTGAGGCGCCTGTCGGGCTGGAAGACCTCATGCCAACCGTTCTCGAGATGGCGGGCGTCGCCGTTCCCGAGACGGTGGAGGGCCGGAGTCTGCTGCCGCTGCTGTGCGGCGAGCCAACGGACTGGCGCCCGTGGATCCAGATCGAGTGCGCCACCGGTTTCCAGTGCCTGACCGATGGCAAAGAGAAGTACGTCTGGTTCACCCGCGACGGCGTGGAACAGTTCTTCGACCTGACTGAGGACCCGCAGGAGTTGCGCAACCTGATCGGCGCGCCGGACCGGGTAGACAGAGTTGGCTGGTGGCGCGCTCAGTTGGTACAAGCATTGCGCGACCGACCGGAGGGCTGGTCGGATGGCAGCCGGCTGATCCCCCGCGCGAGGTAGCCGCAAGGTTTGCTCGGGGCCGGTCTCCGACCGCCCCGAAACGCATGACCGAAGGTCTCAAGACCGTGGCGAACCCGCAGAGATCCGGGGAGACCTGTTGGTCGCGCGCCGGCGGGGTCAGGAGACCCTCGCCGAACACCGCCGGCTGATCCCTCAGCCACGAAAGGATGCGTGACATGCCAAGCAAGAAGACGAACGTACTCGTGCTCAACTCCGACTCATTCCGCTGGGACAACCTGACGGTGCACGGCGGGGCGGCGGTCCACACGCCGAACCTCGACGCGCTTGCCCGGTGCAGCGTGGTATTCGAGAACGCCTACGCCGGGTCGTACCCGACGCTGCCTCATCGCACCGACGCCTTCCTCGGCACGTGGGCCTTTCCCAACGTGGGGTGGGGGCCGCTCGACCGCACGGTGCCGACGCTGGCGGAGGTGATCTCGGCGGCCGGCGCCGACACGTTCCTGGAGCTCGACTGCCCGCACATGGTCAAGCAGGGGCACTACTACGAGCGCGGCTTCAGCGCCTGGCGGTGGGAGCGCGGGCACGAGAACGACAACCTGGCGCCCAAGTCGCTGGTCCGGAAGATGCCCGTTCCAGGCGATCCGAGGAAGTACCGCCAGCCCGTCTGGCCGGTGCAGCAGCACCAGGCGAACATGCTGTTCCGGGGCCGCCAGCGTGACGAAGACTACCTGATGGCGGTCGTCGCCCGCAACGCGGTGGGCGACCTCCGCCACCTGAAGGGCAACCAGTTCTTCATGTGGGTCGACATGTTCGACCCGCACGAGCCCTTCGACCCGCCGCGGCACTACTTCGACCGGTACTACTCCGGCTTCGACGGCGTGCTCTACACCGTGCCTGTCTACGGCCGGTGCGATTGCTACTCGAAAGAGGAGTTGCAGGCGATTCGCGCTGCCTACCTGGCCGAGTCGACGATGGTCGACCATTGGCTCGGCTACGTGGTCAGCGCGGTGAAGGATCTCGGCCTTGACGAGACCACCGTCATCGTCTTCACCTCCGACCACGGGCTGTGCTATGGCGACCACGGCTTCACCGGCAAGAACTTCGCGCCGCTCTACGGCAACGTCGCCCGGATTCCGCTGCTTGTGTCCACGCCGGAAACGCGCGCCGCCGACAAGTCCCGCAAGGTGAAGCAGCTCGTCCAGCCGGTGGACCTGATGCCGACCATCCTCGACACGATGGGGATCAAGCCGCCGAAGGAGTGGAAAGGCGAAGGCGTCTCGCTGGCGCCCTTCCTCGACGGCAAGACGATCAAGACGCGCGACGCCGCCTTCAGCGGGCAGTGCGCCGCGTCGTCCCCCAACCCGAACACGCCGGCCGGTCACCTGCGCGTGTCCACCCGCGACTGGACGCTGATCTTCCCGCCCGACCTCGGCGGCACGCGCGAGAAGCCCCTGCTGTTCAGCCTGAAGGACGACCCGGCCGAGACCACGGACGTGCTCGCCAAGAACCCGGCCGTCGCGCAGAAGCTGTACGCGCAGTACGTCGAGTTCTTCAAGACGTACAACCGCGCTGGCGACGACGTGCCGATTCCGGCGCCTGCCGAACTGGTCTGAAGCTGCCCGCGCTTGGCACAGCCCGGCGTCGGGTACCATGAGAAGAACTACTTCGGGGGCAGCGCCTGTCGATCCGACCGGTCCGACCGATCGGGCACCGCCGGAGCGACGTTTTCACCCACCGGACAAGCCGGACAGGAGTCCATCGGAGGTGTTCAGCATGTTGAGGTACCCACGACGCTACTTGGTTGCGTCCGCCCTATCTGCCGGCGGGGTGATCCTCGCGCTCACCGGCTGCGGGAGCGGCGGATCCAGTTCGGGCAGCAGTAAGCCCAAGGAGAACCCGTGGCAGGAGGCGAAGTCTGACAAGCAGCGGGCGACAGCGCCGGAGGTCGAGCCGGTCGATCTCCAGAAGCTGACCGCCGACAATGGGGCCTTCGCGCTGGCCCTGTATCAAGCTGTCCGCAAGACCGAAGGCAACCTCTTCTACTCACCGTACAGCATCTCTCTGGCGCTCGCCATGACGTACGCCGGCGCTCGGGGCGACACCGAGAGCCAGATGGCGGCGGCGCTCCACTTCGGGCTTGCCCAGGACAAACTGCATCCGGCGTTCAACGCGCTGGACCTATCCCTCCCACGCGACAGCGCGACCAAGGCCGAGACGAAGGACGGGCAGGAGACCACAGGCTTCCGACTACGTATCGCCAACGCGCTCTGGGGTCAGAACGACCACCAGTTCCTCCCTGCCTTCCTCGATACGCTGGCCGAGAACTACGGCGCCGGTCTGCAACTCCTGGACTTCAAGGCCGACCCCGAAGCCGCCCGCAGCCTCCTCAACCAGTGGGTCAACGATCAGACCGAAGAGAAGATCAAGGACTTGTTCCCCGAGGGGAGCGTCACCGACCTGACGCGACTGGTCCTGGCCAACGCGATCTACTTCAACGCCGCGTGGCTCCACCCGTTCACGGCAGAGCAGACCCGGGACGGCGACTTCCATCTGCTGGACGGCAGCAAGGGGACGGCGCCGATGATGGCGGAGACAGAGATGTTCGGGTACGCCGCTGCCGAGGGATACCAGGCCGTCGAACTCCCCTACGACGGGGGCGACTTCTCCATGTTGATCCTGCTTCCCGCCGAAGGGCAGTTCGCCACATTCGAGGAGTCGCTGGACGCCGGGAGAGTGGGCTCGGTCGTGTCCGGCCTCCGGACCGCAAACGTCCGCCTCACTTTGCCGAAGTTCACCTACTCCATGCGCCTCGGGCTGAAGCAGACGCTGGCAGCGATGGGCATGAAGGACGCCTTCGAGCCCGGCGCCGCCGACCTGTCGGGCATGGACGGCTCGCCAGACCTGTTCATCATGGACGTGCTGCACAAGGCGTACGTGAACGTCAACGAAGCCGGCACCGAAGCCGCTGCCGCCACTGGCGTGGTGGTCGGAACCACCTCCGCTCCGCCGCCACCCGTCGAGATGAAGATCGACCGGCCCTTCCTCTTCGTCATCCGGCACCAGGAGACGGGGACGCTCCTGTTCGTGGGACGGGTAGTGAACCCAACGGCGTAGCGACGGGCGCACGTCCGGCTAGCGGAACCGGCGCAGGTCGCCTCGCTTGAACGTCCACTGTGGCGTCACGACTTCCTCGCTCGCAGCGAGGTCGTACCACGGCGAGAGCTCCGAGTCGGCCAGGTTTCGCAGCACGTGGAGGCTCTGCGCCGGCATGAATCCCTGCGCCAGCAGAGCCAGCTTGCCCTTGCCGTCCTGAGCCTGGCACGTGTCCAGCACGATCACGGCGTGGCCGGGCGAACCAGCTTGGACGAGTAGGTCACCCGCCTGCACTTGGTCGACTGGGATCGCCTTCGTATCGCGCTTCAGCGAGATGGTTCCTGCGTAGCCGAACACGAAGTCCAGGAACGCGCGGAAGCTCCTCCATGAGCGGCCCGGGCTGCCACTGCGACTCCACACAATCCTGCTTCCGCGCAGGACCGGACGTTCGCCCCGCTTCCAGCGGGCGTATGACAGCAACTGGCCGTTGGTGGCGCTGAACTCGATCCGCGAGTCCAGCTCTCTGCTGAACAGGTACTCCGCCCGCAGCCGGACGACCGCGTCCGCGCACTGCTGCAGGTCGCTCTCGCCGACGTCAATGTCGAGGATCGCCGCGCAGGCGGACTGGTAAGACTTGCGGGTGCCGTCGTAGAGCAGGACGGGAGCAGTCGGCGACTTGAGGGGTAACCCGCGCAGCCAGCAGGCGAAACCGTTGGGTTCGGCGGACACGCGCCGGTAGCCGACGGGCGCCGGAAAGCGCCGCCACAACGCCTCGGCTCTCTCCGCACCGTGCGGGAAGGCGTACTCGCACTCACAAGGCGGCGGAGTCCAGCTTGGCGCCGGCGCCGGCATACCAGGTCCCTCCGGTCGCACCCGGCAGCCGCCGGTCAGTGCTGCGACGGTCGTCACACAGATCCAGAGACGCACGCAGTTCCTCGATTCGCCGGGACCACACTTGTTCAAGTATAGCCTGCCGTTTCTCCCTTGAGTACTGTAGCCCGACGCGCCAGCGGAGGGACTCCCTCGGCCTGGCGCCTCGGGCTACGTTTCCATCCGTTGGGGTGTTCAAGCGAAGCGCGGACATGAGCGATTCCTGCGCAACCGCGGGACTGGGGGACGAGTCTGCAGGGCGTCTTGTGGCCCTCCCCTCCCGTCGCGCCAACTGGACCGGACGGAGGAAACGGCTCGGCAAGGGAGAACCGTGAAGCGAACACCACCGCCGGACTGGAGACCGAGACGATGCGAATGCTGACGGTCCTGTTGGGAGGAGTCGCTCTGATGTCGAGTGCCGCTTCCGGTGCCGAACAGCACCGGGTCGTGAAGCTGTCCACCGTCTGCCTGCTCGACGGCGCACAGTATCGGACGCAGGACTACGTCCTGGGGGCAGTCGCCGAGGCGTGCAGGCGCACGAAGAGCGACCTGGTGGTGGCGCCCTACATGCCCTTCCTGAGCTTTGACGCGGCGCGTGCAGCGGCCGACTTGGCGCCGTTCGCCGCTCTGGCGCGCGCGCAGGGGACGTACCTGTCGGTAGCGCTGAAGGAGCAAGCGGACGGCAAGACGTACGCCACTTCGGTGCTGCTCGACCGGCAGGGGAAGCTCGCCTTCAAGTGGCGCAAGACCCACGCATTCCCCGACGACGACGGGCTGGCGCTGGGCGAGAGCCTTGACGTGTGCCGCACGGACTTCGGCGTGCTCGGCGCCACCATCGGGACGGACTTCTACTTCCCTGAGGTGTACGAAGTCCTGCGGATGAAGGGCGCGGACATCCTCTTGTGGCAGCACTTCCCGGAACGCTTCCGCGACCACAGCGGGTGGGAGCCGCTGCTGCAAGCCCGGGCGTTTGACAGCCACGCGCACTTGGTCGCGGCACTGTATGCCGACCCACGGGCGTACCTCACCAACCGGTACGAGATCGGCATGCAGGGGACAGCCTTCGGCCGAAGCATGCTCCTGAACCGGGTGGGCTGCCCGATTGCGGACACCGGCTACGAGGAGGGTGTCGCCACTGCGACCGTGGACCTCGACAAGCGGAAGGTGGACATGGGCGATGGCTGGGAGCGAGGTGAGAACCTGTTCTACGTGAACTCCCTCGGCGACCGGACCGCCTTCAAGCCCGTCGCCGAGCCGTGGTCGGCGTCCGACACGTGGTCGGCGTCCGACACGTGGCAGCCGCCCAAGCTGCCGGCGTTCAAGAAGCGCACGGCTCGGCTGGCCGTCATCGCCATGGACCCGGCCAACATGTGGCGAAACGAGCAAGTACCGGAACGCTTGCTCGCGCTCCTTGACGAGGCGGCAAAGCTCAACCCGGACCTCGCTCTCCTCTCCGAGCAGAGCGCGAAGGAAGAAGACGAGACCACCCGGAAGGCATTCGCCATGGTTGCCGAGCGCGCCCGGAAGATGAAGGCATACCTCTGCATCGGCGGGCTCGGCAACAAGGAGCAGATGAGCATCGCGCGGATCTGGGACCGGGAGGGCAACGAGGTGTATGGGCAGCCGCTGTACTGGGTGAAGGGCTTCCCCGAGCTGAAGGTGCTCGACACCGACTTCGCGCGGATCGCCTGCCACAGTTGCGGCGACCTGTACACGCCGATGTTCGACCGGACGCTTGCGGTGAAGGGCGCCGAGCTAATCCTTGACCCGAGCCAGATGTGGGGACCGAACGGGCGGGTCAACGAGACCCTCCTCCGCGCCCGCGCAATCGACAATGGCGTCTGGATCGCCTGCGCCCACTGGAACTCCTCCGACCCAAGCCTGCGCAGCCTCATCGTCGATCCCTACGGTCAGGTCATGGCCGGCTCCAAGTTCCAGCAGGAAGGCGTCTTCTGGGTCGACCTCGACTTCGACAACAAGAGGGTCTACTACGAAGGCAAGCAGGCAGAGCAGCCCAAACGCGGCGAGACCGGCATCCCGAGCTACTACACGGAGGACCTCCCCGAGCAGAAGGCCGGCTGGCGCGAGAGGGTCTTCGCGCGCCGGCGGCCGGAGCTGTACGGGATCATCCCCACGGCGAACGACGTGACCATGAAGTACCGCCCGGCGAAGTCGCCGTTCAACCAGCAGTGACACCAAGGGCCACCTTCATGCCTGCTGCCCGCGCCCCAGCTCTGTCTTGACCGTCAGGCGCAGGTGCGATATCGTGTGCATGATATACACTCATGCAGGGCAGTGAGTGCACCACCGCCCAGGTGAGCGCCCATGACAAGAACCCTCATCACGATCAGCGAAGACGACAAGAGGTGGCTTGACCACTACAGCCGCGCCCACCAGCAGTCGATGGCGGAGACCATTCGTCAGGCGGTCTCGGATTTCCGCACGCGGCTGAGCGGGCACACCCAAGACGCGTTGTTGGAGGAGACGGCCGGGATCTGGCGGCGCAGGGCAGTAGACGCGCTTGACTACACGCGGGGGCTTCGGGACGAGTGGGAGTCGCGGGATCCATGAAGCTCCGGCACCTGCTGGACACAGTGATTTTCGTCGACCACCTAAACGGAATCGCGCTCGCTACGGCGTGGTTGGGCTCTGTGCCCGACGGGCAAGCCGCCATCTCCGCAGTGACGCGCGCGGAGGTGTTGGTGGGGACAGACGAGGGAGACAGGCCGAGCGTGCTCAGCCTGTTGGGCAAGTACCCGTGTCTGCCCGTCACGGTCGAGGTCGCGGATCGGGCGGCCGGGATGCGCCAACGACACGGCTGGAAGCTACCCGGTGCTTTCCAGGCGGCGCTGGCGGAGGAACACGGCCTGCGCTTGGTGACACGCAACACGAAGGACTTCTCCCCGGAAAAGCACGCATTCGTCCTGGTTCCGTACAAGCTGTGACTCGCCTCAGGTTCTCTTCGCCCGCATGCCGCGCAGAAGGCGCTTCCCAGTTGATTCGCCCACGCATTGGCGGTAGACTGGAGACCTGCGATGGAGTTCGCTTCAGTGAGCCGCTCACCGAAACCGTCTACCGACTGATGACTCCTGCTCGCCACCGTGCGGGCAGGAGGTTTCGTTTCCCTGGAAGCCCTGCCCGGCGCGTGCTCGGCGGGGCTTCTGCTTTGCGGGGAGAGCGCTCCGCCAGACGAGGTGTTCTGCTCGTTGCCAAAACCGGCCGCGGGCGATCACGCCGACCTTTCGGCGCTGTTCGGCGCAGTGGCCACTACCATGGAAGCCCCCTCACCCACGAACTCGCTCGCCAGCGCAGACTCTGAGGCGCTCCGCGCCTACTCGCACGCGAAGCAGTCACTGGCGCGGCAGGTGCAGACCCTCCAGGACGTCTGCCGGCGCTCCGGAAACGAGGTGCGCTCCGCCGCGTGCCGCGAACTGTTGGCGAAGCTGGCGGAGGACCGCTTCACGCTGGCCGTGGTCGGGCAGTTCAAGCGCGGCAAGAGTTCGCTGATGAACGCTCTGCTGGGGTGCGAGGTGCTCCCCATCGGCGTGCTGCCCGTCACCTCGGCCATCACGGTGCTTCGCTTTGGCCCGACTGAGCGACTGCTCGTCACGCGCAAGGCGGCCCAGTTTCCGGAAGAAGCGTCGGTGTCGCGCCTGAGCGAGTACGTGACGGAGACCGGCAATCCCGGTAACCGCAAAGGCATCTCGGCGGTCTACGTAGAGCTGCCCCATCCGTTTCTCCGCCGCGGGCTGGAGTTCGTCGATACGCCGGGCGTGGGATCTGCCGTCGAAGCCAACACGGCTACGACCTACGAGTTCCTGCCGAAGTGCGACGCCGTGGTGTTCGTGACCAGCGGCGAAACGCCGTTCACCTCCGCCGAGAAGGAGTTCCTGCGGGACATCCGCGAGCACCTGCGCAAGGTGTTCGTAGTGGTCAACAAGGTCGACCTGCTCGCGCCCGAGGACCGGGAGCAACTGCTCCGTTACCTCGAAGCCTCGTTGAGGGAGCATGTCGACGCTGCCGACCTGAAGTGCTTCCCCGTGTCGTCGCGCCAAGCGCTGGAGGCGAAGCTGAGCGGCAACGGCGCCGGCTTGAGCGCCAGCGGGTTGCCCGCGTTGGAGGAGGCGCTGGGTCGGTTTCTGGCGACCGAGCGGCAGGCAGTGCTCCTGGAGGCAATCGCCGACAAAGCCCTCCGGCTGTGCTCCGAAGAACTGCGGGAGGCACGCGCGTTTCGCCACCTCCGCGTCCAGGCAGGAGCGCATCCGCCGGGGGACGCCGAGGTCGCTTCCCAGTTCGCTGCCTTGAGGCAGCAACACGTAGCGCGGGTGAAGGAGCTGGAACAGCAGGTTCAACGCCAGCTTCGCGCGGAGATCGCGACGCGGTGGGAAGCCTTCGCCAGTGCGGAGACGCCGGCGCTGGAGCGAGAGCTGGAGGCGGAACTGGCGGAGCGGACCAAGGACCAGGCAGTCACGGCGCTCCATTGGACAGCCCTTCGGGTGCGCAACCGGCTGAAGGAGGACGTGCAGCGCTGGTGGGCCGCACAGCAGGCCGAACTCGAGCAGACCATCGCCGAGGTGGGCGCAGCTTCGGTGCAGGCGCTCTGGCAGGAGACCGCTGCTCTGGTGGATCGGTTGAGCGAAACGGCAACGGTGGAAGAGCCGGTGGTCGAGTCGCCAGCCGAACGCCGGACGCTTGGGGTGTCGTGGCTTCCACTGGGGCGGGTGCGGTGGGACCCGGAACTGCCGACCGGCCTCAAACCTCTGCCCCTTCGACTCTGCCGGAAGAAGGTCCGCGAGCGACTTGTGGGTCAGCTTGCCGGTTGCCTGGACAACGCCGGCCACCTGGTGCAGACGACCTGCGAGCGTAGCCTTGAGCACGCGGTTCACGCACTCAAGACGGGGCTGGGCGACCGCACTGACCGCCTGGAAAACCGGGCGCGGGCGGCCGCCTCTGGGGGGAAGACGGCGGGCGGTGGCCGCGACGAGTCACAGGCAGAACTGACGGCTCTCCGCGACCAGTTGTTGCAGTCCCTCGGTCGAGCCGCGCCGGCGGACACGCCGGCGCCGGCGCGTTCGGCCGACGGCAGCGGCTCTCGACCGGAGCCTGTCCAGTCGCTGGAAGCCCTGGACCTGCAACGGGCGTTGAGCACCCGGGGCTGCCCCGTGTGCGACGCTTTGGAGAAGGTGGCGTTCGACTTCTACACTCGGTTCCAATACGAGTTGTCCACCTCGGCCGATGCCCAGCGCGCCTTCGCCGACGAGGCGGGCCTTTGCGCACTTCACGCGTGGCAGTTGGCCGGCGTGTCCTCCCCGCAGGGAATGAGCCGGGGCTATCCGCTCTGGGCCGAACGAGCGGCGGAAGTGGTGACGAAGCTGCGCGGCCGAGAGCCAGGGGAGTCGCTCTCCTTCGCCCAGCTTGCCTGCTCCACGGAGAAATGCCGGGTGTGCGAGTTACTGAGAGAGTCCGCGGCGACGGTGTTGGCGCGCGTCGCAGAGTTCCTCCAGTCCGCCGAGGGGCGGGAAGCCTACGAACGAAGCCAGGGGCTCTGCCTCCGACACCTGGAAGGACTGCTGGGCCGCCTGGCGGACGGCGACTGTCGGGGGTTTCTCCTGAGCCACGCCGCCCGCCGTCTCGCCGAGACGGCGGAAGACATGCGCAGTTACGCCCTCAAGCACGACGCCATCCGCCGGGCGCTCGTGAACCGAGACGAACGGGACGCCTACCTGCGGGCGCTGGTCCACCTGGTCGGCGCCAGGAACCTCTGCGTGCCGTGGGGCGAACAGGAGGAGTAGCGCCGCCGCGCCCGACGGCGTACCGGCTACTTCACCACCAGCACACTGCATGGCGCCACGCGGGTGACCGTCTGCGAAGTGCTGCCCCAAATGCGCTCGAAGATGCGGCTGTGGCCCATGAAGCCGATGACCAGCAGGTCGAAGCCGCCCTCCTTGCAGAAGGTGGCAATGGACTCGACTTCGTGGCCGGCGACCACGTGGGGCTCAGCTTGACGTCAGCGGCTGCGGCTTCGGCGGCCGCCTCGGCGTTGAGCCCCTCGAAGAAGCCGTTGCGCTGCGCCTTCATCTCCTCGAACTCGCCGCCGGTGGCGACGTACTGCGGCAGGTCTTCCTCCACCGAGATGGAGTGCCGCTCGGCGCTGCAGGTCGTCGCCAACTGGATAGCCGCCGTCAGCGCTTTGCGGGCGCCCTCCGAACCATCGTTGGCAATCAGGATCTTCTTGAACATCACCATCACTCTTCTTCCGGTAGGTTAGCAGCGGCCGGTCCGGTGCGCCAGCCGCTCTCGGCCTCTTCGCGGCCTGGTTTGAAAAACGACTGGGCAATGAGGGTCGGCACCACCGCGCTGGCAATGACTACCGTAACCAGAACGGTGTACTGGCTCTGCGTGATAAGACCGCGCGTGTAGCCGAACAGGGCGGAGATGCTGCCGAAGGTCAGTCCCGTGCTCATGAGCAGCGTGGTGTACATGCCGGACTTCGGCGCGAAGCGGAACGCGCTCGTCAACGGAAACACGCCGAGGAACTTCGCCGCCAGCTTGACTGCCAACAGCACGACGATGAGGCCGAACCCGCTGACGACCGCCGGCAGCGACACCAGGGTACCCGCCTTCAGGAAGTAGAACGGGGTGAGCAAGGCGAACGTCGTCGTCCGCAGGTGCCGGACCATCTCGCGGTGCTCCTTGAACAGCCCGGCAACCACCAAGCCCAGCAGGTAGGCGGGCAGCACCGCCTCGCTGTTGGCCTTCGTGGCGAGCCAGCCCAAACCAAACAGGAGCAGGAACAGGAGCTTGAGCTCCGGTTCGCTCACGTGTCCGCTGAACCTGCGGAAGAACCACCGGGCGAGTCGGGGGGGCACTGCCAGCACCGCCACGGTCACCCCGCCGAACACCGCCAGCCAGAGGTTGTAGTCGGCGAATACCGCGCCCAGGGCGAGCACTGTTCCCAGATCCGTCACAAAGCACGCGGCCAGCAGCAGCTTGCCGAACTCCGTGTGGTTCAGACCCGTCTCAACCATCACAGCATACACGACCGCGACGGAGGTCGTGGACAAGGCGATTCCGCAGATCTGGGCCGCGTCCGGCGACCAGTGGGCCACGTAGTGGGCGTAGCCCATCGCGCCGAGGAACGGCAGCAAGAAGCTGAAGAAGCCGATGCTGAGGCTTTCTTTCCCGTACCTGCGCAGGATTTCTGGCTCGATTTCGGCGCCCGCTAAGAACGTCAGCAAGATGCTGCCGAACCCGGCCAGAAAGCCGATCCACTCCACCTTCGGGTCCAAGCCTCAGACCTCCTGATCCGGGTCGGAAGCATTTTGGGACCATTTGCTCATTTGCGGTTCGAGTCGGCGAGTGTGTAGCGGAGTTGCAGGGTGGTGCCGGGGTAGGTGAACTCGGTCTCGTTGAGGCAG
>Ga0210015_1003934_pt1 | contig 12880 bp, 8 predicted proteins | sample CryGeymeta201522_FD_185471 | JGI IMG/M metagenome (GOLD analysis project Ga0210015, IMG submission 185471) | Groundwater microbial communities from Crystal Geyser aquifers in Utah, USA - Crystal Geyser metaG 2015-22 (SPAdes) (version 2) | ecosystem: Environmental > Aquatic > Deep subsurface >... | reverse complement strand
GGTCAAACGGGCGGTGCTGATCGCCTATGGCATTACCGCCAGCGGCTACCGCGAGATACTCGGGGTGAAGATCGGCGATTCGGAGAGCTACACCACTTGGGACGAGATGTTCCGCTGGCTCAAACAGCGCGGCCTGTCCGGAGTGTACTTCCTGGTGTCGGATAGCGGCGCGTGTCAAGTATTGGAGCTATCACCAAACACTGATCAATTCAAACATCTAACCCAAGCCCCATTGGGCTCGAAAAAACTATCTAACTATCCGTCAGACATGAGAGATATCTGAAAGCGTATTCTGATACACAAGCTCACCTAGGGTTTCGCGCCAGCGCATAGCAAACTGCCTAAGAGAGTTGGCCGCAACTAATTTTGCCTCGTCTTGGTTTCCGGAAAAATGACTATTGTGCAGGGCGATTCCAAGCTGAACACTGGCATTCCGATGCCGTACCCCACTAGTAGCGAGCAACCTTGCAGCACCGTTTGGCACACCGAAACGCAAGTGTTCAGGAAAGTTCCTAATACCTTCGGAGATTTCGATTCCATCAGCCTCAAGCCGCTTTGCTAGGAGGCTTATTCCCTGCTCCACCAAGGTCTGCAACGAGAAAGTGATTCCGCGGGCATGTATTGCAAGCACGTCATCCATCGGTAACGCCACCCCTTCCGCAATATCTTGAAACCGCGCCCCGGCCATCCAGAGTCGGGCAATCTCAAAAAATCTGACCTTGACCGTTTCAACATCGACGTTCTCGTCCAAGCGAAAACATTGTTTAACGACCTCACGAAGATCAGCGTGTGTCCAAGCCCATTGGAAGATTGGAACTCGAACATCATCCGAAAGAGGGTCGACATTGGCTTGCCAGTCTGCGCGCAAAGGCAGCAGAGCTTGCTCAACCGAGTCGATCAGTCGGACCTTTGCTCCTGTTTCACGTGCCCACACGGTCTTTCCCGCAGCCCTTAGCTCAATCAAGCGTCTGGCTCGCAGTGCGAAGACAGACCGTAGATTCACGGTCGACGCCGCAGGAAGCTGCCGTGCGGCGAATGTCTGTGCGGCGAGTTGCGTTGCAAGTTCAACAAACTCTTCGTCGCCGACCTCTGCAGATAGCAGCTCCAATAGTGTCGAATCCACCCCATCGATTAACGGATGAATGATGGAATGTTGCTCTAGGAACTGATTGCTCAAAGCGATGCCATGGCGGGATAGATATTGCGTTATCAGTTCTATCAATTTGAGGAGCGATCCCCTAACAGGTTCGCCTGCACCCTGCAAAGCGACAGGTTCTACAAGTTGCCATTGCTCAGGATTGGCGCAAATTACGAGCCCCTTCGTATTCGCGCCTGCTCTTCCGGCCCTACCAACAAGATTCTTGATATCGCGCGCCAACATATTCTGTATGTGGCCATCACCGCGCCGTCGCTGAACTGAATAAAGTACCAATGTACGAATCGGAAGGTTCACGCCTTCGGCCAACGTGTTCGTGCAAACGACCAGCTTCACGTCCTGATCGCGGATGAGAGCTTCGACGATCTCACGCGTCTCCTGCGGGATGTCACCATGATGAAGAACAAACCCATTTTGAACACACTGAGTACCAATCCAATTCGGCCCGTACTCTGCTTTCAAATACGTAATGGATTTTTGCAGTGCGTCTTGGCGAGCGAAATCAATAGGCTTAGGAATCGGTAACTCTATTTGCAGTTGTTCAACCAGCGATTCAGCAATACCAATGGCACCTTGTCTCCCCCTTTTGTTTGCAGCGAAAATTGCTGTCGCCCCCATCGGCAGTACTTTGCGGGCCGTGGCAATGGCCTGCGTTTTGATTGAGCTAAAGTTATAGGTTTTTTGCCGCCCAGTTGCTGGATTGCGATATGAGAAGGTGACCCGATCCAGAAAATTGTCGATACTGAAATGCCTAGCCTGATTCTCGTGCGGATGCATCGCCAAGCTAATCTCCGTGCCAGCTCCAGCACCTGTGGGACGCAATACGGCAAATTCAGCAATGGCTGGCCGATAAGTGCTACGTATGACGGTCTGATCGCCCCCCCCTAGCCATGTATTAATCTCCTCGATGTTCGGTACAATCGCTGAAATGAACACGAAGCGCATAGGTCGGATAGGACGCGCTCTCATGCGAGCCAATAGCAGTTCAAGGCCGATTCCACGCCCATCACCATCAAGCAAGTGACCTTCATCACAAATTATCAAACCAATGCGCCCAGCGAAGTCAGGATCGGCTCCTAGCAAGCCGGACAAGGCTTCGGGGGTGGCAATAACAGCACGCACATTGGCAAGGTCGTGTAGCTCATCGCCAATTGGCACTGATCCACCGTAAGCGCACCTTGAGGCGAGGCCAAGAGAGTTGAGTCGGCGGACCAAGGTGCCGCGCAACTCAGATGCAAGCGATCTATAAGGCACCAACATTATCGCAATATCTACGGGATGACTTTTTAGATACGAATAAAGCAGTGTCTCGCAGAGAGTGGTTTTTCCGGCACCCGTCGGCATCTGCAATGAGTAGCTTTCTTCAGAGGCAAGTAGCCCTCCAACGATTGCTTCAATCTGTGATGGGAAAAACTCCCATGTTGATGGCTGGCGATTTATCAGAGACTCGACTAGCGGGGTCCAAACCTCATCATATCCATTGGGGAGTACGGCGCGAAGATTCGTCAGGCGGAATCCTGCCAAAAGTCGATAAAGGAGTGTGGCTGCAATCCAAGTAATGGGGCCTTCTCTTAAAGCATCACGCACAGCGATTTGCGAGTTTTCCACCAATTGATCCATTCTCTGCAAGTCGCCGATACGTAGAGATTCACGTGCATCAATCGCAATTTGCGAGCGCAGCTCAATCGGCCTCGCGAGGAAGTCAAAGCAGCCTGCGTACAGGCTTTGGTTGTCAAGTGGACGCGTCCCACGTCGCATTGTTAAACAAGCCGAAGCAGGATAGTCGCCGAAGTAGAATGCTGACGCCGCAAAAAGTATCGAGTCTTCCTTGGACACCCCATACTGCCTCAACTGATCGTCTGAAGTTTCAGCCGAAAACTGCAAAAACGCATTGCCCAGCTGTGCCCAATCAGCTCTGGATGTCTCCGGGGTCCTGATGCATCTGAACAACTCCCCCACAAGCGATATATAAAAATCTTCTGGTCGATTCGTAATACGCGCGAGAAGAATTGGCACCTGTGCGATAGAAAAAAATCGCAGGTGGCGAACGCTGTCCGCATCATTGATCCAGTTTTGAAGCGACTCTTTCATTGTTACACCGGCACCGAAGCGTGTGTCGCAGCGAACACAGCCTCATAGATCTGTTTAAGATTTGGAACGGCAATGACAAGAAGTGAAAAATCAGGGCTCGGGACATTTGGGGCTGATGGAAGCTCCTGATCCACTAAGCTCGCGCAAACTACAGCGACTGCACGATATCGCTTCGATGCAGGGGGGTGATCGACTAGATTAATGAATCGATTGAGTAACGGAATATCCACATCTCCCAGATATTCAGTCATTGCGCGCTCACGAAGCCATACTAGAGTTTTGGCAAGCCGACTGGTACGGTCTTTTGCACAATCCTCAATTGCAGACGCAATCGGCGTTGAGTCGCCGTTAGTGGACTTGAGCTTGACCTCAGCACACAAAATCGCGTCTCCCACGCTCGAATTTGGCCGGTCTGGCATCAGAAAATGCACAACATCGGATCGCGGAGCCGGCTTGGTTCTATCCTGTTTGAGTCGCCATTTCTTGACCCCAACTGCAATAGCTGGCAATTCCTTTGTTGATTGGTAGAAGTAGCCAAGGATTTCGCCGAAATCGCCCGCCATCGTCGAACCCGGATCGGGGAGCTTCGAGGCCAATACCTCAAATTGTTGGAGTCCCGTAGCTGCTGAACTTTCCGTAAGTAACTGATCAGTTATGTAGCAGCGCCTTACGGCGATAGCCATTTCGACTGCGAGCCGCTCAGCCTGCTCAGGTGTAAGCTTGACCAACACATAGGGATGATCCTGCTGATGCTGGAACCACGTTGCAGCTTCGTTAAAATCGAACCCTAGCTCATCCATATGAATCTCTTCTCTTTAGCTTTCACCGATGTTGATCAGCCCATAGCAATCTTACGGCGAAACCTATCAAGGACATGCTTGTCGTTCGCCATTGATTCTGCCCTTTTTATCTCAACCTCATCATAACCGTCCAGCCGCTTAAATCCACGACCATATATACCAAAGCTCCTGCCTATTTGACGATCCTCTAGACCTCGAAGTACTAGGCGAATTTCTTCTTGCGCATCCAGCAGCTCCCCAACTGCAGGAATGATGTCACGAGTTCTAATCAATGAAATGATATATCGATGAATAACTCTATTCCTAAAGTCATAGATATCATTCAGCCTCGCAGACATTTGTACATCAATAATGCCAAGCTGAACTGCCTCACTAAAAATTTTTCTCTCAAGTATTCCTTTTTCGTTGTCGCCTTGGAATAGGTACTTTACTTCTATGTCGTCAGTCTGATCTCTCAATTGTTTCGCAATTACGATTGAGAGACGTAGGAAGGCGTCTATTTGATTTGTTGCTATAACCACTATCTCAATGTAGCTCTCTGAATGAATCGCGGCATCTAGAAGGTCATATGAAGCGACCAGAGATGCTAAAAATCGGTCGTACTTATCTAGATTCGCCGCAAGAGATCGGTCATTAACTGGTATGACTTTGATACGGTTAAGAACTCTATCAACCAACTCTAATTGTTCAAGAATCTGTGTATCGCCCCGTAGCTCACGACTATAGATGTACTTGCCGATTAGGGCCTGATCTTCCATCGCTCCATAGTAGATGTGGACGTCGAATTCGTCAGAGTCCATCCGCCTATGTATCCATTTCGATTCGCGGACTAGACTACCTGCTTGGTCGTTTCTGTTTGGAGATAATTCTTTCAGTGGGTAACAACTCAGTTGGAAACAGCCAATGGCATCCTCATAAGGCTCAAAACTATATGGAGGCTCTTCAGTCCTTGGCTCGACAACAGGATTTAGATACATCCAATTTATCGGAATATTTGTAATCAGCATCCCATTGGGTTCTGTCCAGTGCTTCCAAAACTTATCGTCCATAGTGCCTCAGCTACCCCTCTACAGAATCTAGTAGTTTGAGAAATTCCCAGCGAACCAACTACGTAAGACCTGCTGGAGCGGGAGGTCAGGGAGAATCGCCTCAAATTCTATTGGCACTTTATACCCTACATGTCTCAAATTGGCGTTTAACTGCGTATCCGAGAAATCATCAAGCGCTGTTATTGGAATTCGCTTATAGATGTCAATAAGTGCCTCAGCAGGTTGAACTGCCTCTGAAAAACTCATTTGCTTACCCAAGTCGTCTTCACGGCTGAGGGTCTTCGCATCAAATTGCTGTATCCGATTTAGCGCTTCACGGGTTGATTCCAATACCGTTACTGTTGACATAAATTCTCCTAGTCATTCAAGTTCAAGCCAATAATCAGCTTCAATCCATCACTTCACCAACTCCATCAGCTTGCCGTAGCTGTCCACCACATCGTATTTCACTTGGTAGGAGGTGATTTTGGTGAAGAACTTCCGGGCGCACTCGATTTTGCATTCTTCAATTTTCCGCAACTCCATGGATGACATGGAGCCTTTGGTTTCGGCAATGAAGTAGATGTGCTTCACCGTGCCCTCATGGAAGGCGATGGCCCAGTCAGGGTTGTAATTGCCGACTGGCGTCGGAATAAAAAAACCCTTGGGTAGCTTGGCATAGACCACGACTTCCGCGCTGGTATCGAGTTCACTGACGAAGGTGCGCTCATTCTTTGAATCGGTGAAGACATAATCATAGATATGGTGGTCAACCTTGATCGCCTTGCTGAAATCTTCCTTTGGTTTTTCCTGGGTAAAGATGTCTATGCCGTAGGTCTCCCCGACTGAGTCGTAGCTTAACTTCTCTATGATGACAGTCGCCTTCTGCTCATTGATTAGCCGTGCTACGTTGGCGATGAAGTCTTCCGGGTTGGTTTTGTACTGGCTGAAAACCGCCACGTTGATTCCCTGAAGAATGCTGGCGATGGTGCTCCGCGTGAGTTGTGCTTCTTCTGCCAGCTTGCCAATCAAGTCATATTTGACGGCGGAATGAATGGAGTTCTTGTGGGATTCCGTCTTCGTCTCACTGATCTCGAACGACTCCCCCTGCTTCACGTCATCATAGGTTGCTGTGCCGAGTTGCTCGCCTTTAACAATGGTGTACTGTAGCGGGCTGACCTTGAGTTCTTTTTCCAGCGCGGCTACGCATTTCTTAATCAGTTCCGGCGTTTCAAAGTGCACTGTGTATGCAGCCTTGTGATTGATGCGATTCCAAAGCGCCTTGAATTCCTTCTTCTCAAAGTTGGCGCTCAACGGATTCGTTTTACCTTTGCGATCATCCTCAATGCCTGGTATCTGCGCATCGCTAAAGACGCTGTCGATCAGTTGAAATACCTGTTCAGTGTAAGGCAACAGCTCGGCAGGTAAATCGGCGAGCTTGCCTTCTGTTTTTGCATCGTGATACGCCTGAGTGATTTTATCGCTATCGTCGGTGTAATCGTTTTTCAGCAGATACTTGTAAATCTGCTTTGCGATTTGCGGCGTCACAACTACATCACCAGTGGCCGTCTTGAACACTTTCCCAGTAAAGTATTCTTCATCAGCAATGCGCGGGCGCGCAGACAGCGACTCGCTAATATCGCGCTGCAGTGCAGTGACGAAGTCCTTGTAGCTTTCGCTGGCAACCACAGTCAGCACATTGATCTGGTGAACGGTTGCCGGGTTATCCATGCGGTCGCCGTCCTGATTGACCGATATGCGCAAGCCTCGGCCAACCTCCTGTCGGCGAGAAATTGTGTTGTCGCTGTGTTTGAGCGTGCAGATGACAAACACATTGGGGTTATCCCAGCCTTCGCGCAAGGCGGAGTGCGAGAAGATGAAACGCACCGGTTCCTCGAACTTAAGAAGCTGCTCTTTCTTACGAAGTATCAGATCGTAAGCATCGACATCATCAGTTTCCGTCGATCTTGCGCCAGTTTTTGGATTGACCAAGCGCTTATTCTTGTCGATGGAGAAATAGCCTTCATGCGTCCTTGATACCTGAATCCCTTTCAGGTAACGGTTATAGGGCGTGTCTTCCAGCGTCAGCACTTCATTGAGGTGCTGGTTGTATTCCTCTTCAAATATCTGCGCATACTCACCCGGATTTTCACCGTTTTCATCGTAGCGCCGGTACTTGGCGACCTCATCAATGAAGAACAGCGACAACACCTTGATGCCCTGATGAAAGAGCGACTGTTCTTTTTCAAAGTGCGCTTTCACGGCCTCACGAATCTGAATGCGCCGCAATGCCGCCTCGTTTACATCGCCCGTGGCCTCCCCCGCTAGAATCACCACGCCGTTGGTGAAAGAAACAGTATCCGTGTGCGCATTGATGTCGGCAATGACAAAGCCCCTGTACTGGTCCAGCCCTTCGGAAATATCGAAAAGGTTATCGTTTTTGCCCAGCTTGCGCACCACGCGCTTGATGCCATTGTTTTGCTTAATTTCCAGCTCGATACGGGCTATCGGTGGCTTGCTGGTGGAAATCTCGATGGACTCCAGGTACAGATAGGCATTGGTGCCAGTCAAGCCCTTCACGGAAATGCCACGCACCGCGATCTTCTTCACCAGCTTCTGGTTATAGGCATCCAGCGCATCCAGCCGGTGGATTTTATTGTGCGTGGTTTTATGGGTGGCTGAATACCGAAGAACCATCAAGGCATTGAACTCTTCCAGCGACTTCAGGGTTTGCGCCCCTTCCATTTTCTGCGGTTCATCGAGGATTAAAATCGGTCGATTTTTCTTGATAACGTCAATAGGTTTGCGGGACTGAAAATCATCCAGCTCTTCATAAATGCGGCGGTTCTCAGCGCCCCGTGCCGCAAATGCCTGGACATTGATCACCATGACATTGATGCCCGCATCGGAAGAAAAGCTCTCCAGATTGTGCAACTGCTTGGAGTTGTAGATGAAGAAGCGTGCGCATTTTTTGTACTCTTCCAGAAAATGCTCGGCGGTAATCTCCAGCGACTTGAATACGCCTTCACGGATTGCAATGCTGGGCACCACCACGATGAACTTGCTCCAGCCATAGCGCTGGTTAAGCTCGAACATCGTTTTGACGTAGCAATAGGTTTTGCCGGTGCCGGTTTCCATCTCGACATCAAGATTGATCGGACAAACCCTGTTGCTGACCAACGAAGCAGAAAGCGGCAGATTCTGGCGCTGCTGAACCCTGTGAATATTTTCCAGCAACGCGGATTGCGTTAGCGCGATGTCCTCGTTTTTGAAGCCATCCTCTCCGTGAATGGTTCGCTGTTGCGGCACACCTGCGGCCACTTTCCCCGGATCGATCCGATATTTAATGCCAGTAGTGTTAGGTTGCCCGGCAAAGCAATCCGCCACCGAATCTACGGCATTGGTCTGGTATTGCTGCTTTTTAAATTTTAATTTCATGCGCCGCTTTTCTTCTGCATAACAAAAATAATTTGTACCAATAGAACAAATTGTTAATCACTTTTTTCTCTGCGATTTACTCTTTTTTCTCTGCAATTTTCCATAAAGAAGCCTTATCCGATCCGGCATTAACGATCAACTCATTACGCCTCATTTTGGTCAGCAAGTTATTGATCTTCGTTACCTTTTGGTCTGGGGTCAATGCCTCGCTCAGTTTAGGCAACAACAGCTTATCAATCTCATTGCGCGTGGCCTGATTGAACTTCGTCAGGTAATCCGTAATCAGCTTGGCATAGAACTCGTCATCCTGCGCACGGGTGCGAATATAGTCAGCTTTCGACGCGGTCGCGTTAGCAACCATTGCAGAGACGTGAAGGTTAGGTTTATGCCCCTCTATAAGATTTGCGCGGCGCAAGTGTTTCACCATGGCCTCATCCAGTGGCAACTTCTTCTGCACCCGGTCGAGCGCAAAAATCTCCGGCAACGACAAATCCGTCTTTTGAATCAGCATGCGGCTATAGGCCGGGTCAACAATGCTGCCGTGAATCGTCATTTTCACCGCCTGCGGCTCGCTCAAATCGTAGTCCGGCATTGGGAAATAGCGCCGCGCCTGACCGAGGTGCATCTCGAAAATGCCATAACCCATAGTGTCGATCATGTTCAGTTCAGCCATCGCCTGGGCCAGAAAGGGATTGCGGTAGCGTCTGGGTGTCTTGTTGCCAGTGCAATAGTCCGTCGGCACACCTTCAAAGAACGCCCCTTCATTTTCGAAAATCAGCCGGTCGGGTTGCTCCGTTACGATAATGCGGCCATTGCGCGTGTAGTCCTGATGGGCAATACAGTTATGCAACGCTTCCAGCACGATTTTCTGGTCGTATTTAGCCAGCTCAATCGCTAACAACTGGTCATCCGGCAGGATACGCAGTTGGATGTTGCGTATCTTCTGGTAAAGGGCGGTTGTATTTAGCAGGAAGGGCGAGCCAAAGTGCTGGTAAGCACGCTCTGCCCCCTCCAGCTTCCAAGTCATCTGCGCGGGGTGAGGTGATAACAGGTGTGTGGATTCTTCCTTGCCCAACAACAGCAGCGCTGTGCGAGTGATCCGCCCATCTTGTGTCAGCTTTGCGCGGTCGAGAAAAGTGCTATCCGTCCAGCGCATCACCTCATCAGGCGCGAAACGGTTGGCATATTTCTTTGCAAACGATTCGCGGGCTCTGGCCAGAGCACCGGCATCCAAATGCGCCAGCGTGGCACCCTGCACCACCTGTGCCGACCAGTCCGTTGCACCCATCTGCCTGCGAATTTCATCTTGTTTGTCCAGCCCCAGGCTCGTCAGGCTCTCGCCCGCACGGGAGTAGTAATGCCCCTTCCAGCCAATTGGCATGCCCATGGGAGCGGCGGGTATCTCGAACAGCACAACGCGCCCTTGTGGAGCCTGCAACTCGTGAATGTCGCGAAAGGTATGCTGGGCTCGGTTTCCGCCGCGATCTGCATTTTCAGGCTATGCAGGCGTTCATGATCCTGGCGATAGTCGCTTCCAACAACCGAACGGGTTTTATTATCCACACCAAACACCAGCCAGGCACGTTCTACGTTGCGCAAGTTGGCTTCGTTGGAAAGCGCCGAGAAATACTCACCAATTTTGTTGGTATCGTAGTCATTTTCCGCACGCTTAAATTCCACTACCTCGTTTTCCCAAGTAGCAATCAGGCTGGCCAACAACGACTGTAATGTGGCTTGATCCATCACCCGCTCCTTAGATGCTCTTCACTTCAGTGGTAGGCGAAATGAGCTTAAAGATTTGCTCGATATTGATCTTCACGCTGTCGCTACCAAAACCGGAGTCGCGGAACACCGCCCGCAGGGGGTGACGGGCGGCAAGGGCTTTCACGAACTCTTCGTTGATGCCAGTCTCGAAGCAAGCCGCCAGCGCATTGCTGTCAACGAAGAACACTTGCTTGCCGGCGATGGTTTCGGTCGTAATCGGCAACGCCAAATCCACGCCCCAATCGAGCAAAACCTGGAACAGCAAATCTTCGGGGGTGCGATCCTCGCGGATGTTGTTGACCTGCTCCAGCAGGTCGCCTTGCTGCACCGCATCGGGTGCGTAGTACACGTCCTTCATGTTGGAGCTGTCAATTTTCAGGACGCGAAAGCCGGTGTCGAGTTGGTCTATGCCATCCTTGCCCGCATTTTCCTCTTTGATCTTTTTACCGGCACGACGGATGCGCTCACGGCTAACTTCTGGAATGGATTTGAACCCGGCTTGGAACGCCGCCGAGTCCTCGCCTGTTTTCTCATCGAGCTGCACCATCACGAACCTACGGTTACCGCCGTCAGTTGCGTTTTGCAGCATAACGGAATGTGCTGTTGTCGAAGAGCCTGCGAAGAAATCGAGAACGATGTCGTCGCCTTCGGTCAGCATCTCGACAATTTCCTGAAGCACCAACTCGTCTTTCGGAAAATCGAATAGATCGCCATCCATCAACGTGCGCAGGCGCTTTGAGGCTGCGCGTCCATCTTGATAAAACACGCTATATGGTGTTTGCTGCTCTTTGTCTTTCAGATAGGACTTGATGCAAGGGACGGCGTTTTCATCTTCACCAAAATGCACGCGGTCATCATCTATCCATTCCTGCATGCGCTTGGGATCGCTGGTCATCCAGCCCCGAGAAGGAATCTTTACAGCTTTTTTGGTCGTGGGATGCAGCACCTCATACTTCGGACCGCCGCCGCCTGGCCACGAAATGTTGTCTGGAAAGTAGATTCCACGTGCATCCACGTGCGCGTAGTGTTTATGCGCCTTGGACAGGTGGCTATCAGCGAGTGACCGATACCATTCCTTCATTCCTTCGGTCATCGCCTTATAGTCTTGCCCGTGCTGGCGCTTCAGACGCTCATACTGTGCGTAAATTTCATCAAGCCCCTTCTTTCGTTGCCTCCATGTAACTTGCTTCCCGCGAAGGTACTCGACATCGCGGGCATAGCACACGATGTACTCATGCGAAACCGACACCAGCCTAGAGTCGTTCTTGCGCCCGGCAGCCCAAACCATATCGGCCACAAAATTTGACTGGCCGAAAATTTCGTCCATGGCCAAGCGCAATCGGGGGTGTTCACCCTCGTCGCAGGACACGAAAATGGCTCCATCTTGAGCGAGCATATTTTTCGCCAAGCGAATGCGCGGAGCTATCATAGTCAGCCAGTTTGAATGGAATCGGCCATTTCCTTCCGGATTGGCAACGAGGCGCGCACCTTCTTCTGTGCGTTCACCTGATGCGACCTGATGTGCGATTTGCTCAGAGGCAAAACTGTCCTTGTAAATAAAGTCATTGCCCGTGTTATATGGCGGATCGATGTAGATCATCTTCACCTTGTTAAGGTAAGTCTCCTGCAACAGCTTGAGCGCATCCAGGTTGTCGCCCTCGATAAACAGGTTCTGCGTGGTATCGAAATCCACACTTTCCTCACGGCAGGGGCGCAGGGTCTTGGCGATGGGGGCGTTAGCGATCAGCAAAGCCTCACGCTTGCCCGGCCAGTTGAGCTGGTAGCGTTCCTGCGTGCCTTCAACGATGGAAGTGGACAGTTCCTGACGCAATTGATCGAAGTCGATGGCGCGTTTTAGCGTGCCGTCTTCCGCTCCCGATTCAGTCACGCAGTTGGGAAACAACTCGGCCAGCTTGGCAATATTTTCTTGTGTGAAGTCCGGGCTGTGCATCTTGAGCTTTTCCATAATTTTCTCTCGTAATCAGCGCGTCTATCGCGCCAAGGTTTCAATGTCGGTTTTGATGCTGCGCAGCTGGGTGTTCATTTCAACTTTCCGGTTGAACTGCTTTTCTTTATTCAAGCGGGTTTCCAGCTTGCTGTATTCAGTCTGTTTGCTACGGAGTTGCGATAGCCGCTCCACATGGTCTTTCAGCATTTCGCCTGAGCGTGCCGGGAACGGCATCAGTCGTCTTAACATCTGCTCGTATAACCCGGCCATATCCAGCGCGACAGGAAGCGCCGAGCGTTCGCTATTAGCTGGCAACCATGGGCTTGCAAAATAGCCATTCACTACCCAGCGGCTGGCATCGGCATCACTGGGGCGCTTGTAGGCAGCCACGCTCTTGATGCGGCCATCGAAGTTGAGATTGTAGAAGATTGGCAGCGGGATTGCCTTATCAATACAGCGCAGCACGTCTTCGCTGACCTCGGGGGTTTTCAGCTCAAGCGAGAAGATTTCAATTTCCGGCACATTGGGGCGCGCTGGCAAATTGATGGTTTCGGGTGCGAGCTTGTATTGCCAGACGATTTGATTGATCTGTGAAACAAAACAATCTCGCACGGCACGGGTGGGTTTGCCATGCTCGTATATCTTGCTCTTGGGA
>Ga0210015_1003931_pt1 | contig 12889 bp, 8 predicted proteins | sample CryGeymeta201522_FD_185471 | JGI IMG/M metagenome (GOLD analysis project Ga0210015, IMG submission 185471) | Groundwater microbial communities from Crystal Geyser aquifers in Utah, USA - Crystal Geyser metaG 2015-22 (SPAdes) (version 2) | ecosystem: Environmental > Aquatic > Deep subsurface >... | reverse complement strand
GAGAATCGGCTGCTGGGCGCGGGTCTCCTGACCGCGCCCCTCGGCCGACCGAAGGTCTCCTCATCTTATGGAGACCTCCGGTCAAACGGGTGTCGCGGTCGGGAGACCACGACACAGCGGAGGTCAAGCGGGTGTCGCGGTCGGGAGACCACGACACAGCGGAGGTCAAGCGGGTGTCGCGGTCGGGAGACCACGACACAGCGGAGGTCAAGCGGGTGTCACGGTCAGAAGACCGCGATACAGCGGAGGTAGGAAGACTGCCAAACGGCGGGGTCATGGCCGCACCCCAATCTGTCCAAGATCAGGCCCAAGAGGCAGCGTCACTCTCACGAACCCGCCGCCTTCATCCTGCACCAGCAGCGGCTCGGTCCCGTTGAACTCCCGCATGGCTTTGCGCATGATCGGCCAGCCGCGGCCACGCTGCTCCATGGCGCCCATGGCGAGCAGGTAGTTGGCCATCAGCTCGTTCCGGGAGCGAGGGTGGCCGCCGGAACGGACGCTCTCCACCGTCAGGTGATTGGGGAGGGCTCCCGGACTGGTCACGTCGAGGCGGTCGTGGAACACCTCGAGGAGCACCTTCGAGCCGGTGACGGCGTAGTCCCGATGCACCACGGCGTTGACGAGCGCCTCGCGAACCACCTTCACCGGGACCAACGTGGTATCTTCGCGAATGAGGCCACGATAGGTCTCGAAGCGCCCCAGGCCCCGGCACCACCCCACCGCCCGCTGCACCTGCTCGTCGAGCCGACCCTTGCCCTCGCCCACCAACACGACTTCGGCAGCGCGGTCAGTCCCCCCATAGGCTACGCACTCGATCCAGAAGCTCGCCGTCTGGGGACAGCGCTGGGGCTCCTTCCCGAAGGCGAGGACACCGTACAAGGTCGGGTGAGGGATGCCGTCGATCTCGGTCAATACGCCTCTGTTCCGCAGGTCGTCTTCCGTGGCGGGCTGGGGCTCTTCGTCGGTCTCCAGTCCCAGCGCACGCAGGTAGGAACGAAACACCTGAAGATCGACATCCGCCGGGGTGGCGGCCTGGATGGCACGCTCTTCGGTCAGAATGTACCCGAATGCGTTGTACAGCTCTTGCAGTTCCCGGGGTGACGGCTCCACGCTGCTGCGTTCGCGCCGCACCCACACGCGTCCCGCAAAGCGCAGCGGCTCGTAGTTCCGTTGACGCGGGACCGCCACCCAGTGGACCCACCCGTTCGGGTCCTCCTGGCGGCCCAGGCGAGCCGACACTGGCGCGCTGCAGCCGGTGTGCAGGAAGGTCGTCAGGCGCTCCTGCACCTTCTCGGCGTCTTCGTTCACGCCCAATACGGTCCCCGTGTCGTCCACGCCCAGGATGACGACGCCGCCCTTCGTGTTCGCGAAGGCACAGAGGGCCTTCCCAATCGGCGAGAGGTCGGTCAGCCCGCGCTTGAACTCGGTGTGCCGATCTTCACCGGCAGCAATGCGCTTGAGGATCTCAGGCCATTCCATGGTTCACCTCGCTTGGGATTGCTGGGCGCCGGTCTGTCATGATGGCATCCGTCCCTGATACTCAGCGCAGGCGGCCTCCAACGACGGTGGCGCTGGTTGCCTCAACGCCCGTCTGTGGCACATGTCCCAAAGCACGTTGACATGCTGCTGGCAGTCGCGCGGTCGGTCCAATCGCGGGTAGTCTTTCTTGGTCTCGTCAACGTCTGTCCCGCTCAGATAGGCCAGCCAGGTCTCGATGTTCCACGTCGGGACAAAGACGGCAACTCTGTCATCGTCCGTTCTGGCGTCAATGCCCTGCTCCCGGCAAGCGCTCTCCAATTCCTTGAGGCGTGCATCGACCCCTCGACTATCCCCGTCCAACAGTACGATCAGCCCTTGGGCGACCCGGTGGCGATTGGCGCGGTACGCGGAGAGTTCTTCGGGGAAACGGTCCCGAACGAACGCCGCGCCCGAGCCCCGCGGGGGTGGCACTCGCTCTATGCGCAACCGCCGTGTGGACCACCCCGCCTTACCCAGAAAGCGCCGAGCAAACGTCTCGTGCTGGCTGTCCTCGCAAAGCAGAACCAACTGCACGGTGCGGCTCACTGCTGCCACCCCCGCGCGATGGTCTCGGACAGCTTCAGTCCACCACCCACATCGGTCTCAGCCAACGCCCTGGCCCTCGTGACGCCAGAGTTCTCCGTGTTCAGCAGGACTCCTCGATCCGGGCCGAGATAGTCGATCAGCTCTGGATGGTGTGAGCAGAGGACGCCCTGTGGAACCTTGTCCCCGCAGGCATCTGCCAGCTCGATCAGCCACGGTTGGATCTCCGCCAGCGCGACGTAGTTGTCCGGTTCGTCCAGGAACAATGTGTATCCCTGTCCAGCGGCAAGGTGGATCAAGGAATACAGGGCGACCAACGCGCGTTGACCATCGGAGATCTCGTCCAGTCGCAACTCGTATCGCTGGTCAAACTGCTCGAAGATGACCATCAGCGCCCGCGTGTCGAGCCCAACCTTCTCCATCCGGATACCGCGGAAGCCTGGGATCACGTCTTGCAGGGCCTTCGTGAAATCGGGCACGAGGTCCTGGCGCTCCAGCAGCAGGTGCCGGTACCACGCAGCGAAGTTCCTCGCGTCGCGGTCCAACACGGCATCTTCCGTCGAGGACTCGGCTTCGAAGCTGGCCGGGTAGAGGCCGCACACGATCACCTTCCGCATGAAATCCAGGAAACATGTCAAGTGCGTGTTGTCCTGTCGCGGAGGTACGCGCGCCATTGCCGACTCCGACCAGTCTGCGCTGAAACACGGCCCTTCCGAGAGGTTGTCCCGATAGAGCTGCACTTCGCCCTGTTCAAGGCTGAACAGCGGCGCTCCGTGCAACTCCAGCCGTTCCCGCGCGATGCGCGCCCGCCGGTTTGCAGGATCGTGCTCGACCTCCAACCCATAGCGGTACTCACGGCCTTCCAGTACCGCGTCCAGCTCAACCACCTGGATTTTCCGGTCCTGCCAACGGGTGAGCGTGGAGGTCGGGAAAATCCCGCGATCGGTCACCTTGGCGAGACCGGCGAGCAGTTGCCGCAGGGCGAACATCACCTCCAGCACAGAGGACTTGCCGACCCCGTTCGGCCCCAGGAGCAGCGTCAACTCCTGAAGCTGAAGCTCGAAGTTCACGAGGCACTTAAAGTTGTCGATGTAGATACGCTTGATCATCGTGGTCTCCATTCCTTGCTGGGCGCAGGTCTGCTGACCGCGACACAGCGTGAAGCTCATTACGAGCCCTCCCGCGCAGCCCGCTCGCGCGCTGCGCGCTTGGCGTCGTTCGTGTAATGCAAGTCGTTCCACCGGTTGCCGTCGAACTCGTTGCCACCGGCGAAGTCGGTCCGCTGGTCGAGGGTGCCGTCACCGGGGCAGCTCCAGAACCAGGGGAAGTCGGCTCTGGGTCGCAGGCTCTCTGGCTCCTTGCCGCGGTCTTTCTTCCAGTTGATGTTGGGCTTCCAGCGCAGAATGCCGGCGCCCGTGCGCCCACCGGTGCGGAGCGTGGCGTTCAGGAAGGGCCGGATGTTGAGCCGCACACCGTCATTGAGGTCCGGCTCCCAGCCGAGGGGCTGCTCGTGAAGAGGCTTCCAGCGAACGAACGTGTCGTAGGGCGGCTCGCCCGCGAGGACCTTCTCCAGTTGTCCCTGCAGGTCTTGCGCCGCGGCCAGCCGGCCGTCGGCGCCTTCCTTCCCCTCGCGCTGCTCTGCCTTCTGCCGGTCGATCCAGTCGCCGAGGTAGCCGTAGGTCAGCGACTCAAGCGTGCGGCGACCCTTGCCGTCCGGGCCGGTGAGCTTGTGGCAGTTGACCAGCGCGGAGAACCCGTACTTGTTGCCGTCCCAGAGGTGCCAGATGAAGGGACGGTGGTGAAAGAGCTTGCAGTGTTCCTCGAAGAACCTGTCGCGCAGCCAGGTTTCGAGGGAATCCGCGGGCTTCTTGCCGTCACCGGCGACGGTCAGCAGGTCACGCTCCCTGGCAGCGGACCATTCGGAACCGAATGCGGCGGCCAACAGCCGGCGGAGGCGGTCAGCGCCGGAGGACTCGCCGCGCGTGGCACTCAGGCAGACGATGCCGTCCTGGTCGCCATACTGGGCGAGCGGCTCGCAGCGGGCGGTCCAGTCACGGGCTTCATCGGCGAGACGCATAGCTAGGTCGAGTTCCGGTGGCCAGCGATAGCCCAGCAGGCGGGCAACGGCGACTTGGAGGATGGTGGGCGACTCGGCCTTGGCGGGGTGACCGTGGAAGAGCCACTGGGTGGGGTCGTCTGAGTACGGTTCCGGCAATCCGTCGGGATACTGCTCCTCCGCCACCTTCTGCCAGTGGTCGAGGTCGAAGGGGACTTTGACGAGGGTGGCGTTGGTGACGTTGAGCTTCTGGTCGATTCGCCGCACCGCCTTGTTGAACTCCGGCGAAGAGCAGAAGGCCCAGATGGCGGGGAGGTGTTCAGAGGAGACGGGTACGATAGCGGCGGTGTTGTCGCTGAAGTGCTCCCCTGTGTAGAGGGTTGCGGGTAGACTCCTCATCTCAGACAGAAGAATCCCTTTCCTGCTCCAAGCCGCCTGTCCACACACCCGCGCCCCTGGCATATGTGTTAGCGCCCCCTCCCCAGCACACCAACAAAGCGCGCCGCTTCGGCCGGCGTAGAGGCAGGGCGCCGCCGGGGAGCTTTGAAAGCACACCCAGTCCCCTCCATAGCGCGGTAGCTCCCAGAACTCTCTGAGGAGTCGGGGACCGTCACCTGTGTGCATTCCAACAACGCTGGCAGCGTAGGTGTTGAGCAGGGCGGCATCGGTCGCCTCGTCGAGAGCAATCCTCGCATCCGGGTTCCCCACCTGCCCCGCCTGCCCGAGCCGCTTCACCTGTCCCTCCCGCAATACGGCAGCCTTCTCGTGCGGCGTCCTCGGTTCACTCGCGTCCAAACCCGCAAACGTGTGCTCCGACTGGGGGAGCGAGTTGGACAGCACGAGCAAGGTCACCCGAACCACCTCGCCGCTGATCTCGGTGAAGGCGCAAGGCCCCAGCCTCGCCACCACGTCCCATTCCTGTTCTTTCAAGAGCATTTGCCGCATGTTCCTGTAAGTCGTGAGGAACAGCCAGTTCTGCGGAGTCAGCAGTGCATAGCTGCCGCCGGGCGCGCACCAGTCTCCGGACCGCTGCACGAAGCAGGTGGCGAGGTCGTTCTTTGCCGCCTTGTGGTAACGGTCACAGAACTCCTGAAGCGCCTCACCTTGCTTCCTGCGTAGGAGATACGGCACGTTCGTCGCCGCCAGATGGTACTTCCCCGCCAACAGTCCCGCCGCCCGCGCCATCCCCTGCGCCGCCACGGCGCGCTCGGCCTGTTCGTCGCTCTCCCGCTCGCGCTGCAGCGCCTGCGCTAGCAACGGCTGCATTTCGGTGAAGGTGGTCTGGTAGAAGAGGTGACGTGTGAGGGAGGGCGGGGCGATCAGCGACCCCAGCTCCGGCGCCTGCTCGAAGAGGTCGTAGAGCCACTCCATACCATTGCGCAGCCGGTCGTCGTCGCCGGCAAGCTTGGCCCACTCCTCCTTGGTGGCATTCGGCGCCAGCCCCGAGCAGGCGATGTGCAACGGCGGCAGCCTGATCGGCTTGCCGGCGAGCTTCCACGCCGCCAGAGCCACGTTGAAGGCCGCGATCTGCGTGCAGCGGGGGTCGATCTCAAGGCCGAAGAGGTTGTCGGACAGGGCGGCACCGATGGCGTCTTCGAGGGTCAGCCCTTCTTCCTCCATCCGCAGCCGCACCAGCAGCTCGAACCCCTCGACGAGGAAGTGCCCACTGCCACAGCAGGGATCGAGCACCTTCAGTTCCGCCGCGGTCTGCGGCCAGCCGTCGAACGTACCCGCGCACGGGACCTTCGTAGGATAGATCTCCGATCTGTCGCCCTTTCCGGTTCTGCCGCCCGTCTCGGAAAGGTCAAGGGCGTCAGATTGGAAATCTAACCCACGGGGGCTGGCGACAGCAGGAGGGTCGTCCCAGAACCGCAGGTACTCCCACTCGGCGATCAGTGGGCTGTCGGGGTGCTTGCCGTACCACCAGGCGCCGAGGGTGTTGTGCAACAGGAAGAGCACCATGTAGTGCTCGGTGAAGAGCTGGGTCACCGCCGGCAGTTCGTCGGCGCCGATCTTCTTCCCGCTGGCGTTGACTTGGTCTTTCTTCTCGGCCTGCCAGAACTGATAGGTCCAGCCCAGGGCATCGTCACCAGTGAAGACGGCGGCAGGCAGGGCGTTGAGCTGACGCTCCAACGCTTGGCGGGTCTCGGGGGCGAGGGTGACCTCGAGTACCGGGTCATCGGTCCGGAAGATCTGCGGGAGCATTCGCTGGGCGAAACGGGCGGCCATGGCCCGGGGGTCCTCGGCAGCCTCCCGAGCCAACTCCTCGCACTCGTCCATCGTGATCGCCACGCCGGAGTCGGGCTCGATGAGCAGATGGTTCTCCGCCAAGAAACGGGCGAAGAGCATCCGGTGCCAGTGCTCGTAGGCGACCTCATGGGTGAGACGGTCAATGGTCTGGGTGCCACTGATTGTGTTGCGCACGTCGCCGAGCTGACGGCCGCGGGCGCGGAGACGGTTGCGGAGCGCTCGTTCCGCGGGCGTCATGGAGCCGTGAGGCTCGTGCCGGTCCACCGCTAACGACTGCAGGGCAGTGCGCGCTCCCGCCTCGGCCTCACGGCGCGCCGCGGTGATGGCCTTGCTGAGCTGATTGCGGAGGTCGGTTGGGAGGGGGGGCATGGGAGGGGTTCCTCATGGGAGCATCCCACCCTCACGTGTTCCTGTAGCATAGCCTCTTGTGGGCGTCGCCTTCACGGACCGTTGTCCGCGAGCGCATTGCTGACGCCCACAAGGGGCTATGCTACAAGGTCACTGGTGGGGGCGAGACGCACCCGCCGCATCACGGGCCGACAGGTCTCCATCGTCGTCTTGAGACCTTCGGTCGGGCGTTTCGGGGCGGTCGGAGACCTGCCCCGAGCAGGATGGGTCCTAACTCACGATCACGGGGCCTTTGGTCACGGCCTCAGTGAGCTTCTTCTCGTGCTCGGCTAACCACTCGCGAACCGCCGATTCGTCGGCAAGCGTGCCGCGGCGCACGGCAACGGTCGTGGTGAGCTTTCTTTGGTCGTCGTCGTTGAGGCGACGGGCGGCCTCAGTTAGGGCATTGGCGACGCGTTGGGGCACGGCATCCAGGGCGGACTGCCAGCCGGATAGCGGTTGCTGATCGAGGGTTCGCCTCAGCGCCTTGTCGTCAGCGATGGAGAGTGGCGCCGGCGCCTTGAGGCCGACGGCGCGGCAGATGTCCGCCTGAATGTCCGCTGCGAGTTTCAGCCACGTGGCATCGGCAGCAAGCTGCGACTCGGCAGCCGCCACTGCCGCTGTCAGAGCAGCGTGCTGCGCGGTTAGCTCCTGCCGGAGCGCCGTGCCGAGCTTCGACGCCAGGGGCGTGATGTTGTCGGTGTCAGCAAGCAACGAGCGCTGTGCGACGATGGCATCGAGTTCGGCGCCGGTCTCGTCCGACACCGGCAGACCCTCTGCGTGGCCTCGGAAGGCCGTGGCCGTGTCCCACGCGGGGCGACGAGCAGCAGCGCGCTCGGCAAGGGCCTTCCAGGCGCCAATCTGGGTTTCGAGGTCGGCCTTCTTCTGAAGGAGGGCGCCGAGTTGCTCGGTGCCAGTCAGGCGCCCGAGATCCTCGACCAACTTGGTGTCGGGCGGGGGCGGCAGGGGTGCGGCGCCGCCGGCATTCACAGCCAGTGCCGCGAGGGCGTCCAGGAAGGCGGGCGCTTTGAGCTCCTCCTCGCCGCTGCGCGTTGTGATGCTGACCTGTTCGAAGAGTCCACGGAGGGTGATCCGCTCCTTGGTGGTCAACCGCACCTTCTCAGGCCGGAACTCGGCAGCCTTGATGCTGCCCTGGTCGAGGCTGCCCACGGCTATGGGTTGCCCGTTCTTCGTCGCGCGTATGTGTCCGCTACGGTGCAGGGCGAGGAGCGCTGCGTCAACGGCATCCTGGCCCCAGCCGTACGGCGCAGCCTTGAGCGCCTTCTGGACGTCGCTCCCGCGGGCGCCCGCACCCAGCGTGGACAGGACTTCCTTGGCGACAGGATGATCCTCGGTGGGCGAGTCCCAGCCCACGACCTTGAACGGCTCGTCGGACCCGTCTTTCGCTCGTCTGACCGCGATCTCCCAAGCCCGGTGGTCACCTTCGTCGAAGCGGGGGAACAGCCGGGCAAGGGACGCCTTGGCGCCCGTCTCCACCTTGTCGCGCAGGGCGTCACCGAAGAGTTCGTTGCCACCGCTTTGGAGTACCTTCGCCGCATGGATGACCTCGCGCACAATCTCGTCACGGGTTGCCTCCGCCGTCCGTTGCCGGCTCTCCATGCTCTCCCGTGCCTCGTTGCCCTCGGGCGTGGTGGGAATACCGTAATGGTCGAGCACCTGCCGGGCCGCTTCCGCGTCGATGAGGCGTGCCTTCAGGTCGTCGGCGCTCTTCTTCGGCAGGTAGACGTGAAGCGTGGGGTCGTCCTGGCCCAGGCGGCGGGCATCGGCTACGACCTCCCGCTCGGCGCACGACCAGCCGTCACGCAGCCAGACAGACACATGGTCGCCACCGGGCTGCGGCGGCTCCCCACCCGGGTGCATCGTGAGCGTCCGGCGGAGCTTCGCTTCGCCGTGACTGAGCTTGACCTCAGCCAGCACTGCCTGGACATGCTGCCCAAAGAGATGATCTCGCCGAGCGGAGACCTCGACCTCGTTCTGCTGCAACACTCCTCGCCGCTCGCGATACCTCCGGTCCCACTCAGCCCCCTCGGTGGTCTGCAGACGGAACTCGTCACCAACCTTCATCAGCGTGCCGCTGCTGGCGAGGGCTTCCAGGAGTTGCGCGACGTGGCTGCGGAAGGGGCCGGAGTCCTTCACTACGTCGTCGATCACCAGGTCAGCGAGCGACGTTGCGTTGGCGCGCACGCCTAAGTCGACCCCGGTCTCGCGCGGTAGCTTGCCAATCAGGAACACCAACCCGCAGAGGTCACGCCGCAGGCGGCCGGCGTCGGTCCTGTCGTCGAGTTTCTGAATGCGGGTGTTGATTTCGTTCAGCAGGACCCCGGTGTTGACCAGGCTGGGCGCCAGGGCGTTGAACAGGTCACTGGCTGGAATCGCAGCGCCGAGGTCGCGGTCGGCAAGAGCGTGAAGAGAGTCGTGGATGATGCGCAGTTGGGAACGGAGTTGACTGTGCGTTCCGGCGGCGTCAGCGGTCTGAAAGCACGCTTCCCAGAAGCGCCGTCGAGTCGGCAGCAGCGGGTAGTCGCCCGCGCGGTCGCGGCGATCCTCCGGCCGGTCCCCGATCTTCGTCCCCCGGAGATGCCGGGCGACCTCGCCGGAGTTCTGCTCCAGCATCTCCTCTATGTCGGGCACTGTGCTCGGCTTCTTCCGGAGCAAGACCTCCCGCGTTACGGCCTCCACGTCGGCGTCGGTGAGCTCGACCGTGATCCGGAAGCGATCACGCAACCACATGAGCGCTGGCGTTCCGCCCGAGAGCGCAGACTGCCCTGCACCAACGAGAACGATACGGCTGCCGAACTGGGTCTGCAGCGCCTCGGCGACCTCAGTGATCGTCGTGGCGCGGTCGGTGGCTTCGTTGATGTACTGCTGGACCTCGTCCAGGACCAACAGCGTAAGCGGCAGGTCCTTATCATCGCTGAGGGCCTGCTTCGCAGCCTCGACGAACTGCGCCGTGGTGATGTCGCTCGTGAGTTGCGGGAACTGCTGCAGCAGGACTTGGCGCGCTTCCTTCTCGTTCACCGCGAAGTCTGGGACGGCCTGCACCAGCGCACGAGCAATCACGGGGCTGACGTAGAGGTCGTTGAGTTCGCGGAGCCACTCGCGACCGGCGCCCTCCACGGCAGACCGCACCGCGGCGAGGTGCCCCTGCTCTCGCAGCCAGAAGCAGAACTTCGCCTGGGGATACTGCTCGGGCCAGTCGCGGGCCCGGAGGAGAATGGAGAGAACCGTTTCGCGAACGCGGTCATTGCCGCCCAGCAGCGTGCCGGCGGCGGCGACGGCGGGTTTTCCAAGCCGTGTGGCCTGTGTGTCAAGTTCGCGAAGCTGTGCCTCGATCTCGTCCGGCAGGCCGCCACGGGGGAGACTACGGGCAGTCGAGCCGTCGTCGAAGGTGGTGTTCACCCAAAGATGGGCGAGCATCTTGAGCAGGTGCGACTTGCCGCTGCCGAAGAAGCCGCTGACCCAAGCGGACTCTTGTCGCGTGGCCCCCAGGTTCGGCAGATAGCGGTCGAGGATGCGCTGGATGGCGTCTTCGAACTGACCTCCGCAGACGAAGGTCTCAAGTTCTGCCCGGAGTTCGGCGGTCGCCCTCTCGTCTACCTGGGCGCGAATCTGCGCCTGGCCATCGTTGGCAAGTCGCGCAGTGCGCGGGTCGCGGTCGAAGAGCTCGTGGATCTGCATGGGAATCACTCACGGTTGCCTTCCAGCGGATTGTCGTAGAGCGGCGCTGCCAGCCCGCTCGCTGGTGAGAGACAGTGCAGCGGGCAAGCTGCCCGCTGGCTGTACGTTCTCGTCATGACACGCTCCCTCCGCCGTGAAGCGTGATGCCGTTGGCGAGGTAGTTCCAGCCGTCGCGCGCGTCGAGAAGTCGGTAGTTGTTCTCGTCTTTCGTGCCCGGGAAGAGCACCACCAAGCGACCGCGGATGGACTGCTCGACCTCGCGGATCAGCTCGGAGATGCGCAGGAATCCATAGAGGGAAGCCACGCCGAGGACCGCGACAACGGTGTTGCGGTCCGCAGTCTCAAGCTCTGCTGCAAACCGTTGGACGACCTCGCGCTTGAACTCGCCGTCAAGCTTCATCCCCAGCAGCGACGGGTCGTCGAAGTAGGCGTCGCGGTAGTCATCGGCGACCATCCACTCGGCGAACCAGCGCGTACAGTCGACCAGCTTCCAGTCATGCCCACTTCGCCGCGTGGCCTGCTCGAACTCACCGACGCGGGCGCGGAGGGTCCGCTCAAGTTCCTTCTCGTACACCACGAGCATCACCCGCTGCGCGCCTGCAAGCGTGCGCTGCCACGGCGCACTGACGTGGCGTTCGTAGACCGAAGCGAGTTCTTCGATTCTTCCCATGGTTAGGGCTCCAACGGCAGGGCATCGAGTCGGCGCGGGTCGATCTCGACCACGCCGCCACCGATCCGCGCATGAATCAGGCCGAGTTGCTTTGCCTGGAGAACGACATCGACCAACTCGCGACCGGAACGGTCCAGCACCTGCGCCCAACGACAGCCCAGGAGTTGCTCGCCCGCCAGACCCTCAAGCGCCCCCAACCAGAGCGCGGCGGCCACCGGGCCTGGTGTCGGGGTAACACGTCGCCGGACTTTGCGCACCCGACCTTGCAGGTGTCCGGACTGGGACCACGAGCTACCGGCGTTCCGCGCCACCTTGTCGAGGGTGGCATCATTGAATCGAGAGCCGACAGCTTCGCGGATCGCGTCCAGGAAGGTGGCACGCATAAGCTCAGTGCCGACCGGAAGCCCCAGAACCGCCGGCGCGGTCGAGCGAAGCAGGGGATCTCGCGCGAGAGCGCAGAGCAGCGCCAACAGCGGCCGGCCGGGTTCGTCAATCACCCAAAGCCGCCGCAGCACCCGGAACAGAGGAAGGCGCCGATCCAAGCCGTAAAGCTCACCAAGCCGCTGATTCGTGAGCCGACGGGTGGCGGCCGTCGCCTTGCCCAGAACATTCTCCTCGACAATCGCCGCCGTGTACGCCTCACGATCGGCGTCGGCAGGGACCGCGGCCAGCAGGTCCGTGAGCTCGGCGAGCATGATCGTCCGGCTGGTGTGCGTGCCGCGGTCACCGAAGCGGAGACCGGCTTCAGATAGAGCGACGAGAGGCTCGAAATCGCTGAGCGATGGTTGCATGTGGCCTTACTATAGCCCACCAGATCACCACTTCCATCGGTGTTCCATGATTAGCCGGCAAGTTTGCCGGCGGGAAGCCGCGGTTCATTGGTGCCTCTCTCCCCTATCCGCTGCTCGTTCGCCCAGTCCTCAGCCACCGTCGCCAGCGACACCGGGGTCACATCCCCAAAGTCCAATTGACAGCCGGGAGGTAAGCATTCAGTGAACCCGTCCCCGCCTATCGGCGGGTAGCCGTGAGATTCTTGCCATTGGGGCAGGACACAGACTCACAGGTGTGGCATCCTGGGAGTGCGTGAAGTCAGATCGCGGATTGTGGGAAGAGATCCAGGAGCTCAGCCGCGGGCGGTATTGGCGTGGCGAGTATGAGCGGGTGAAGGCGGATCGGGATCGGTGGCGGCCGCGGGCGGCGGCGGCGGCGGGGCGGGTCAAGGAGCTGGAGCTGTTGGCTGCGAGTCTGCAGACGGAGAACGCGGAGCTGCGGGCGCGGGTGTCGTACCTGGAGCGGGAGGTGTTTGGTCGGAAGACCGAGCAGAGCGACGGTGAGGGGCGGGGAGCGGGGGCCGCGCCGGCAGACGTGGAGGCGTCTCCTCGTCGCGACCGGCGCCGCAACCGGGGGAAGCAACCGGGGGCGAAGGGCTACGGTCGCAAGCGTCGGGTGACGTTGCCGGCGGAGGAAGTGCACCACGAGCTGCCGGGGGAGGCGTGTCAGTGTCCGCGTTGCGGCAAGCCGTTGGTCAGCTTCCCGGGGTCCGACGCTCCCGCTGGAACTCTGCGAGTTCCTGGTAGGAATCCGCAGGATTCCAATGGACAACAACGAGTCGGAGCGACGCTTGCGCAACCCCGTGGTCGGCAGGAAGAACGACTCCGGCAGCGGGGCACTGTGGAGTGGGCGTCTCGCCGCCGTGCTGTTCACGCTCTTCCAGACACTGCTGAAGAACGAGCTGGACCCGCGGCGCTGGCTCGCCGCCTACTTCG
>Ga0210015_1003927_pt1 | contig 12897 bp, 8 predicted proteins | sample CryGeymeta201522_FD_185471 | JGI IMG/M metagenome (GOLD analysis project Ga0210015, IMG submission 185471) | Groundwater microbial communities from Crystal Geyser aquifers in Utah, USA - Crystal Geyser metaG 2015-22 (SPAdes) (version 2) | ecosystem: Environmental > Aquatic > Deep subsurface >... | reverse complement strand
CACCCTCCGCGCAATCTGCAGTTTGCTGGAGGTCCGGCCCTCCTCAACCTGCTCAGTCCCGAAAGAAACCATCAGTGCGAGGCAGGAGATGGCCACGCTGTCGCGAACCTCCAGCCGTTGTTCGAATAACGCCTTGGGGAGCGGCTCACAGGTCCCGCTCGCCCACGCAAACAGTCGGAGGAAAGACATGGCAGGCAAAGTCCGAGTTGGATTCATTGGCAGCGGGGGGATGGCGGTTGCGCACACCGGCGCGATGGAGAGCATCCGCGACGCGCAGATTGCGGCGTTCTGCGATGTGGTGCCGGAACGCGCGCAGGCACTGGGAGAGAAGTACGACGCGCCGGTTTTCGCAGACGCCGGCAAGATGATGGACGAGGTAGCGCTGGACTGCGTCTACGTGCTGCTGCCCCCCTTTTCCCACGGCGCTGCGGAGAAGGCGGCCATCGACCGGAAGATCCCGTTCTTCGTCGAGAAGCCCATCAACGTGAACCTGAAGCAGGCAAACCAGATCGCCGAAGCTGTAGCCGGTGCCAACCTCATGACCTGCGCAGGCTACATGAACCGCTACCGAAAGGGCGTCAACGCCGCGAAGAAGCTGCTGGCGAAGGACCCGGCGGTCCTGGTTATCGGTGGCTGGATCGGCGGCAGCCCGAACCCCAACCCCGAGGTCCCCATCACCATGTGGTGGGTCCAGAAGGACAAGAGCGGTGGTCAGTTTCTCGAGCAGGTGACCCACACCGTCGACCTCGTCCGTTACCTCTGCGGGGATGCAGTGCAGGTTTCCGCCGCTGCCGCAACCGGCTTCAACCCGCCAGTGCCCGGCTGCGACATTGACGACGCCACCGCCGTCACGGTTAAGTTCGCCAGCGGCGCTGTCGCGAACCTGTACTCCTGCTGCGCCTCCAACGCCAAGGGCGGCGTCGACCTGCGCGTCTTCGCCAACCAGTGCGCCTTCACCATGGACGGCTGGGGACACGACACCGTCATCCATCGCAGAGGCAAGGAGGACGAGACCATCGCCGGCGAAGGCAACATCTTCGAGATCGAAGACCGCGCCTTCCTGAAGGCCGTCCGCACGGGCGACCCGAAAGGGATCAAGTCTTCCTACGAAGATGCCGTGAAGACGCTGGAGATCAGCGTCGCTGCCAACAAGTCGACCGCGACCGGGCGAACGATCAAGCTGGCCTCGGCGGCCTGAAGTGACTGGGTAGCCCAATGACCTCCCGACCCGTGCCGGGAGCCTCAACCAGCCGCCCTGCGCAGTGCCCCCGCTCCACCCAGAGGGTGGCCGTCGTCGTCGAACGACGCTGCGGCCACCCTCCCCCGGGGGGCCAAGATCGCCACGAGCACACAAGCCCCCCTGTCCGCGCTTCGCCTGAACGCCCCGGCGGATGGAATCGCCGTCCGTGACCTGGCACCTGATACCTGGCACGTGACACCCGACACGCGTCTCCGTAGGAGCACAAACCCATGACCGCACGCGAACGCTTCCTCGCAACGATGCGCTACGAACCGGTGGACCGCGTGCCCTTCCGCGGCTGGGGCGCTTGGCCGGAGACGCTGGAGCGGTGGCAGCGCGAGGGCTACGACCCGGCGAACCCTCCGCAGTTCGACACGGACCGGTGGGACTGGCACGGCGGGTGGTTCTTCCCCAAGCCGCCCTTCGAGCACAAGGTGGTCGAGGAAGACGACCGGACGATTCTGTACGTCAACCATGAGGGCATCCTCATGCGGGAGCGGAAGGATCACAGCTACTCCTCGATGCCGCAGTTTGTGCGCTTTCCGGTGGAGACGCGGGAGGACTTCCGCGTGTTCTGGAAGGAGCGCATGCAGCCCGACTTGTCGGTGCGGATCGGCGCCGATTGGCAGGCGCGGCTTGCGGCCTACCGCCAGCGGGACTTCCCACTGATCGTCATCGCCGACCGCTGGGGCGGGTTCTTCGGCCCGCTGCGCAACCTCACCGGCGTCGAGACCCTCTGCATGCTTTTCTACGACGACCCCGCGTTCCTCGAGGAGATGATGGACGCCGACGCGGACTTCATGATCCAGGTGATGGACCAGGTGCTGGACCACACCGACATCGATGTCTTCGGGTTCTGGGAAGACATGGCGTTCAAGACGGCACCGCTCCTCGGCCCCGACCTGGCGCGCAAGTACCTGCTGCCGCGGTACCGGCGAGTGGTGGACTTCCTGCGGTCACGCGGCGTCGAGTTCATCGCGCTGGATAGCGACGGCAACATCTGGGATTTGCTGCCCGTGTGGCTCGATGCCGGCATCAACATCCTCTACCCGTTCGAAGTGCAGGCGGGCATGGAGGTGCTCGAAGTCCGGAAGCAGTTTGGCCGCGACCTGCTCATGTGGGGCGGGCTCGACAAGCGCGCGCTCGCAAAGGGACCGGGAGCCATCGACGCCGAGCTGGCTCGGCTGGCGCCGCTTGTCCGACAGGGCGGCTTCATCCCCCATACCGATCACAGTCTGCCACCGGACATCTCGTTCGCCAACTTCCTCTACTTCATGGAGAAGCTGCCGGCGATTCTGTGAGGCGCAGACGCGGGGTCTACTGCCTTCAGGTACGAACGCCGCCCCAATCCGAGCCGCGCGCGTCAGCAAGCGGACCTCGCCGGGCCACGCTTGCTGACGTGCGCGGCTCGGATCTGAGGAAGGCGTGACCTTGCCCAATTGGGAGACACCCATGAGCATCCACAACCACCTGCAGAGCGTACGACGGCCGGCCCGCAGGAAACGCCTCCCGCTCGCGTTCGCGGCGGTGTTGGGAAGTATCGCCGCTTCGGTTTGCTGCAGCCAGGCACAGCCGGTGACGGCGGAGCAGATCCTCGCGGCCACCGGAGTCAGAGGCGGTTTCGTCGTCCACCTCGGCTGCGGCGACGGGAAGCTGACGGCAGCATTGCACGCCAGCGAGGGCTACACGGTCCAAGGGCTGGAGCCCGATCCGGCGAAGGTCAATGCGGCTCGCGACTTCATTCGGCGGACCGGGCTCTATGGGCCGGTGTCGGTGGAGCAATTTGCGGGCGCGGCGCTGCCGTACGCCGACAACCTGATCAACCTCGTCGTGGCAGAGCACCGCGGCGCGGTCTCGCGCGAGGAAATCCTGCGGGTGCTGGTGCCCAACGGCGTCGCCTACTTGAGCGAAGGCGGCGAGTGGCAGAAGCTCGTGAAGCCTCGCCCGGCCAACATCGACGACTGGTCGCACTTCCTGCACGATGCCGGCAACAACGCCGTCGCCGAAGACACCGTTGTCGGGCCGCCGCGCGCACTCCAGTGGATTGCCCCGCCCCTCTGGCTGCGAAGCCACGAGACCCCTTCAGGCATCGAGGGACTGGTCACCTCCGGCGGGCGGCTGTTCTACTACTTCGACGAAGGCGTGATCGGCATTACCGATCAGCGGCTGCCCGAACGCTGGTCGTTGATCTGTCGGGACGCCTTCAACGGCAAGTTGCTGTGGAAGCGACCCGTCGCCAAGTGGGGCTGGAGCGAGTGGGCCGCCGACAGGTTCGGAGGCATTGACTGGACCGACATCACCGGCGGCCGCACCGTGGTTCCAGACGAGAACCAGCGACGATTGGTCGCGATTGGCGACCGGCTGTATGCGACGCTCAGCTATGCCGCGCCGCTGTCCATTCTTGACGCTGCCACCGGCGAGGTGCGGACTACCGTCGAAGCGACTGCTCCCGTCAGGGAGATCGTCTCGGTGGACGGGGTCGTCGTCGTCTTCGCGGGCGGCGGGATGCCGGGCTCGGCCAAGCGCAGGGGCGAGGGAGAGGCAGAACCAGCGTCGCTCATTGCCGTGAACGGCGACTCGGGGGAGGTGCTGTGGAAGACAACGACGGCGCCGATCAAGAGTCTGTTCCTGGCCGTGGCCGGGGGGCGCGTCGTCTACCAGACCGGCCCGAATTTGGTCGGGCTGGACCTGAAGACCGGTCAGCAGCTCTGGCGGGTCGCCCCCAACATCCGGAACGGGAGAACGCTTGTCGTCCACGACGGCGTCGCCGTGATTCTCGGAGGGAAGGGGCTGGAGGCGCGCGACGCGCGCACCGGCGAGCAGCTTTGGCAGAAGGACGTTCTTCTCGCCAGTGGGTTGGGCTCGGAGGATCTCTTCATCGCCGAGGGCCTCGTGTGGCCGGCGATCCTCTCCGTCGACGAGAAGCAGCAACCCAAAGGCAAGAGCCCGGACGCCCTGGCTGTCGGTTATGACCTGCGGACGGGCGAAGAGCGGAAGCGCCTCTTCGTGCCCAACCTCCGCAGCCCGGAACACCACCATCGGTGCTACCGCAACAAGGCCACCGACCGTTTCCTGATCAGTGCCATGGAGGGGGCGGAGTTCCTCGATCTGAAGGGCGACGGACACGACCAGAACAACTGGCTGCGCGGCGCATGCAAGTTCGGTGTCATGCCAGCCAACGGCATGCTGTACGTGCCCACCGACCAGTGTTTCTGCGAGCCCGGCGCCAAGCTGCTGGGCTTCGCCGCCGTGGGAAGCCAACCCGTCTCGCCGGCAACCTTCACGCCGAACAGCAAGCGCCTTCAGAAGGGTCCAGCGTACGCCGACAGCCGAAACCCCAAGCCTGGAACCCCAGACCTCAAACCCGCCGACTGGCCGACATTTCGGCACGACGCTGCCCGCCACGGCACTACGCCGGCCTCTGTTGCGCCACAGGTGAAGCCCCGGTGGCGCACGAAGCTCGGCGGCGGCTTGACGCAGCCCGTTGCCGTGGGTGACCGCGTCTACGTTGCCTCCCGCGACGCCCACACTGTCCACGCGCTCGACATGAAGAGCGGTGGGCCGATCTGGACATTCGTCGCCGGGGGCCGGATTGACTCGCCGCCCACCTACTACCGCGCGCTGCTGCTTGTCGGGAGCGCCGACGGCTACGTCTACTGCCTCCGGGCTGCCGACGGCGCGCTCGCGTGGCGGTTCCTGGCCGCGCCGGTGGACAGGCGGATCGCCTACTTCGACCAGTTCGAGTCGGTCTGGCCGGTGCATGGCAGCGTGCTGATCCACGAGGGAATCGCCTACTGCACTGCCGGTCGCTCCACGTACCTTGACGGCGGCATCCGGCTGTACGGTCTGGACCCGCTCACCGGGAAGCTGCTGCACGTGGGCAAGCTCGAGGGACCGTTCCCCGACGGGAAGGCCAATCGCGACTACTCGTTCTACGTGTTGGGCGCCAACTCGGATATCCTGGTCAGCGAGGGCGGCGCCCTCTACATGCGGCAGAAGAAGCTGACGCCCGCCCTTGAGGAGGTCAAGGCCGAGGTGCTCTCCACCAAGGGTGAGCAGGACGTGGGGTCGCACGTCTTCTCGACCTCGGGGCTGCTCGATGACTCGTGGTACAACCGCACCTTCTGGATGTACTCGAAGCGCTGGCCGGGGTTCCAGCTCGCCAACCAGGCGCCCAAGAGCGGCCAGTTGCTGGTGGTCGATCGACAGAACACCTACGCGGTCCACCCCTTCTATCACCGCAACGTGCACAGCCCGATGTTCTTCCCCGGCAAAGAGGGGTACCCATTGTTCGCCGACCGGAACACCACGGAGCCACAGATCGTCGGCGAGGAGGGTGCCCGGACGCCGGTTGAGTGGCTACCGCAGTCCTCGTACGGCCGCAAGGAAGGCCCGCGGACCCTCGACAGCCCCGCCTTCGGTCTCGACAAGATGATCGGCTACACGCGGGCGGAGCCGCCGCTGTGGATGACGTGGTTTCCGGTTCGCATGCGCGCCATGGTGAAGGCCGGCGACACCCTCTTCGTTGCCGGCCCGCCCGACGAGTTCGACCCGGAAGATCCCCTCGCGCCGTTTGAAGGCAGGCGGGGCGCCCAGCTAATCGCGGTCGCCGCCAAGGACGGGAAGAGGCTGACCGATCGCCCGCTGGACGTGCCGCCGGTGTTCGACGGGATGGTTGCCGTCACTGGTCGCCTGCTGGTGTCGTTGGAGGACGGAAGCTTGGCGTGTTTCGGAGGGTAACGCGGCACGCCGGCTGCTGCGCGACCACTTCCGCCCAGGGAGCGTCATGCCACTCACGATCGCTGTTCTCTCGGATCTCCACCTATCGGAAGCGCCGAACCCGCAGTGCCCGACCCGGCGCGGCGAGTTCGCTGAGATGCTCCTGCTACGCGCTGTGCACCGGCTCGACCGCTTCCTCAAGCCGGACGCCGTGGCGCTATTGGGCGATGTCGTCGACCAGGGCGAACACCCGCAGGCGGAAAGACTGCTCCGACAGGTCCGCGCCGCCATGGACAAGCTGGCGTGTCCATACGTAGCGCTCCCGGGCAACCACGACGGTTCGCCCGAGCGCTTTGCCCGCATCTTCAGCGAGGCGGCCGACTGGTTCGACGTGGAGGGCTTCCGTCTGGTGCCGTTCATCGACCCGGAGGAACCTGGCTTCAACGCCAGCCGGAGGCAGGAGGACCTCGACCGCCTCAACGCAGCCCGGCAGGGCTTCGGCGGCCCGCTGGTCTGTCTGCAGCACGTGCCCGTGCTGCCCGCGGGCCGGACGCCTTGCCCCTACAACTACACCAACGCCGCCGAGATCCTGTCGGCCATGGCGCAGGCCGGAGTCGCGCTCTCGATCAGCGGACACTACCATCCCGGCGAGGGCCCACTCGAGCACGACGGCGTCACTCTCCTCGCGGCGCCCGCGCTGTGTGAGCACCCATTCCGGTACTCGTGGGTGCAGGTCGAAGACGACGGGTGCGTCGTCGTCGAGACGCACACACTGGAACTTCCCGAGGAACTCGACCGGTAGGGGCAGACCCGCGTGTCTGCCCCGGCTGTACGTGGTTTGCGAAGGACCTCCCCCAATGAACCTCACAACCAGACTGCTGCTCGCTCTGTTGTTGGCTGGTGCGCTCGTAGTGCCGGCGGCTGCGCTGGACGACATTCGCATCACTACAGACCGCGCCCCCGACTGCTCGTCGCTGGAGTCCGTCGTTGCCAGTGTCACGCGCGAGTGCAAGACCGATGACGAGCGCGCGATCGCGATCTACAACTTCCTGCGGTACGTGAACTACCACTACGCCTATCCCAGCGAAAAGGGCGGCATCGGGGCGCTGAAGCTCAGTCCTCGGCATACTGCCGTCGCTTCCTTGACAGCACTGCTCTCCCGTTTCGTTGGACTCTAAGCTGACCGGAATCGTAGCTTAGCCACCTGTCCAAAGAACGGGGGGAACTTCATCCATTGGGAGCAGAGAAGTCTGTCGGGAGCGTCTCCGCGAGTGCGCTGAGGAGGGCGGCTCTGAGCGTGTCGGTATGAGCCACTTGACATGGGCGGCAGTGGCTGGTTTGCCATCGAGTTCTTAATGCTGTCGAGACGCGCACGGAAGTACTCGACAAGCGTGTCCTCTGCGTCCGCCGCGTTGCCGTCCGACAACGTGGCTCCGAGCTTCTCCGCGGGGTCGGATGGTATGGATGAGGCTCGGGCGCTTCAGGTGTTGCCTGTCCCCTTCCTTTCCCTCCTCCGAACACACACAAGAGCCCGTAGAGACTCTCAACCTCGATACCGTGTTCGTGCCAGAGGTCTTTCGCCTGCGGCGTGTGGAACGTCTCGAAGTCGTTCGACAGAACGATGTCGGGTTGTGCTGCGAGGGCACTGGCGAAGATGGGTGCGTCTCCGTGGTCGACCGCGAACGGAAGGACGGCACGGATTCCGGCGGGGGTGGGCCAATCGAGCAATTGGTCGGCGAAGGGACGCAGGAACGCAAGGAGCGCGCGTCTCGCGCGAGGGAAGTCCCTGTCGATCACTTCCTCGAGTTCGTCGGCCACGACGCGGCTCAACACCAGATCGTAGGCGCCCTCTTCGTAGAGTTGGAGGGCTTCGCCCGCCAAGCTAACTTGCCCACGCCCATCCCTTGGGAAGACTGTGCTCGGCGAGGGTCTCCTGACCCCGCCGCTCCCCGGACCGACAGGTCTCCAGAGCCCTTTGAGACCTTCCGGTCAAGCGTTTCGGGGCGGTCGGAGACCTGCCCCGAGCTAGCTTCGCCCGCCAAGCTAACTTGCCCACGCCCATCCCTTGGGAAGACGACCATGCTGACGGGTGCGCCCGTGTCAGCGAACACTCTGAGAACCGACACCGCTACTGCCCCCTACGCTCCGACCATGTCCTGGTACCGTTCCCGCCAGATCCGAGGGCGCGCCTCTTTGACGTGTCGGAGCAGTTCCTCTTCGGTCAGCCCCTCCGCGCTTGCTGCCGGGGCCAGTGCCTCGCTCAGCTCTCTGAGCGGGAGGCGCTGGTTCTCTTGAGCAACGTACGTCTCCAGTGCCTCAAGCGCCACGGTGTTGAGCGACAAGTCGCGATGGGCAGCGGCCTCTGTCAGTGCTTCGTGCAACCGGCTGGGCATTCGCAGCGTGATTCTCCGAAGGTCCTGCGTGGCGACTGCCATCTTCTACTCCTCCAACGCCCGGCAGCAGCACTGTAGCAGCACGCAACTTGGGCGTCAACTGCCCCGCCGGATCTGGTCGGCCCTACTCGCCCGCAGCCACCACCCTCACCTCCGAGAGCGAAACACACAGCGTTGCCTCGCTGAGGGTGAGGCGGAGGCGGTCTGTCATCACTGGGTCGAAGGTGATCTGCTTGCCTTTGCCCAGCGTGGTGCCCTTGGCGACTTCGTGCCACTTGTCGGCGCGCATGGCTTTGAGCCGCCAGGCCCGCACGCGGTCGAACTCCTCGTCGACCTCGATGCCGGCAACGGGTCTGGGTGCTCTGAGGGCGACCTCGAACCAGGGCGTGTGGTCGTCATCCGCGCTGTTCCAGCGGGTGGCGGGGTCGCCGTCGACGGCCAGGGCGGGCTCGTAGCCAGGATAGGCCGAGGAGGCGCGGGCGGTCAGTGTGGGCTCGGGCGGAGTCGGGTAGCCGAGGGAGGCGAGGGCTGTGGGGGAGGCGGCCGGTTGCGGGTCTGCGAGCTTGGCGCTCGCGGCTGCGGGGGCAGGTGGGAGGACGGCGAGCCAGACCTCTTCGGGCGCGAACGGCTCGAGGCGGATTCGGTTGTCGCCCGGCTTGAGGATGCGGGTCACGTCGAGGCGGAAGGGCTGGCAGAGGAAGCCGCCCGCGTCGCGGCCGTTGACGGTGACTCGGGCGGCGGCTTCGGGCTTGAGGGTGCCAGTGAGCAGGAAGACGCGGCTGCCGTCGCGCAGGGCGTCGGCGGGGACGGTGGCTGTACCCTCGAAGGGATCGGCTCTGCGGAGGGGGCTGAGTGTGAGTTGGGCACCGGACCTGCCCCAGGGCTCGCAGCCGAAGTCGCCCAAGGCCGCTGCTGCGGGCCAACCAGAGTCGTCGAGCTCGGGCCGCTGCCAACCGGCGGCGGGCTTGTCGGCGGACTTCCAGGTGGCGTCGGTGCGGAGCGTGAGGTCGGCACCGTCGGCTTGCCGGACGACGAGGCTGGCCACCGCGCCCGCGGGGTTCGGGGCGTTGCTGCCGTTCTTGGCTTCGACGGCGATCGCGTTTCGACCGGGCTGCAAGTGCTGAAGCACGTCGTACTCATCGGGACGTTCCCAGGCGCTGCCTTGACCCACTTGTTTACCGTTGATGAAGACGGTGTACTCGTTGTCTACGGCGAGGGTCAGCCGGGCGGCGGTGGGCTTGCCGGCCAATTCAAACGACCGGCGGAAGGCGCGTGTGCACGGCGGCACGGACTTGCCGTCGGCGGCGTGCCAGATCCAGTGGGCGTCTTGCAGGCTCTTGCCTTGGTCGGGCGCGGCGGGAGTGGCGTCGGGCTGTTCGGGGAGGGCGCGGCGAACGACCGGGATTCGGCGCATTCGGTCAACGTCGGCGGTCGTGATGCGCGGCGGTCGCTCCGTCACCGTCGCGGCTCGGTCGGTCGGGCTGAACACGAGGAGGGCGCTCTCGCAGGAGGCGAGCGTCAGGCTGAGGTCGACTGCGTCGCCGTTGCGCTGGAACGGGACCGAGGTGATCTCGGCGCGCATGGCGTCCCACACTTCGGGGACGCCGTCGGCATGGACGCGCAGGCGGAACGTCCGTACTTGCCGATCCCAGTTCATGTTGGTGACGAAGAACACGTCGCGGCGTCCGAACGGCGTCCGTTCGCCGTCCTTCTGGCGGTGGAGCACGTGCAGCCAGTCGCCGGTGTCGCCTTCGAGGACTTCGAGCGTTGGGGGGATGCGGGCGTCGTCAGTCAGCACCTGCTTGACTTGGTCGGGTGTTGGCTTGGCGGGGAGGTAGTAGGAGCGACCGCCGTTGGGGTTCGTGTTGCGTGCTTCGAGACTCGGGGCGGCGTCTGCTCCCCAGATTGCCTCGCGCAGCTCAGCGATGTCGGCTGCGGTCTTGCCCGGTGTCGCCGACTTGGAGGGCAGCATACCGTAGCCGACCACCACACCGCCTGCGTCGAGGAACGCCTTCGCCTTGGCCAACGTTGCGTAGGGGATCACTTCGACGGCGGGGACGATCAGCACCTTGTACTGTTCTTGCCGCAACTGCAACTGTCGGTCGGTGAGCTGGACGTCGTTTTCGAAAACGTCGTAGGGCAGCCAGTCGCAGTCGAACAGGGCGTCCTGCAGCGCGGTCGTCAGTTCTTCTGGCGGGATCGACTTGCCGACGTGGTAGCTGTTGCCGAGGAACAGGAACGCGACCGGACACACGTGCCTGCCGCCCGTGAGCATCAGGCTGAGCCGGGCGGTGTAGTCGGCGTAGACGCGGTAGAGCGGCCAACGCGGTTCGTAGCCGCCATTGTAGAAGTAGGGCGGGCAGTCGCGGTCAAAGGGTGCGCGCGGGTTGAACGAGTGGGGGATGTGGAAGTTGATCCCGGAGACGTGCATGTGGTCGGTCCACCACTTCATCTCCGGGTACGTCAGGTCCTGACCGCGGGCGCCGAAGATCTCGACGATCGCCAAGTCGTCGTGCTTGCCGTAAGCGTGGGAGATCGAGCTGCCGAGCTTGGGCGTCTGGTAGGTGCTGTCGTCCTTGCGGCCGGGCACGAACTGACGAAACACCGCGTCGATGGCGCCCATGTCGGAGTACTTCTGCACCTGGAACATGTTGCCGGCGCAACGCCGCGGGTGCAGGTACTCGTGTCCATGCTCCAGCCAGTGCCCGATGGACTGCACGCCATGCTCGCGGCACCACCGCGACAGCCCGCCGTATAGCGTGCGTCCCCACGTCTCCGCGAAGGCGTCCTGGTACTGGTACTTCGCGGCGACCTGCTCCTCGGCGTCGGCAAGGGCGAACTTCCACGCGACCAGAGCCTTCTTCCAGTCGGCACCGCGCTCGTTGAGCAGAGGAATCACACCCGTGCCCCAGTCGCCCGGCGTCTCCGGCTCGTCATAGAAGTAGCCAACGATGGTCTTCCCGAACTCGGCGGAGAAATGGTCGTAGTGTGGCTGGTACACCGTGTCGAGGTACCAGTCGACCGCGTCCTGGCTGGCACCGTCGACCAGCAGCCGGCCGCCCCGCCCCTCGCTGTACCGCCAAGTGAACGTGAGCACGCGCCACTTGCCGGCCGGCGCGTCCCAAGTGAGCTTGCCGTCGCGCGCGCGGTCGGTCAGGTCGAGAAGCGTATCGCCGTCAACCGCTTCGCCAGCGGCTTTGCCTGCAAGCACGGCGACCAGCTTGTCGGCCGGAACGTCCGCTCTGTATTCCCGAGGTCCCTCGACCTCGGCTGCGCCCACCTCGAGGTACTTGCTGCCGAATCGCTGCGGCACCTTGCCGCCGACCTCGCCGCTGGGCCACCACTTCTCATCGAAGAGCCACATCTTGAGATCGAGCCGCTTCGCCGCCTCCAGGCAGACGCCGAGGTCGCGGTACCAGCCCTCGCCCAACCAGTCGCTGTGCGGACGCGACTCCGCAGTGAAGCAGCCGTTGCCCCCCTCGGCGACTTTCTCGAGGTACGACTGCAGCCGCTCCGGACTCTCGTCGCCGTGAAGCCAGAAGAGCGGACCGGTCAGACGGCGGGCTTCCTGCGGGAGGTTGAGGAACTGCTTTTCCCGGGCGGGGAGGTCGGCTGCTTGGGCGCAGACCGCGAGTCCCGCGAGGAAGGAGCCGATACCGGCAAGGTGACTGCGGCTGTTGTTCATTGCACTCTCCTGTCGCGGTGTGCGCCCTCGTCGTTCCGACTTGCGGTGTGCCGTCGGCTCGGAGTCGGCGGCTGGCGAGACAGCCCCGGTCAAGACGCAAAACGCGCCAGGCCGAGAGGCGGCCTGGCGCGTCGTGTTCAGCGTGTCGGGTATGGCAAGGGGTCAGTTGGACTGCCGGCCGCCGATGCCCTTGGTCGCCTTGGTGACGTCCTTCGCCTTCTCCTTCGGCCGGAGGGAGCGGGTGGCTTTGCCTGCCAGCCACATCTCCGAGTTGGCCATGGTGTCCAGCTCTTTGCCGAGTTGCTCCTGGTAGTTGGCCTTGCCGCAGGAGTTGAGGACGCGCTTTGTCTCGGCGCCCGAGGCCACGCGCTCATAGAGGTCCTTGAAGACGGGCGCGACGGCTTTCTTGAACTTGGGCTTCCAGTCGAGTGCGCCGCGCTGCGCCGTGGCGGAGCAGTTGGCGTACATCCAGTCCATGCCGTTCTCGCCGACGAGGCGGATGAGGCTCTCGGTCAGCTCCTCAACCGTCTCATTGAAGGCTTCGCTGGGGGTGTGCCCGTGCTTGCGAAGCTCGTCGTACTGCGCTTCCATGACGCCCGCGAGGGCGCCCATGAGGATGCCGCGCTCGCCGGTCAGGTCGCTGTAGACCTCGCCCTGGAAGGTGGTCGGGAACAGGTACCCAGCGCCGATGGCGATGCCCAGCGCAATGCAGCGTTCCTGGGCGCGGCCGGAGAAGTCTTGCTCGACAGCGAAGCTGGCGTTGATGCCGGCGCCCGAGAGGAAGTTGCGCCGCAACGAGGTGCCTGAGCCCTTGGGGGCGACCATGATGACGTCCACGTTCGCCGGCGGAATCACCTTGG
>Ga0210015_1003918_pt1 | contig 12911 bp, 13 predicted proteins | sample CryGeymeta201522_FD_185471 | JGI IMG/M metagenome (GOLD analysis project Ga0210015, IMG submission 185471) | Groundwater microbial communities from Crystal Geyser aquifers in Utah, USA - Crystal Geyser metaG 2015-22 (SPAdes) (version 2) | ecosystem: Environmental > Aquatic > Deep subsurface >... | reverse complement strand
TGAACGAAAGTGAGGCACGATTGTGTCGGTTTACGACACAGGGTTTCCCCATTCGGAAATCTCCGGATCATAGGTTGCTAAGCACCTCCCCGAAGCTTATCGCAGCCACGCCACGTCCTTCATCGCCATCTTGTGTCAAGGCATCCACCATACGCCCTTAATTTACCCAGTCACTCTTCAAGCGAACAATTTTTTACAAAGCCATTTTTAAAATAAAGTTTTTGACAAAAATTTCTACACTTTTTTATATTTTGTCTTTCAGAAAAAATTGGTGGGCTTTGCACGCTTGAAGAGTGACTGGGTTTAATTTGTCTCTAATCCCTGTCCGCCAAAGGCGGACCTTTCGGGATTTGAGGATTCGGATAATTTTTTAATTTTATCCTTTATTAACTTTTCAATGAACAGGAAATTCAGAAAATCTGATTTTTGGGAACGAAAAATCCGCCTCGCGGCGGACTGAAATCTCGATACGAAAAAATCGCCGATTTTTCAGCCGCTTGATATGTTCTTTAATTTCATCATATTCATTGATAATTATAGATGTGTCGTAAACTTTGTCAATAGTCCGCTATTGTGGATAACTTATAGGGTGCTCGACCGGGCTTGAACCGGCAACCGCTCGGGCCACAGCCGAGAGCTCTAACCAATTGAGCTACGAGCACCATAATGTGCCGCGGGGGTGAATCCTCGTCTGCGCTAATGCTTCGGCGGGCAGGGACACCCGACGCATAAATTATGTGCCGGACCCCAGAATCGAACTGGGTACGCCTTCCTCTTCAGGGAAGCGCTCTACCAATGAGCTAGTCCGGCAAAATTTTCTTTCTGAATTCTCTACCTACCCCACTTTTTAAATATTTTTCTCGTTTCCGTGCTTCAGTTCGATTTTCAAATTTTTCAAAATAAACTAATTTCCAAGGCTTCTTCGATCGTGTTGTTTTTGTATCACTTTTATCATGTTCTTTCAATCGTCGTCCAACATCAGTTGTTAGGCCGGTATAAAAACCTTTATCCTTTTCGCTTTGAATAATATAAACATAATATATCATGGCATTCGTCAGGCATGCGCTCCCTGCCTGCCGGCAGGCAGGTACCACTGAGCTACCGCGGCTCATTAATTTAATAAAGTTTACCCTCTCATTACTACTCTCGTTTTCATTTTTTTACAACCCCAATATTTTTTGAGATATTTGATGACAGGTTTTTCATTAAAATCTTTACAGGAATAAACATCTATTGCCGCATATCCTTGTTCCGGCCAGGTATGGATTGAGATGTGGCTTTCATAGAGCATAATAAAGCCAGAGATGCCATAATTCGGATAATAGTCGCTCGCGACTTTTTTGACAACCGCGTCGCTCAAGGGTCGCATTTTAAATTTTTTTGGCAGGTCCCTGAGTAAATTTCTTATCGCCCGCAAGTCCTTTATTTTTTCCTCCTCGATTCCGTAGGCATCAATAATTAGATGCTTGCCCAACCCAAATTGAATTCTTTTCATCTTTTTAATTTTATTAAAATTCAGAACAAATACAAGAACATTATAAACCTAAATTTTTTTTATGCGCCCCCGGCAGGAATCGAACCCGCATCAACGCCTTACCCCGCGCTAATTTTTTGTCTCCCCGGGAGGAATCGAACCTCCATTTAGGGATTAGAAGTCCCTCGTTCTATCCGTTGAACTACGGGGAGTTATGTTAAAATAATCCAACAATCCTAATTTCCAGCCGGTTATTCTTCTGAAAAGATTTTTATCATTGACGACAATAGCGCAAGTTCCGTTATAGAGGATATTTCTTCTTTGACGCAAAGAGCTTTTTTTAATCCATAGTTTGTGAAATTGTTGCGTGGGTATTCCAGTTAATTTAGACCAATAATATTTAACATCTGATTTAGAGTGAAGATTATGAATATGCAAGGCTATTCTAAATTTTTCTTCGGGAACTTTACAAATTTCACGGAACCAACTCATCATTAAAATTATAGTTGTTTCGTCGGAATTGGTAAATTTGACTCTTTCTGCTTGATTTTTATCGCCTTCTGCCCAGTAAAGCATAAGGCCTGATAAAAATAAAGGATTTTTAACTAAGTGAATAAACTCTTCCCGACTTCTATTAACTATCATCTTTATAATCTCTGTTTTCTTTCTTCTTTTGGCTTTTGCGCCTGCGTATCTTGAAAATTCCCGACCTATCAGTAATTTCTCTCTTTGTTTAGGTGTTAAATCGATTTCGTTTAGCCATCTACTTAGTGAAGATTTCGAAACCTTAACAGTTTTACGTATTTTTTTATAACTATATCCCCGTCGTCGTAATTTAATAGCTTTCAATTTTTCTGCAAATTTCATAATATTAATTGTATCATTATGTACTATATAGTTCAATAGTTAGGGTTCGATTTATTGCTCTCTTTACTAATTAACCATTTCCAATTATTATTTGATTGTAATGATGAAAAAAACCTTAAAAATCAACATTACACGGACTAGCACAAAAAAAAGTCCGCATAGGTCCGTGTCCAGTCAGAATGAGTCCGTGATAGAGTGGCAAGCGCCGGAATTCAAATACAGCCCCAAAGACATTTCCTGGTACTGGCTGAGTTTGATTATCGGAATCATTTTATTAGCTTTATCTCTTTGGCAGAGAAATTTTTTGTTTGCGATTTTTATCGTCATTGCCTGGTTGGTGGTTGTTTATTCGGCCGGTCGGAACCCGACAATTTGGAATTTTAAACTCAGTGAAAAGGGGATTGAAATCAATTTGCCCAATAATGACCCGGTAAGCGCTAAATTTTATCCTTTCAGCGAAATTGAGGGTTTTGACATTCACGGCGAATTAATATTAAAACTCAAAAAAAGATTTTCTTCTTACCTGAAAATTAATTTCCCGGCTGAGGAAGAGGAAAAAATCAAAGATTTTCTACAGAAATATATCACCAAAGAAGAATATAGCGAATCATTAGCCGATTCATTCTCAAAATTAATAAGATTTTAAAAAGCCCTCGTCGTTCAATGGACAGGACGGGAGTTTGCGGAACTCCAAATAGGGGTTCGATTCCTCTCGGGGGCACCAGAAAGGAAAAGTCAAAGAGTTTTGGTTCGCCTCGCTTCGCTCGAGCCGTCCTCGCGGAAATTGACGAAAAGGGAAGAATTTTAAAAAAGCAACCCTGAATCGTACGGTGACGAATCAGGGTTGTGTAGGAAATAACAGCGTTGTTTACAGTTCTTTAGGATAAAAATAATTGTGAATAGTCATATTGTTTACACCTTACCCTAAAAATGGTTAAAAGTGTAAACAACGCTCGGAATTCTTACAAATAAATTTCTAAGAATTAGCAAAAAATGAAAAAATTTTTAAAAACCTTAAGACACCCCTTAACTTGGATAATCCTTTTAGGATTTTCTCTCAGATTTTATGGAGTGAAGAATTTCCCTGTTTTACACGACGAAATTATGAGTATTTTAGATGGGGTAAATAAAACCAAAGAATCATTAGCTCATTTTTTCTATATTGCTTCTTTAGAAAATACCTTAGGGGTAATGCCTCTTTATTTTTGGATAGAGCGCCTATTTACTGATATCATCGGGCAAAATAATTGGGGATTAAGATTATTTCCCTTATCGATGGGGATATTGACCATATACTTAGCCTATTATGTAATTAAAAAAAGATTTAATAAAAATATTGCAATTCTATCTTCTTTTATTGTAGCTTTTTCAGATATATTTATATGGGTAACCTCTAAAGCTCAATTCTTCGAGGTTATTCTTGTGCCATTAAGTTTTCTAATTTTCTTTTATTTAACCTCCGAGGATAAAAATAAATTTTACTGGGCCTCCTTATTTTTTTCACTAATGCTTTTCACTTATTTTGGAAAAGGGGTATTTTTGCTCTTTTGTTTTTTTCTTTGGTATGCTCTTTGTAAAATATTTGATCTCAGCAGATTTAAAACGAAATGGGCTGAAATTATTTCGGTGGCTAAAAAAGAGCTATTACAATTTTCAAGCTTTTTTCTAATTCCTTTAACCTGGATAATTTCTGCCCATTTTTTTGTATTTTCAAAAGGACCAATCCAAAATGTCGTTGGCCTCGGTCAAATTCATAGTATTTGGAAAATTCTATATTTAACAACTTTCGGCTACGGTGTCCAGACTAAGCAATTTTTGGTTGGCTCACCAAGGGATGCTTTTTTAGTTTTTGACAATATTCATATCTGGCCAGTGACAGGCCTTCTCTTTGTTCCTTTTATCTTTGGGTTAGTGATTTTAATTTACAGGGCCTTTTGTCATTGGAAAGAAGGCAATGTCTTATTTAAAAAAGACAGTTATCTTTTGACCTTTGCTTTAGTTCCATTTTTTTTCTTAATTTTCAGAGGAATAATTAGTGAAAGATTTCATCTTTTGTATTTCTTGCCTTTTGTAGTTATTTCAGCAATGGGTTTATATTATATATCTTATCTTTTTGAAACCAATAAAAACAAAATTTTATATCCGATGCTTATTTTAGTTTTAGGAATTTATGGAGCTTATATTAGTTCCTGGAAGAATTGGTATTATTTTGTGTTTAATTGGAGTCTTTTTTATAAGCTTTGTGGTATTATCATTTTTTTAATTATTCTCTATTTTTTAATAGGATTTTTTGCTAAAATTAATAAAAGGATATTTGTTAGAAGTTTTATTGGAGCATTTTTGTTAAGTTTATTAACGATCAATCTTTTTTTTGGCCCCCTAATTTGGGGCAAAAAAGCAGCCTGGAATCCTGCCGCTGACAATAAATTAGCTCCTGCTCAGGACTATTATGTGGAAGGCGATGAAGAGAGTGTGATTAATTTCGCTATAGAGAAAAATAAACCAAATATTTGTTATAAACTTCCAACAGGCTGGGAAGAAATATGTTTAAATCGCTTTAAATCGAGATGACAACTTAAGAAGCGATGACTTTTTAAGTTGAATGTTCGCGCATTTTCAAATAAAGGGCACAATGATTAAACTTTCCACTCCTCTTTTTGAAATCAGAGGCATCGGGCCGAAATTTTTTGAGCGTCTGAAAAAATTCGGATTGATAACCGTTAAAGATCTGCTTTGGCATTTTCCTTTTCGTTACGAAGATTTTTCCCAGATTTCAAAAATCGCCGATTTGAAAATTAATCAAACCGCTACCGTCTCGGGCGTAATTTCCGACATTAAAGTGCATCGAACATGGAAAAGAAGAATGTTTATAATTGAAGTGTTGGTCAGCGATGATACCGGCAGCATTAAAGCTATTTGGTTCAATCAAAGATTTTTGCTTTCAATTTTTAAAAAAGGAATAATAGTTAATTTGGCCGGCAAAGTGGTGGAATCGCCCAAAGGTGGTTTAACTTTATCTCATCCAGTTTATGAATTAGGGGCAAGCGATGGGGAGCGAGAAACAAGACATACGGGACGATTAGTGCCGATTTATCCTGAGACCAAAAGATTAACTTCCAAGGCCTTGCGATTTTTAATAAAACCGCTTCTTGATGATTTAGAGAAATTAGATGACCCCATTCCTTTGGAGATTATTAAACAACAAAATTTTCCCGAAATTAATCAGGCCGTAAATCAGATTCATTTTCCGGAAAAATTGGTTCAGGCCAGAGTGGCCAAGAAACGTTTTGCTTTTGAAGACCTTTTTTTGCTTCAGTTGGCGAATTTGAGACAGCGTTTGAAATTAGCCCGGCAAAAAGCCCATTCCATTGAAATGAATATTGATTATGTAAGAAATCTACTTAGCAAGCTTCCTTTTGAATTAACGCAAACCCAGAAAGAATCGCTTTGGGAAATTTTAAAAGATATGGAAAAGTCGCGGCCCATGAATCGTTTGCTCCAGGGTGATGTCGGAAGCGGCAAAACCATTGTGGCGGCAATCGCCGCCCTAATGGTGTCAAAAGAAAGTAAGCAAGCCGCTTTTATGGCGCCGACCGAAGTTTTGGCCAGACAACATTATTCTACTTTCAGAAAATTTTTTCCCGGCTTTGATAAAGGTGTGACCCTACTTACTTCGTCAGAGGCAAGAATTTTTTATGGCGATGAATTGGAAAGTGAAGTTAAAAAACAGGATTTGATTAAAAAAATTTCCAGCGCTGAAATTAAAATTATTATCGGCACTCATGCCTTAATCCAGAAAAATATTAAATTTAAGGATTTGGCTTTGGTGGTGATTGATGAACAGCACAGGTTCGGCGTCAAACAGCGGGCTGAATTAACCGATCAAAGCCCTGATATCTTGCCTCATTTTTTAAGCATGTCAGCCACGCCGATTCCCCGCACTTTAACTCTGACCATTTTCGGCGATCTGGATTTATCAATCATCAGCGAATTGCCCAAGGGCCGGAAAGAGATCATTACTAAAATTGTGGCTCCAGATAACCGCGACAAGGCCTATGCTTTTATAAGAGGCCAAGTTAAAAAAGGCAGACAGGTTTTCGTCATCTGCCCAAGAATAGAAAAAGAGGAATTAGAAGAGGGGAAAATTTTAAGCGATAGGGAAATTTACCGATTGGAAATTAAAAATGTAAAGGAAGAATATGAAAAACTTTCCCAAAAAGTTTTTCCTGATTTAAGAGTCGGCTTACTTCATGGGAAAATGAAAGGTAAGGAAAAAGCCGAAACAATGGAAAAATTTAAGAACGGCGAAACCGATATTTTAATTTCCACTTCGGTGATTGAAGTCGGAGTTGATGTAGCGAACGCCACCATTATGATGATTGAAGGCAGCGAAAGATTCGGCTTGGCTCAGCTTTATCAATTTCGCGGTCGGGTCGGCAGGGGAGAACACCAGTCATTTTGTTTTCTTTTTACCGAGTCATCGGCTAAAACAACTTATAAAAGATTACATTCATTGCTTGAAGCGAAAAATGGTTTTGAACTGGCGGAAAAAGATTTAGCCATTCGCGGTCCGGGCGAATTTCTAGGCGAGTCTCAAACAGGTACGCCGGATTTGGCGATGAAAGCGATTCAGAATCCGGAATTGGTAAAATCTTCTCGCGAAGCAGCAGTCAATTTATTAAAAACCGACCCGAAATTAAAAAATTATCCGCTTTTATTACTGAAAATCCAAGAGTTTGAAAAACAAATTCATCTGGAATAATTTTTAATACCCACCCCCTGATCGTTATGCTGCAGCATAGTGTTATGCTATAGCATAACACTTGGTGTCAGTGATTTATGTATAAGAGTGACTTCACACGCAACAGAGATTTAACACTGTGAGAAACTCCAGTCGGTATTTAACCGCTTTGAAAGTCTACCTATGTTAATATGTATATGACCACTTTACTTGTAAAGTCTACGATCGTAAACTTTACAAGTAAAATGGTAAGGTGCTTAAATTAGAGTGTAAAAATTAATCTTTCAAAAAATACAGGAATTGGTGTCAAAAGATGGCGGACTTTTAGGTCCTAAGTAAGATACAATTCCGAGAGTATTCAATGAACAGTCTTTGTTAATTTGTTAAGTACTATACTATAGCATAGTACCCTATAGCGCTTCACTTAGAACTAAAAATTTGAAACCGCTAAGGCGCCAGCCGGACCACTATGCTATAGCATAGTGGTAGAGAGTCGAATTATGAATTACGAATAATAAAAGATAAACGAGGAATAATAGATGGACAAGAACTGGAAATTAAAAGTAGATTAAGGTAAGATGATAGAGGGATGAAACGACTTTTAGAAATAATTAAAGAAGCAGAAAATAGCAAAATTCCCATCGGGCATTTTAATGTTTCAGATTTGGCCGGACTCAAAGCAATTTTTGAAGTTAGCCGCGCTTTAAATGTGCCGGTTATCATCGGCGTTTCCGAAGGCGAGCGGGATTTTATCGGGGTAAAGCAAATCGCGGCTTTAATAAAAAGTTTGCGAGATGAATATTCCGCCCGAGGCGCAGGCGGAAATTATCCAATTTTTCTTAATGCCGACCACATGCATTCGCTTGAAAAAATTAAAGAAGCGGTTAGTGCGGGTTTTGATGCGGCTGTTTTCGACGCCAGTGAATTTACGTTTGAGGAAAATATCAAAAAAACAAAAGAGGCGGTTGAATATATTAAAAGCGTAAATCCAGATTTTTTAATTGAAGGGGAATTGGGTTATATCGGTTCTGGTTCGGTTTTGCTTAAGGAAATTCCCATTGGCGCAGCTGTAAAACCAGAAGATTTAACAAAACCGGAGGAAGCTAGCCGATTTGTCAGAGAAACCAGAGTTGATTTATTGGCGCCGGCAGTAGGCAATATTCACGGCATTGTTGGCGGCGGCAACCCGAAATTGGATATTGAAAGAATAAAACAAATAAAATCAACCAGCTCCGTTCCCTTGGTCTTACACGGCGGCTCGGGCATTAAAGACGAAGAAATTTTAGCCGCCATTGACGCCGGCATTTCAATCATTCATATTAATACGGAACTGCGGTTGGCTTGGCGACAGGGAGTAGAAAAAGCATTAAAAGAAAATCCCGAGGAAATTACGCCGTATAAATTATTGCCAACGGCGGTTGAAGAGATTAAAAAGGTGGTGGAACAGAAATTAAAATTATTTAATAAAATGCGATGCTAATATACTAATTCATACTAATTATACGAATATTAGTATCATTAGTATCCATTCGTATATTGGCATCGATTTAGTGAAGCGACTATGGAGCTGAACGTACAAAAAAGAGAAATATTCGGCAAAAAGGTAAACTCTTTGAGAAGGGAAAATTTAATTCCGGCCGAACTCTATGGTCACGGCCTTGAAAATATCCATTTAAGCGTCCCGGCCAAAGAATTTTCTAAACTTTTTAAAGAAGCGGGTGAAAGCACAATAATAAATTTAAATTTGGAAAACAAAAAGTTGCCGGTTCTAATTCATGAAGTTTCGGTTGACCCCTTGAGCGATAAAATTATTCACATTGATTTTTATCAAGTGAAAATGGATGAAAAAATTATCACTTCGGTTCCTTTGGAATTTATTGGCGAAGCGCCGGCAGTTAAAGAAAAAGAGGGCATTCTGATAAAGGCGGTGCAGGAAATTGAGGTTGAGGCCCTGCCAAGTGATTTACCTCATAATATTGAAGTTGATATTAGCCAACTTTCCGATATTGGAATGAGCATTCATGTAAAAGACCTTAAAATTGATAAGAAAGTAAAAGTTCTGGCTGATTTGGAAACAGTGGTAGCTACGGTGACCGAACCAGCCAAGGAAGAAGTGGTTGAAAAGCCAATAACCGTTGAAGAAGTGAAAGTGGAAGGAGAGGAAGATAAAGAAGCGGAACAAGAAACACAATGAAGCCACACCTCATAATTGATATCCATAAAAAATACAGCACTAGACTTAATTTGAATTCTCAGCGAGTGATTTCTATTCCTGTTAAATTTCTACTGACAGTTTTTTTTATTCCATTAATCATTCTATTTTTTGTTTTTGGCTCAGTAACCGCTCCGACATCAAACGGCGTAATAGCCGCTCAAAACAACGACGAACAAAGAAAAGCCCTGGAGTCCCAATTGGCGGAATTAGAAAATCAAATTTCTCAATACGAGACGACAATTAAACAATATAAGACACAAGGCAAGACCCTTCAGGGAGAGATAAAGCGATTGGAAACCCAGATTGCCAAACTCAGCCTTCAAATAAAAGCCATTAGTCTAACCCTAAGCAAACTCGATACAGAAATTAACTCCACTCAAGCTCAAATAAACCGAATCGAAAGTGATATTAATTTTAATAAAAAAAATCTATCCCAGACATTACAAACTTTATATGAAAATGATAATAAGAGTTTAGTTGAAATTCTTTTTACAAACCCTAAATTATCGGATTTTTTCACCGATTTAAATAATCTTTTGGCCGTCCAAGACAATTTAAGATTAGTGATTATAAAAATCGCCGAAGCCCACCAGAAATTAATTGACCAAAAAGAAGTTTTGGCTTTAGGGCGGGCTGATGCGGCTGCCCTAAAGGCCTATCAGGATTCCCAAAAAACTTCAATTCAGAAAACCCAGACAGAAAAAGGTAATCTTCTTAAAACTACCAAGGGCAAGGAGTCGGAATACCAAAAACTTTTAACTGAAACCAAAAAGACGGCGGCGGAAATCAGAAAACAAATTTTTAAATTTTTGGGCGGAGGCGAATTGGAGTTTGGAGATGCTTATCAGTTGGCTAAAATGGCTGAAAAAGCAACTGGTGTGCGGGCGGCTTTGATTTTAGCGGTTTTGGACAGAGAATCGGCTTTGGGCAAGAATGTCGGTCAATGCGATTATAAAACCGCTATGCATCCAACGCGGGATATTCCGATTTTTTTAGAAATCATCAAAGAATTGGGATTTGAAAAAAATTTGGAATCTGGAATAATCAAAGTTTCCTGCGCCAATGCCGATGGCGCTTATGGCGGGGCAATGGGACCGGCTCAATTTATCCCTTCAACTTGGGCTGTTTATTCTGACAAGATTTCGCAATTGACAGGCAACGATCCGGCCTCGCCTTGGAACAATGCCGATGCTTTTATGGCGACTGCCTTGTACCTTAAAGATGCCGGCGCCGGCGCTGGCGCTTCGTTGGCTAATGAAAGAAAAGCCGCAGCCAAATACTACGCCGGTTCGCGCTGGAGTAACTATTTATGGACTTATGGCGCTCGGGTGATTGCTCAAGCCCAGGAGTTTGAAGAAGATATAGTGATATTAAGTAGTTAAATAAATTTTATTTATATGGTTTTTTTGAACGCATTTACAATTTGATCTAATTCACCATCCAAAATGCGTTCAATATTGTGCCATTTCTTATTAATCCGGTGGTCGGTAATTCTGTCATCCGGAAAATTATAAGTTCTGATTTTTTCCGCTCTTTCGGCGCTGCCAATTTGTTCTTTCCGCAAGCCCCCTAATTTGTTTTGTTCCTCAATTTGTTTATTCTCGTACAACTTTGCCCGCAAAATATTCAAGGCGCTTTCACGATTGGCGTGTTGCGAACGACCCGCCTGGGAACTGACAACAATGCCGCTGGGCTTGTGTGAAATTCGAACGGCCGTCTCCACTTTATTAACATTTTGGCCGCCAGGGCCAGAAGAGCGAAAAAAAGAAATTTCTAAATCAGAAGGATTTATTTGAATTTTTTTCGGCTCAACGTAAGGAATAATAGCTACCGAAGCAGTTGAGGTGTGAATACGACCCGATTTTTCGGTTTTGGGAATTCTCTGGACCCGGTGAATTCCCGATTCATTTTTCAAATCATCGTAAACTCCCTCACCTTCAACTTCGGCTATTAATGTTTTATATCCGTCAAGCGAAGTTTGATTAAAATCAAGAATAGTAAATTTCCAGCCGCGTCGGCTGCTGTATTTTTGATACATTCTTGCCAAATCGCCGGCAAAAATGGCGGCTTCGTCGCCGCCCGCCCCGGCCCTAATTTCTAATATAATTTTGTTCATTTGACTATTCATATTTAAACTTTATACCAAATATAGCAAATTAAGTAAACTATGAAAGGAGGTGAAAAGATATGAAATGTTCTCCTTACTGTTATGCTATAGCATAACAGTGTGTTATAATTAATTAGTTGTGAATAAAAACCGAACAAAAATATTTTGATATGAATAAAAAACAATTAATGGGTCTGCCATCTATTGATAAATATTCTTCTCGCAAAGAATGGGAATCCGCCTGCTGGCAGAAAATATTGAAATCCGATGAGTTGTTACGATTATTGGTTACTTCTCACGAACAGCACAACCTGGTGATGCGCGCCGCTGCGTTAAAAGAGCTTATATCAGGCAAAGGACCTAGGCAGATAAGCAGAGAGCTTTTTATTTCGCTTCAAACCATCGGCGTCGTCAAAAAATCAATGAATGAAAATATCTATCGGAGCTACTCGGAGAGAAGCAAGAAATAAAGAAAAAAGAGGAAATACAGTGCCTGGCCGTCTGCCGCCAAACCGAAGCATCCATGTAGTCGTCGCCGCACCAAATTTGGAACTATTTACATGCCCTTCTAATTGTTATGCTATAGCATAACAATTTAATATTTTTTTAAATCAATCTATAAAAAATAATAAGTCATAATTTTAAAATTTTAAAAAGAGCGGGTTTTTTGCCCGCCTTTTATTTTTTCTTGGATTTTTTAATTAATCTCTTTTCCGATTTTTTCCTGACCGGAGTTTTTAGTGCTCGTTCTCTTCTCGCTTTAAACTTTTCTACTCGGCCGGCCACGTCAATCAATTTTTCTTTGCCGGTATAAAAAGGATGACAAGCACTGCAGATTTCAATTTGGATTTCCGACTTGGTTGAGCCGACCGTGAAAACATTGCCGCATGCGCAACGGACTTTTGCCTTGGGATAATATTGGGGATGAATGTCTTTTTTCATAGTTCATAAATTTTAGCATTGTTTTTTATACTTGACAAGAACCCTTCGCTCTCTATAATGGTAAGTGTGAAAGAAACCGGAAAGCAATTTGAAAATTAAATAGATTAATAAAATAATCAGAATTTTTTTAGTTGTCCCAATTATGTTACACGGATTCACACGGATATAGGTCGCCTGCGGGCGACTACACGGATTAATACGGATATTTTTATCTGTGTTTATCCGTGTTCTTATCAGTGTGTATCTGTGTATATTTGAGAGTTTGATCCTAGCTCAGGATGAACGCTGGCGGCGTGGATAAGGCATGCAAGTCGAGCGGTCCCGACGGATCCCGCAAGGGGCTCGTCGGGATAGCGGCGAACGAGTTAGTAATACCTTGGTACATACCCTTGAGATGAGTATAGCCATTCGAAAGAGTGGGTAATACTCAATGGTCTGGTAGCCGATTTTTGTTCACAAGAGTAAAAATTTATAATTTTCAATTTACAATTTTCATTGAATTTTCAATGAAGCAAATTTCCAAACACGTTTATGTTTGAAAATTGAAAATTAGAAATTGAAAATT
>Ga0210015_1003912_pt1 | contig 12930 bp, 8 predicted proteins | sample CryGeymeta201522_FD_185471 | JGI IMG/M metagenome (GOLD analysis project Ga0210015, IMG submission 185471) | Groundwater microbial communities from Crystal Geyser aquifers in Utah, USA - Crystal Geyser metaG 2015-22 (SPAdes) (version 2) | ecosystem: Environmental > Aquatic > Deep subsurface >... | reverse complement strand
AAACCAATCCAAAACTATTGCGAAGCCCACTCGCCCAAACGTAAGAGTCCGGATCTGGGTTATCTGAAGGTATTGACCCATCTGGATTCAACCTCAAAATTTTACCATTAAATTGATTGAGGTCTTGCGCTTTAGCATCTTCAAAAGCATCGCCAATCGAAACATACAATTTCCCATCCGGGCCAAATGCCAAATTTTCTATTTGATGTCCCGGTGCACTCGGCAGATTGTCTAACAATATCTCAAAATCAACAGCCCGGTTATTCTGATCTTTCATTCTGGCAATTTTTCCAATCGTACCGTTTGGACTTCGAACCGCGAAGGTGACATATACATAACGATTGGCAACATAATCCGGATCAAACGCCAACCCAATCAATCCGTTTTCTCCTGCTGAAGGAAACCCTCCGGTTACCATTGTTTCTAAATCCGTAAAAGGCAAAGTATTGAACTGCCCGTCTTGCATAATTTTTATTCTTCCGGATTGCAACTCATTGACAAACAAACGATTTGATCCATCAGGTGGAAAGGCAATTGTGGTTGGAAACTCCAATCCTGTTGCAAATTCTTCAACTATAAACCCGGCTGGTACTAGTAGGTCTTGAACCAATTTTAAACCTACATCACCCGGTGGCAACACAATTGCATCATTGTTATTATCCGAACCTGAACAAGCAACCAATAAGATTGCCCAAAAACCAAAATGAGCTATGCAATGTCTAATTTTCATGGTATCTAACTTTATTTTACCAAATTAAAACAAAATAGAGCTTATCGATTTTATTTAACCCTATTTTTAGTTTTAAAAAGATTTTTGCTCTGTGAATATTGTAACTGAAACCCCTAACTTTGTTAAAAATACTACCACATGATCCAATCTAAAAATATATTTCATTGGGGTAAAGATACGCTTACCGTGCGTAAAGCATTGGCTTTGTCAAACAGTAAAATGACCGCTACATGGCATGTTCACACCCTCGAAAAAATAGAATCGAACGCGAAAATCGTTGAACGCATTGCCCAAAACCAAGTGGCTGTTTATGGCATCAATACCGGTTTTGGGCCGCTCTGCACCACCAAAATCTCACCGGCCGAAACACGTAAACTCCAAACCAACATCCTCAAAAGCCACAGCGTGGGCGTTGGGAAACCGATCGATTCCGTCCTTGTCCGGCTTATGTTGGTACTCAAACTGCATGCCCTTTCTTTGGGCTTTTCGGGTGTGCGTTTCGCCTTGCTTCAGCGCATCAAATGGCATTTGGAAAACAGCTGTATTCCCATTGTTCCCGAAAAAGGTTCGGTCGGTGCTTCCGGGGATTTGGCTCCGTTGGCACATTTGTTTTTACCCCTTATCGGATTGGGAAAAGTACACTATCTAAACAGGGAAATGGAAACTTCGGAAGCCCTTCAAATAGCAGGCTTGCAGGCTGTCGAACTCGGACCCAAAGAAGGCTTGGCACTCATCAACGGCACCCAATTTATCTTGGCACATGCCGTGAAACTTGTAGAGAAAATGCACAACTGCCTCGCGCATGCCGATTTGGTAGGTGCCATGACAGCAGACGGATTGCAAGCTTCCATCAAACCTTTTTCGCCCGAACTGCATCAACTTCGGCCGCACCCGGGAGCCATTCATGTAGCTAATAATTTGCATCGGTTGTTGGAAAATTCTTCTCTTTTACAAGCACACGAGCACTGCGAACGCGTGCAAGACCCCTATTCGCTTCGTTGTATGCCACAAGTACACGGTGCATCACGCGACGCTTGGCTTCACTTGAAAAACACCGTCGAAACCGAACTCAATTCAGTGACCGACAATCCCATCATTTTTGAAGAAAACCACACCATCAGCGGAGGCAATTTTCACGGCCAACCACTGGCATTGCCTATCGATTATGCTTGCTTGGCTGTCTCCGAATTGGGCAATATCTCCGACCGGCGCATCTACCTGTCTCTTTTGGGCGACCGGGGCATCCCGAAACTGCTGATGCGCGAAACCGGCATCAACTCTGGCTTTATGATGTTGCAATACACCACCGCCGCTTTGGCAAGTGAAAACAAAACCCTCTGTTTTCCCGCATCGGCAGACAGCATCCCGACTTCACTGGGGCAAGAAGACCACGTGAGCATGGGGGCTTTTGGCTCGAGAAAAGCATTGCAAGTAGTAGAAAATACCACGAGAATATTGGCCATAGAACTACTTTGCGCCGCACAAGCCATCGATTTGAGACGGCCTTTAAAATCCTCTAAGCCCTTGGAAAACGTCCATCGCGAAATACGAAAACACATCTCTTTTGCAACTGAAGACCGCATTTTTTCTGCCGATATAGAAAAAGCTAGTGCGTTGGTGGAAAGCGGCGAATTGCTGAAACTCATTTCTTTATCAAACACAAAAACCCATGAACTTTTCGAAATTTATTGATACCTATGCCAAGCACCCACATTATCACGCACCGCGAGGTTCGGCGTTAAACGCCCAATCGTGGCAAACCGAAGCCCCTTTGCGGATGTTGCTCAACAATTTGGATGCGGAAGTAGCCGAAAATCCGGACGCGCTCGTGGTGTATGGCGGCACAGGGAAAGCGGCGCGAAACCGGGAAAGCCTGGAGAAAATCATCGAAGTTTTGTTGCGGTTAAAAGACGACGAAAGCCTGTTGATACAATCCGGCAAACCCGTCGGCGTGATACCTACACATCCGGAAGCACCCCGGGTTTTGATTGCCAACAGCAACCTCGTCCCGAAATGGGCTACTTGGGAACATTTTGACGAATTGGACAAAAAAGGGCTAATGATGTTTGGACAAATGACCGCCGGCAGTTGGATTTACATTGGCAGCCAGGGGATTTTGCAAGGCACTTATGAAACCTTTATGGCCTGCGGGCAAAAACATTTTGCCGGAGACTTGCACAAAAAACTGATTGTTTCGGGAGGCATGGGTGGCATGGGCGGTGCGCAACCGTTGGCGGCAACCCTCGCCGGAGCTACCTTTTTGGGTGTAGATGTCGATGCCAAACGCATCCAAAAACGCATCGAAACACACTACATCGACAAGATGACCCATTCGTATGAAGAGGCCAAAAGATGGATTTTAGAAGCTCAAAAATCCGGACGAAATATTTCCGTGGGTTTGGTAGGTGACATCGGCGACGTACTCGAAAAATTATTGCAGGACAGTATCATCCCCGATATACTGACCGACCAAACCTCAGCGCACGACCCTGTAAACGGCTACGTGCCCAACGGCTATTCGTTGGTAGAAGCTGATGCTTTACGGGGAAACCCCAAAGCCTACCGAAAAGCATCTATCCGCAGCATGGCGCGACATGTAGGGTTCATGCTGGAAATGAAACACCGAGGCAGTATCGTTTTTGACTACGGCAACAACCTGCGGGCTTATGCCGAGCAAGGCGGTGAGAAAAACGCATTTGGCATCTCCGGTTTTGTGCCGGAATACATCCGTCCGCTGTTTTGCGAAGGAAAAGGCCCGTTTCGTTGGGCGGCACTTTCAGGCGACCCGGAAGATATCTATACCACCGAACGCGCGTTGATAGAAGCCTTTCCGGATAACAAACCGCTCGTCAAATGGCTGACGGAAGCCAAAGAAAAAATTGCTTTTCAGGGTTTGCCTTGCCGCATTTGTTGGTTGGGATTGGGCGAGCGGCAAAAAGCCGGGTTGATTTTTAACGAACTTGTGCGCAGTGGGAAAGTCAAAGCCCCTATTGTGATTGGTCGCGATCATTTGGATTGTGGTTCAGTAGCCTCACCCAACCGGGAAACCGAGGGCATGTTGGACGGCAGCGATGCGGTGTCGGACTGGCCGCTGCTCAACTTGATGGGCAATACTTCGGGCGGTGCTACCTGGGTATCGTTTCATCACGGTGGTGGCGTGGGCATGGGCTATTCGCAACACGCCGGCATGGTGGTGTTGGCAGACGGCACCGACCGTGCGGGAAGATGCCTCACACGTGTTTTGCACACCGACCCGGCCATGGGCGTTTTTCGACATGCAGACGCGGGATATGAGAAAGCCAAAGAAGTTTCGAAAAGGTTTGGGTTGGGGTTGTAAGAAATCCTATTGCATTGGTTTTTCAGAGGATATTGGCTCATAAAAGATGAAAAAAACAAGAAAAAGTTGTATATATTTGGTGATATTTACTAGTTATGCCTCACCCTAAAAGACGACACTACCGACAATAAGCGAACAGAAAAATGAAAGACAAAATGCCAACGCTTCTGCAAAATCAAAAGAGCTGCATCCCCACGCTCAAAGCCAACCCAATGCAGCACATTTGCTTTTGCACCAACGCACCCACAGACAACAGACACGGTTGAACAAAATAACAGGCATTTAAAAATTAACTTTGACCTTTAAAAAATTTGAAATACAAGATAAATGAGTGACATAAGAGAAATTGAAAAGACCCTTTGGGCAGCGGCTGACAAGTTGCGAAGCAATATGGATGCTGCTGAATATAAGCACGTTGTTTTAGGACTTATTTTCCTGAAATACATTTCAGACGCTTTTACAGAACTGCACCAAAAATTACAAGAAGGACAAGGAGAATTTGAAGGTGCAGACCCCGAAGACCCAGACGAATATTTGGCTTTCAATGTTTTTTATGTGCCTGAAAAAGCCCGTTGGACTTTTTTGAGAGACAATGCCAAACAACCTGAAATCGGTATTCTGATTGACCAAGCAATGGACAGCATTGAGAAAATCAATGACAGCTTGAAAGGTGTGTTGCCTAAAAACTATGCCGACCCCGACCTTGACAAACAACGCTTAGGAGAACTGATTGACTTGATTAGTAAAATTGGATTTGGTGGCGAAGGACACCAAGGCAAAGACTTACTCGGACAAGTGTATGAATACTTTTTGGGAATGTTTGCAGATGCCGAAGGCAAAAACGGTGGACAGTTCTACACACCGCAAAGCATTGTAAAACTATTGGTAGAAATGCTCGAACCCTACAAAGGCAGAATTTATGACGGTTGTTGTGGTAGTGGTGGAATGTTTGTGCAAAGCGAAAAATTCATTGAAAACCACCAAGGCAAAATTGGAGACCTGAGTATTTACGGACAGGAAAGCAACCCAACCACCGTAAAATTGGCAAAGATGAACCTTGCCATTCGGGGCATTGATGCCAATATACAATTTGGCGACACCTTTACCAACGACTTGCACCCCGACCTAAAAGCAGACTATATCATTGCCAACCCACCGTTTAACATTAGTGATTGGAAAGGCGAACAACTGCGAGACGACAAAAGATGGAAATATGGCTTACCACCAACAGGCAATGCAAACTACGCTTGGTTGCAACACTTCATTCATAAACTAAGCCCCAACGGAACTGCGGGTATTGTGTTAGCAAACGGAAGTATGAACAGCAACACAAGTAATGAAGGCGAAATTAGAAAAAATATGATTGAAGCAGGTGTAGTTGATTGTATGGTCGCTTTGCCATCTCAATTATTTTATAATACAATGATTCCTGCCTGCCTTTGGTTTCTAGCAAAAAACAAAACCAATGGTAAATTCAGGAATCGTAGTAATGAAATTCTATTTATTGATGCACGTAATTTAGGCGTGATGGTAAATAGAAAAAATAGAGAACTTTCTGAAAAGGATATTAAAACAATTAGCGATACTTACCACAATTGGAGAAACGTAAAAGGCAACTATAAAGATATTCAAGGTTTTTGCAAAAGTGCTTCTATGACAGAAGTAGCAGAGAACAATTATGTACTAATGCCCGGAAGGTATGTTGGGACAGAAGATGAAATCGAAGACCCATTGTCTTTTGACGAAAAAATGAAAACCTTGACTGAAACCTTAAATAAGCAATTCATAGAAACAGAACAGCTACACAAAACTATTCGTCAAAACTTAAAAAACATTGGTTATGAGTTTTAGTGAATGGCAAAATGTGACATTCGGGGAAGTGTGCGAAACCATTTCAGAAACGCACAAAGTCAAAAAAGGTAAACTCATCTTTTTGAATACAGGCGATATTGAGCGTGGTAAAATTTTGCATAAGAATTATTCTTTAGTTGAAAAAATGCCAGGACAAGCTAAAAAGTCTATCAAAAAAGGTGATATACTTTTCAGTGAAATTAGACCAGCCAATGGCAGATGGGCTTACGTAGATTTCGAAAGTGAAGATTTTATTGTGTCAACCAAATTGATGGTGTTAAGAGCAAACGATAAAATTAACTCAAAGTATTTGTATCATTTATTAACAAGTCCAGAAATTGTAAATAAACTTCAACAGCTTGCAGAAGCAAGGTCAGGAACATTCCCTCAAATAACATTCACACAATTATCGAATATTGAGTTTAGCTTACCTCCTAAAGAAATTCAAATAAAAATTTCATCATTTTTTGATTCATTAGAACGTGCAATTGAATTGCTTTCATCCACAAACGAAACAATAGAAGATTTAAGTCAAACTATTTTTAGAAATATGTTTTATTCCAATGAATGTAATTGGAAAGTTGGAAAACTAATTGATGTGGTTAATATTACTATGGGTCAATCTCCCAGCGGAAAAAGCTTTAACCAAGAAGGCAAAGGAATTATATTTTTTCAAGGAAAGGCAGAATTTGGTTTCAGGTTTCCTAAGGTTGATAAATATACCAATGAGCCAAAAAAATATGCTAAGAAATTTGATACTTTATTAAGTGTTAGAGCACCAGTTGGAACAGTGAATATGGCAAATGAAAATTGTTCAATTGGCAGGGGTTTAGCAGCAATTAGTGGCAAAGAAAATCACTACTCGTTTGCATACCATTTAATAAAGAGTTTGAATAATAGGTTCGCTATTTACAATGGTGAAGGAACAGTATTTGGTTCTATAAGTAAAACTGACCTAGAAAAGCTAGAAATAAATATCCCTCCCAAGAACTTAATTAACGAATTTGAGAATAAATGCAGGTCATTGGATGAACTTGTATACTCAAACGAACTAGAGATTACAGCAATTACTTCTTTGCGAAAAAATCTTTTGCCTAAAGTAATGAAGGGGGAAATTGAAATTAAAAACTTATGAGATACAAATCTTTTTACATAAAAAACTATAAGGGTATAAAGGAGTTAACTATCGACCTTGATAGAGACCCAAAAACCAATATAATTACCCTTGTTGGGTTGAATGAAAGCGGTAAAACAACTATTCTTGAAGCAATAAGTCTTTTTAGCGTAGAGCCTGATGCCTCGGTTATTCATAAGCTAATACCAAAGAGTAAAAAGTTTAGTTTCACTGATACAATTGAAATACACGCAACGCTTCAGTTGGATGAAGAAGACGAAAAAGCGGTGCAAGCATTTTGTGGTTCACAGGACTTCAAGAATATTCAACCAATTAAAGAATTCACACAAAAGATTGTTTACGAATTCAAAGACTCTGAGTACAAAGAAGAAGATTCAGGTTGGGAATATGAGTTTAGTTTAAATGGGTTAAAGCGAAAAAAACAATACAACAGGACTTATAACCCCGAAACACCTGAATTTGAAGCAATCCAAAAATTCATTTGTAAAAATTTATTGCCCCCAATAATCTATTATCCAAACTTTTTGTTTGATTTTCCAATAAAGATTTATTTAGAAGAATCAACAGCAGAAGATAAAGAACAGAAAACATACAGAGCAGTTCTGAATGATATTATGGACACTTTTAATGAAGGTTTAAACATTCAAGACCACATCATAAAACGACTTAGAAACCCATCAGAAGGCACAAATGAAGCTTTAGAATCCACAATAGAAAGGATGAGTGTTCAAATAACAAAAGTTGTATTCACTGCTTGGGGGCAATTATTCGATTCAAAAGGGAAAGAAATAAGACTAAAGCCTGCGATTGACCCTGCAACAAATCTTGCTTATTTGGAAGTAAAGCTCAAGGAAGGAGCTGAACAATTCCAAATATCAGAAAGAAGCTTAGGTTTTAAATGGTTCTTTACATTCCTTTTATTTACGGAATTCAGAAAAAACAGACTTAGCGATAAAGGAGAAATCCTTTTCTTACTTGACGAGCCAGCATCAAACTTACATTCAACTGCTCAAAAGAATTTATTGATAACATTTGAGCAATTAGTTTCTAAATGTAAAATGATATATACAACTCACAGCCACCACTTAATTAATCCTAAATGGCTTTCAGGTGCATATATTGTTAAGAATAAGGCAATTGATTACGAAAAAGAATTCAACGCTTTAACTGAAAACACAGATGTAGAAGCAACTATTTATAAGCAATTTGTAGTTAATCATCCCGAGCAAAGAACATATTTTCAACCTATACTAGATGCAATTGAATATAGTCCAAGTAATTTAGAAGAAGTCCCAAACATCATTCTTACCGAAGGCAAAAATGATTATTATACCTTCAAATATCTAAATGAAATTATTTTTCAAAATGAATTTGAGCATATAAAACTATATCCAGGAAATGGTGCCGACAGGAACAATCAAATTATTGCTACATATTTAGCTTGGGGCAGAGATTTTACTATTTTATTAGATGGTGATAAAGCGGGTGAAGATGCTAAAAAAAGATACATTAAAGAATTTGGGGTTATTGTTGATGGTAAAATCATAACCCTAAAAGATGTTGACCCATCTTATAACTATGCAACGGAAAAGCTATTTACAGACGCAGAGCTTTTATCAATAGTTCAAACATTTGACCCTCTTGCTACTGCATTTGACAAATCAAAATTCAATACTGCATTACAAAATCTTTTCATACAAGAACAGGTTGTTGAATTAAGTGACGAAACGAAAACCAAATTCCGCAACCTTTTTGAGTTTATAAAATAGCAGATGAACATATTAACAGAAGACGAAATAGAACAAATGGCTTTGCAAACTTTGCAAGAGCAAGGCTATGACATACTAAATGGTGCAGACATTGAGCGGGCTTACAATGAAGTGGTTTTGACTAATCGGTTGCAAGCGGCTATTGATAAAATTAATCCTGAAATTCCTGCCGATATACGAGAAGAAGCAGTACGAAATGTAGCAAGAATTCCTTTCACCAACTTATTAGCTAACAATGAAGCATTTCATAAAATAATCACCGAAGGCGTTGATGTAAAAGGCAGAGATGGCGAACAAATCAAAACTTTTAAAGTATGGTTGGTTGATTTCCAAAAACCTGAAAACAATGATTTTACGGCTGTCAATCAATTTACCATCATTGAAAACCACAACAACAAACGCCCTGATGTCATTGTGTTTATCAACGGCTTGCCTTTGGTAGTTATCGAAATCAAAAACGCAACAGATGAAAAAGCCGATTTAAAAGCGGCTTACAATCAGTTGATGACCTACAAACAAGCCATTCCTACCCTTTTCAATTACAACAGTTTTTTAATTGTAACAGATGGTTGGTTTGCCAAAGCAGGAACTATCACAAGTGATTGGAGTCGTTTCAGTGGATGGAAAATTCCTGAAACACAACCCGATAATATTGTTGCGGAGCCTTCAAACGACCTTTATAATTCTACTTTGTTTCCAACACCCACCGCTAATATTGAAATGGATGTAGTGTTGAGTGGAATGTTGAACAAAAAAACCATCATTGATTTAATCCGCTACTTTATTGTTTTTGAAAAAACGAAAGACAAAACCTTAAAGAAAATTGCGGCTTATCATCAATACTATGCGGTGAACAAAGCGATTTATTCCACCATCAAAGCATCAGCAACCTTTGGCGACCAAAGAGCAGGTGTAGTGTGGCACACACAAGGAAGCGGAAAGAGTTTGAGTATGGTTTTTTATTCGGGTAAAATGGTGGTAACGCCACAACTCAACAACCCGACTATTGTTGTTTTAACCGACCGTAACGACTTAGACCAACAACTTTTTGAGACATTCAGCAATTGTCAGCAATTAATAAGGCAAACACCAGTACAGGCAGAAAGTAGAAGCCATTTGCAAACCTTACTTTCAGTCGCTTCGGGTGGTGTGGTTTTTACTACCATCCAAAAATTTATGCCTGACGAAAAAGGCGGCACTTACCCAAAACTCTCAGACAGAAGAAACATTGTGGTAATTGCAGACGAAGCACACAGAAGCCAATATGATTTTATTGATGGCTATGCCCGACATATGCGTGATGCTTTGCCCAATGCTTCATTTATTGGTTTCACAGGTACACCTATTGAAAAAGAAGATAAAAACACACAAGCCATTTTTGGCGAGTATGTGGACATTTACGATATACAACAAGCCGTTGAAGATGGTGCAACTGTTCGCATTTTCTATGAAAGCCGTCTAGCCAAAATAGAACTTGACCCAGCAGAGCAAGAAATTATTGACCAACGCATTGAAGAAGTAACCGAAGAAGACGAACTAACGGAACGTCAACAACGCTTTGCCAAGTGGACACAACAAGAAGCTATTGTAGGAAGCGACAAACGCCTTAAACAAGTTGCAGCAGACCTTGTAAAACACTTTGAGCAACGCAGCGAAGTATTTGACGGCAAAGGAATGATTGTGAATATGAGCCGCAGAATTTGTGTGGCTTTGCACAATGAAATCATAAAAATTCGTCCTGAATGGTACAGCGGTGATGACGACAAAGGCGTTATCAAAGTAATAATGACAGGTTCATCTTCCGACCCATTGGATTGGCAAGAACACATCAGAAACAAACCAAGAAGAAAAGCCATAGGAGACCGTTTGCGAGACCCGAAAGACCCTTTGAAATTGGTTTTGGTTCGTGATATGTGGCTTACAGGTTTTGACGCACCTTGTTTGCATACTTTGTATGTGGACAAGCCAATGACAGGACACAACTTGATGCAAGCCATTGCACGAGTAAACCGAGTTTTCAAAGACAAAGAAGGCGGTTTGATAGTGGATTACTTGGGCATAGCCCAAGACTTGAAAAAAGCATTGAGCGTTTATACTTCGAGCGGTGGAAAAGGAAAAATTGAGTTTGACCAAGAAGAAGCAGTTGCCAAAATGGAAGAACTCTATGAAATTGTGGTGGACTTATTTCACGGTTTTGATTACAAGCGTTTTTTCGGTCTGCAACCCAAAGAAAAACTCACTTTCCTACTTGATGCAACAGACTTCATTTTAGGATTAGACAAAGGACAAGAAAGGTTTAGTACCAATGTTTCCAATCTTTCCAAAGCATTTGCCATTTCAGTTCCCCATCCAAAAGCCATTGAGATACGAGATGATTTGAGTTTCTTTCAAGCTATCAAGGCAAGAATTTCAAAGCTGAGAGAAAGCAACAAAAAACGTAGTGATGAAGAAGTAGAAACAGCCATTAGACAAATCATTTCAGATGCTTTGATTTCAACAGAAGTCATTGACATTTTCCAAGCAGCAGGTTTGCAAAATCCTGAAATATCAGGTTTGAATATTCTTTCAGATGAGTTTATGGCAGAACTGAAAGATATGCCGAGAAAGAACCTTGCTTTGGAACTTCTTCGCAGATTACTCAATGACGAAATCAAACAGCGTTCGCAGAGAAACATCATACAAAGCAAGAAATTTTCTGAAATGTTGGCTGATGCCATTAAGCGTTATCAAAACAACGCTATCACAGCCGCAGAAATCATTGAAGAACTGATAAGACTTGCTAAAGAAATTAAAGAAGCCGACAAGCGTGGAGAAAATCTAAATCTTGACTTTAGAGAGTTGGCATTTTATGACGCATTGGAAGTAAGCGACAGTGCAGTACAGATTTTAGGAGACGATATTTTAAAAACGATTGCAAGAGAATTGGTGATAAGCGTAAAAAACTCTGTAACCATAGATTGGGACAAGAAAGAAAGCGTACAAGCCAAAATGCGAGTGATGATAAAAAGGATTTTGAAGAAATACGGCTATCCACCAGAGAAACAAGACCAAGCGGTAAAGACAATTTTAGAACAAGCAAAAATGATAGCAGACGACTTTTCAAACAACAAATAGCCAACGCATTTGGTGGCACATTTGCAAAACCGCACAAGCCCACGCTAAAGCCAAGTTTTGCAAAAGAGCCACCAAGCCAACGCACCCAAACAGACTCGAAATGACAACAAAACAAACGACAGAAAAAGAAGGGCGAAGGCATAACATCACCTATACGCAAGCAGGGGTTTCGTGCTTCGTAGGACAGGTAAGTGGTAAATTTAAAGTTCAGTTCTTCGTAGGAAGTTCAGTGGTTAAAATCCCTGCCTGCGTATAGCTGAGAACCGTTGCCAACCATTTGAACTCACTCAAACCTATGGAAATAAAAAATAATTTAATTGACCTTTTAAAGCAAATTGACCTAAAACGAGATTTTGGAGAATATACAATGACTGAATTACAAAAGATTGCAGAAAAAGCAATTAAAGTAATGGAAGCACATAAACCAGAATCTGAATCAATTATTGAACTAAAAGAATCAATTAAACTTTCTGATAAATTCCATAAAGAGAATTCATATAAAAATGTGGATAACATTATGAATGTTTTACGTTCAACAAAGTTTGCGATTGAATCATTTCTTTATAAAGAGTTTTAAATTTAGTTTTAAGATAAACGTTTTTGGATAAAATAAATACCAATTCATCAACTGACTGGATTTTGGAACTATCAATAATAGTTCGAGTTAAATCTTTAAAAGTTACTTGCATACCAATTATGGAATCAAAGTAAATCACATTTATTTCAAGTCCATCTTGAGAAATGAAATAACCATTAAAACCAATGTTGTTGACTTTTAAATTAAAGCCAAGTTTTTGTAAAAAAGTTGAAATTTGTATCATAATATTTGATTTTAAAATTAATAATCTGATTAAAAAAACGGTTGGCAACACCGCATATAAAAAATGCTTATTTTAGTGTTTAATCAAATGGTCTTTGCTTCTTTGCTTGCTTCTGATTTTCCTTCGGAAAATCCTCGCTCACAAAGTCGCACTTTCCATATGCAATCACGTTG
>Ga0210015_1003909_pt1 | contig 12934 bp, 9 predicted proteins | sample CryGeymeta201522_FD_185471 | JGI IMG/M metagenome (GOLD analysis project Ga0210015, IMG submission 185471) | Groundwater microbial communities from Crystal Geyser aquifers in Utah, USA - Crystal Geyser metaG 2015-22 (SPAdes) (version 2) | ecosystem: Environmental > Aquatic > Deep subsurface >... | reverse complement strand
CCTGATCGGCGCCGCGCACCACCGCCTGGCCGTGCATGATCATGTGCTCCAGCGTCACGCCCAGCGTGTTGGGCAGGCCGTGGATCACCATGCCCAGACTGTCGCCCACCAGCAGCAGATCGGCGTGGCGGTCGCAGATCCGCGCCACATGGGCGGTGTAGGCGGTCAGGCACACCAGCGGCTCGGCGCCTTTGCGCGCCGTGAAGGCGGGAACCGTCATCTTGCGGCGCCGGGGCGCGCCCTCCGGCGTCTGCTCGGGGTCGGCGACGGCGGATTTCTTGGAGATGGTGCTGGTGGTGGACATCGGTCTCTCTCCACGCGCGGCGTGGCGTGTCGCCGCGCGCTCGTGTTAGCATGGCGGCGACGGGAATTTAAGCAGGCCCCGTGTTTTCGATGCGCGGCCCCCTAAGTTGAAACGGTATGCGGCGCAGGCGGGAGAGTCGGGGCATGATGAGGCTGTTCGTCCTCGCGATCGCGGCGGGGCTTGGCGCCCGCGCGGCGGCGCAGGACATGTCCGCCGATCCGCGCGCCGCCGATCCGCGCCCGGCCGCCGCCGTGGTGGCGCTGGAAAGCGTCGCGCGCCCGTTCGAGGACCGCATCGTGCTGCGCGGCCGCACCGAGGCCGACCGCCGGGTGGAGGTGCGCGCCGAGATCTCCGGCCTGGTCGCCTCCGCGCCGATCCGCAAGGGCGCGCGGGTGGCGGCGGGCGACCCGCTGTGCGTGCTCGACCCCGGCGAGCGCCCGGCCAACCTCGCCGAGGCCAACGCCTATCTGCGCCAGATGGAGGTGGAGCATCAGGCCGCGCTGACGCTGTCGCAAAAGGGCTTCACCGCCGAGACGGAATCGCTGACCCGCGCGGCGAAGCTGGAGGGCGCGCGCGCCCTGCTGATGCGCGCCGAGCTCGACATGCGCCGCCTCATCCTCGCCGCGCCGTTCGACGGGATGCTGGAGAGCGACACGGCGGAGCTTGGCGCGCTGTTGCAGCCCGGCGCGGTCTGCGCCACGCTGATCGCGCTCGATCCGATCCTGCTGGTGGGCTATGCGGCGGAGCGCGACGTGGACAAGCTGGCGGTCGGCGACCCCGCGACCGCACGGCTGGCCAACGGGCGCGCGGTGGAAGGCGCGATCCGCTTCGTGTCGCGCGCGGCCGACGAGGCGACGCGCACCTTTCGCGTGGAGGTCGCGGCGGCGAACCCCGCGCTCGACATCCGCGACGGCATGACGGCGGAGATCATGGTCGCGCTCAGCGCCGCGCCCGCGCATCTGGTCCCGCAATCGGCGCTGACGCTGGACGACGCCGGGCGGCTGGGCGTGCGGCTGGCCGACGGCGGCGCGGCGCGGTTCGTTCCGGTGACGATCATGGGCGAGGCGGCGGGCGGCGTGTGGCTCGACGGCCTGCCGCCCAGGGCGACGATCATCGTGGTGGGGCAGGAGTTCGTCTCCGACGGCCACCCGCTGACGGTGACGCTGACCGACAAGAACGCGGCGCTGCGATGAGGGCGCTGCGATGAGGTCGGCGCGATGAGGTCGGCGCGATGAGATTTGCGCAATGACGGGGCTGATCGGCTGGAGCGTCGGCCGCGCGCGCATGATCGCGGCGCTGGTGCTGTTCTCGTTCGCGGCGGGGATCGCCGCCTACACCGGCCTGCCCAAGGAGGGCAGCCCCAACATCGACATTCCGCTGCTCTACGTCTCGGTCACGCTGCCCGGCGTCTCGGCGGCGGATGCGGAGCGGCTGCTGGTCAAGCCGCTGGAGACCAGGCTGCGCGGCGTCGAGGGCCTGAAGAAGCTGACCGGCGTCGCCGCCGAGAACCACGCCAGCGCGCTGCTGGAATTCGGCTTCGACTGGGACAAGACCGCGACGCTGGCCCGCGTGCGCGCGCTGGTGGACGAGGCGCAGGCCGAGATGCCCGCCGACGCCAACCAGCCGACCATCAACGAGGTCAACCTCTCGGAATTCCCGATTCTGGTGGTGTCGCTGTCGGGCGACGCGCCGGAGCGGGCGATGCAGCGGCTGGCGCGCAGCCTGCAGCGCGAGATCGAGACGCTGAAGCCGGTGCTGGAGGTCGGGCTGGCGGGCAAGCGCGACGAGCTGGTGGAGATCGTGATCGATCCGCTGCAGCTTGAGGCCTACAACGTCACGGCGCAGGAGCTGCTGGCGGCGGTCGCCAACAACAACCGGCTGGTGGCGGCGGGCGCGGTGGACGCGGGCGCGGGGCGGTTCGCGGTGCGCCTGCCGGGCAATTTCGAGACGGCGCAGGAGATCTATCGCACGCCGGTGCGCGTCAGCGGCGACCGGGTGGTGACGATCGGCGACCTCGCCCGCATCAGCCGCACTTTCGAGGACGCGACCAGCGTCGCGCGGTTCAACGGCGCGCGCGCCATCGCCTTGCAGGTGAAAAAGCGCCTCGGCGAGAACATCATCGACACCGTGGAGCAGGTGAAGGCGCGGGTGCGGGAGGTTCAGGCGACCTGGCCGCCCGCGCTGCAGGCCGCCGTCGCGGTGGACTTCTCGATGGACGAGTCGGTCGAGGTCCGCAACATGGTCGGCCAGCTCGAGGGCAGCGTGCTGACCGCCGTGGCGCTGGTGATGCTGGTGGTGGTGCTGACGCTGGGCGCGCGGTCGGCGCTGCTGGTCGGCCTGTCGATACCGCTGTCGTTCCTGCTCAGCTTCGCGCTGCTGGCGCTGTTCGGCATGAGCGTCAACAACATGGTGATGTTCGGCCTGATCCTGGCGGTGGGGATGCTGGTGGACGGCGCCATCGTCGTCAGCGAATACGCCGACCGCCGCATCACCGAAGGCGCGCCGCCGGAGGACGCCTACGCCGAGGCCGCGCGGCGGATGTTCTGGCCGGTGATCGCCTCCACCGCCACCACGCTGTGCGCGTTTCTGCCGATGCTGTTCTGGCCGGGGATACCGGGGCAGTTCATGGGGCATCTGCCGGTCACGCTGATCTTCGTGCTGTCGGCGTCGCTGATCGTGGCGCTGATCTATCTGCCGGTGCTGGGCGGCATGGCGGGGCGGATGAGCGCGGGCGCCGGGCGCGCCCTGCGCGCGCTGGGCCTTCGGCGCGGGCGGCGGCCGGCGCCGGTGGCGCAGGGACAGCGGCGCACGGCGTTCGGGCGGGTGATCGCGCTGATCGTGATGAACCCGCTGGGCCCGCTGCTGGCGATCGGCGCCGCCGCCGTGGTGATCTTCGCCATCCTCGCCGCCTATCAGGCCAAGAACAACGGCGTGGAGTTCTTCGTCGCCACCGAGCCGCAGAAGGCGATCCTGTATGTGCGCGCGCGCGGCAACCTGTCGCTGCCCGAACAGGATCGGCTGGTCGAACAGGTGGAGCGGCGGCTGCACGGCGCCGAGGGCGTGGCGGCGATCTTCGCCTTCTCCGGCGACGGCGGCCTGCAAAAGGCGGGCGGCGACGGCCCCAAGGACGCCATCGGCCAGATCCAGTTCGAGCTGGCGCCCTGGGGCGACCGCCCGCCCGGCGCCGCGGTGCTGGCCGACATGCTGGCGCGCGCGCAGGGCGTGCCCGGCGTGATCGTGGAGCTTGCCGAACAGAAGGACGGCCCGCAGCAGGGCAAGCCGATCCAGGTGCGGCTGGAATCGGACGACTGGCCCGCGCTGCTGGCGGCGGCGGGGGCGCTGTCGGCGCGGATGGGCGCGATGGACGGGCTGACGGACATCGACGACACGCGGCCCCTGCCCGGCATCGACTGGAAGATCACCGTGGACCGCGAGGCGGCGGGCCGCTTCGGCGCCGACATCCAGACCATCGGCGCCATCGTGCAGCTGGTGACGCGCGGCGTGCTGCTCGACACCATCCGCCCCGACGACAGCGAAGACGAGATCGACATCCGCGTGCGCTTCCCCAAGGACGCCCGCGCGCTGTCCACGCTCGACGGGCTGAAGCTGCGCACCGAAAGCGGGCTTGTGCCGCTCGGCAACTTCATCACCGTGTCGCCCGCGCCCGCGCTGGCCGAGATCAGCCGCTTCAACGGCGTGCGCTTCATCACCGTGCGCGCCGACGTGGCCGAGGGCGTCAACGCCAACGCGATGATCGCCCGCATCGCCGAAGATCTCGCCGCCGCGCCGCTGCCCGGCGTCGTTGCGGTGTTCCAGGGCGATCAGGAGGAGCAGGCCGAAAGCCAGCAATTTCTCATCACCGCCTTCGCCGCCGCCATGGGGCTGATGTTCGCGATCCTGCTGGCGCAGTTCAACAGCCTGTATAACGCGGTTCTGGTGCTGAGCGCGGTGGTGATGTCGGTGGCGGGGGTGCTGATCGGCATGCTGGTGATGGGCCAGCCGTTCTCGATCATCATGACCGGGGTGGGCATCGTGGCGCTGGCGGGCATCGTGGTGAACAACAACATCGTGCTGATCGACACGTTCACCGAATTCTCGCGCACCATGCCGCCGCTGGAGGCCATCGTGCGCACCGCCGAACAGCGCATCCGCCCGGTGCTGCTGACCACGATCACCACCATGGCGGGGCTGGCGCCGATGATGTTCGCCGCCAGCATCGATTTTGGCGGGATCGGCGCGGGGCTCGCGGCGCTGACGGCGGCGGGGCCGTTCAGCGCCGCCGGATGGTCGGCGTTCTACGGCGCGGTGGTCAGCGTCGGCGCGCCCACAGCGCTGTGGTGGACGCAGCTTGCGACGGCGGTGGTGTTCGGCCTCGGCCTCGCCACCTTCCTGACGCTGATGGTCACGCCCGCCGCGCTGGCGGCGCGGGTCTGGTTCTGGCGCGGCGTCCATGCGCTGGCGGTCTGGGCGCCGGTGGGGAACCGGCTGCGGCGGCTGGCCGACATGCGCCTGCGCCGCCGCGCCCGGCGCACCGCGCCGCCGCCGATCATCTGGGACGCCGACGACGCGCCCGCCACGCTGGGCCTTGCGCCGCGCGCCTACGCCGACGCGGCGGAATAGTTCTCGGCCTCGCCGCTCTCCTGCATCCGCCACATCGCCGCATAGCGCCCGCCCTGCGCCAGCAGCGCGGCGTGCGGGCCGCGCTCGACGATGCGGCCATCGACCATCACCGCGATCTCGTCGGCCTCGACCACGGTCGAGAGGCGATGGGCGATCATGATCACGGTGCGGTCGCGGCCCAGCGTGCGCAGCTCGTCCTGGATGTCGCGCTCGGTCTGGGTGTCGAGCGCCGAGGTCGCCTCGTCGAGCAGCAGGATCGGCGGGTTCTTGAGGATGGTGCGCGCGATCGCCACCCGCTGCTTCTCGCCGCCCGACAGCTTGAGCCCGCGCTCGCCCACCTGCGTCTCATAGCCTTTCGGCAGCGCGGCGATGAAGTCGTGGATGCTGGCCGCCTTCGCCGCCGCCTCGACCTGCGCGCGCGTCGCGCCCTCGCTTCCATAGGCGATGTTGTAGCCGATGGTGTCGTTGAACAGCACCGTATCCTGCGGCACGACGCCGATGGCGGCGCGCAGGCTCTCCTGCGTGACGGCGCGCAGGTCCTGCCCGTCGATGGTCACGGCGCCCGCGTTGACCTCGTAGAAGCGGAACAGCAGCCGCGAGATGGTGGACTTGCCCGCGCCCGACGGCCCGACCACCGCCAGCGTCCGCCCGCCCGGCACGCTGAAGGACACGTCCTTCAGGATCGGGCGGTCGGCGTCATAGCCGAAATCGACATGCTCGAAGCGCACCGCGCCCGCGCCCACCCGCAGCGGCGCGGCGCCGGGGGCGTCGCGCACCTCGGGCGGCTGGTCGAGCAGGCCGAACATGGCGCGCATGTCCACCAGCGCCTGACGGATCTCGCGGTAAACCGTGCCGAGAAAGTTCAGCGGCAGGGTGATCTGGATCATGTAGGCGTTGACCATCACGAAATCGCCGACGGTCAGCCGCCCCTGCAACACCCCCTGCGCCGCCATCGCCATCACCGCGACAAGCCCTGCGGTGATGATCAGCGCCTGGCCCGCGTTCAGCCCCGCCAGCGAGGTGGCGGTCCTGACCGCCGCCGCCTCATAGCCCGCCATGGCGCGGTCATAGCGGTCGGCCTCGCGCCGCTCGGCGCCGAAATACTTGACGGTCTCGAAATTGAGCAGGCTGTCCACCGCCTTCTGGTTGGCGTCGGTGTCCTCGGCGTTCATCTTTTCGCGGATCTTCACCCGCCATTCGGTCACCTTGAAGGTGAACCAGACGTAGAGCCCGATGGTCAGCACGATCACCGCGAAATAGCGCAGGTCGAACACCACCAGAAAGATCACCGCCACCATCGCCAGCTCCAGCGCCAGCGGCCCGATGCTGAACAGAAGAAAGCGCAGCAGGAAATCCACGCCCTTCACGCCGCGTTCGATGATGCGGCTGAGGCCCCCGGTCTTGCGCCCGAGGTGATAGCGCAGCGACAGCGCGTGGACATGGCGGAAGGTGCTGAGCGCAAGGCTGCGCAGCGCGCGCTGGCCGACGCGGGCGAACACCGCGTCGCGCAGCTGGTTGAAGCCCACGCTCGCCAGCCGCGCGGCGCCATAGGCCAGCACCAGCCAGACCGGCAGCGACAACAACACCGCGCGCGGGTCGGCGGCAGCGTCGTTCAGCCCGTCCACGGCGTATTTGAACGCGACCGGCGTCGCCACGGTGGCGAACTTGGCCAGCAGCAGGAACGCCAGCGCCGCCACCACGCGCGCCCGCGCCTCGCGGTCGCCCGGCGGCCACAGATGCGGCGCGACGCGGCCGATCACGCGCAGGTCGGAGGCGTCCGCGGCGGCAGGGTCGGATGTGGGGGCGGCGCGGCTTGCGGCGCGCATCGAGCGTCTCCTGAAGCGTGGGGGCGCCGGGCGCGTCAGCGCTGCGCGTCGGCGCTGGGGTCGGGGTCGGGCACGGCGAATATCTGCCCCGGATAGATCAGGTCGGGGTTGCGGATGCGCGCGGCGTTGGCCTGATAGATCACGCTGTAGCGCACCCCCTCTCCATAGCGGTTTTCCGCGATGGCCCACAAGGTGTCGCCCGGCTGCACCACGATCTGGCCTGCGGCCAGCGTGGCGGCCTCGACCGATTCGCGGCGGAAGGGCGACTCGACCCGGCTGCGCACCGCGCCGTCGTCGCCCAGCAGATCGACCCGCAGCCGGTAATCGCCCGGCGCCAGCCCCGCCGCCGCCCGCGTGCTCCAGCGCCCGTCGGCGGCGACCCATGTCTCGGCGATCATCACCGCGTTGGCGTAGATGCGCAGGCGGCGCAGCGCCTCGGCGCGGCCGCTGATCTCAAGCCAGCCCTCGTCGGAATAGGAGACGAGATCCAGCGTCACCGCCTGATCGGCTGGGCGCGGCTGAGCCTGGGCGATGGTCACGCCCGAGGGGCGCAGCTGCGCGACGATCGGCGCCTCCTGCGGCGGCGGCGCGCCCGTCTGGGGCGCGCGATCCGCCGCGTCGCCGCGCGGCGGGGCCAGCAGCACCGACACATCGGCGCGCGCCATGGCGCCGCCGCCGCCGTCGCTCCACACGTCAAGCCGCTGGGCGTCTTGCGAGACCGGCGCCTTGCCATAGGCGACGAAGGCGCCGTCGCGCCCCGCGCGCGCGGTGGCGATCACCGTCTCGCCGATGCGGATCTGAACCTCGGCGCCCGGCGCGGCGGTTCCGGCGAACACCGCGTCGCCGTCGCGCGCCACGCGCACCACGTCGAAGGCCGCCGCCGACGCCGCGCCGGGCGCCCCGGCCATCGGCGTCTCCGGCGCGGCAGCAGACTCGGCGGGGGTCGCGGCCGTCTGCGGATGGGGGGCCGCGGCGGGGATCTCGGCGGTCGCCACCGGCGGCGGCGCGTCAGGTTCCTGAAGCCGCCACAGCGACAGGATCGCCGCAGCCGCCAGCGCGGCGGCGCCCATCAGAACTGCGCGCATCGGCGCCATGCCTGCTTCACTCCAGCGCGCCTCGATCCTGTCATCCAAGCGTCAAAATACGAATACCGCATTGCAGCAGATACTTCAAATGCGGCGTTCACACAGGATCGGATCGGCGCGCGGTTCAGGCGCCCGTTCTGAGACGCCAGCCGATAAACGTCTGCGCCGTGCGGCGTCTCACCCGCGCGGCGCCTTCAGCGAGGGCGGCCGCGTTGTGGCGCAGTTTCTGCGCCGCCGGGGCGGTGGCGGACGCCGCGCTGGCGCTGCGCGGCGTCCGCTGAGGGCCGCGCCTCAGGCGCTGGCGAGCCGCTCGGCCACGTTCTCCCAGTTCACCAGCTTGTCGAGGAAGTTCTGGATGAACGCGGGCCGCTTGTTGCGGAAGTCGAGATAGTAGGAGTGCTCCCACACGTCGCAGCCCAGCAGCGCCGTCTGGCCAAAGCACAGCGGGTTCACGCCGTTGGGCGTCTTGGTGATCTTGAGCGCGCCGCCGTCCGCGACCAGCCAGGCCCAGCCCGAGCCGAACTGCCCGACGCCCGCCGCGACGAAATCCTCCTTGAATTTCGCCACCGAGCCGAAGGCGTCCACCAGCCGCTTCTCCAGCGCGCCGGGGATCGCGCCGGACTTCGGCGCCATCATCTGCCAGAACTGGTTGTGGTTCCAGTGCTGGGAGGCGTTGTTGAACAGCCCCGCCTTGGCGTCGTCGCCATAGGTGGCGACCACGATCTCCTCCAGCGACTTGCCCTCAAGCCCGGAGCCCGCCAGCAGCTTGTTGCCGTTGTCCACATAGGCCTTGTGGTGGAGGTCGTGGTGATACTCCAGCGTTTCGCGCGACATGCCCGCGCCCGCCAGCGCGTCGTGAGCGTAAGGAAGATCGGGAAGCTCGAAAGCCATGATGGCCCCCTGTCTGTGAAAGGATTTCAGGCGACGGCGCCCGCCGCTGACCAAGGTTATAGAGCAGTCCGCCGCGCGCTGAAACCGCGATCCGCTAAACGGCGATCAGCGCGGCGGCGACGCGGCGATCTTCGGCCAGCAGCACGTTGAAGGTGCGGCAGGCCGCCGCCGTGGCCATGGCGTCAACGCCGATCCCCGCCGCCTCCAGCGCGTCGCGCGCGTCGCGCGGCAGCGGCCGGATGTCGGCGCCCATGCCGACCAGCAGGATGTCGATCTCGCCCGCTGCGGCGATCACGTCGGCGAAGCACGCGGGCGTGATCGGGTCGGCGGGCGTCCATTGCCCGATGCGCGACGGCAGGATCAGCAGCCCGCCCTTGTGGGCGTAGCCGCCGATGCTGAACACGCCCGGCCCATAGCCGTCGATCGGCGGGCGGCCGGAAAAGGTGACTTCGTTCAGGCGCATGGCGCGCTCACGGCGCATCCGGCGCGCCGAAGCGCACCCCCGCCGCCGCGTCGGCGTCCACCGTCTCGCGCGTCAGCCCGGTCCACAGCAGGAACACCGCCGCGATGAAGATCGAGGAATAAGTGCCGATCACGATGCCCCAGATCATGCCGAAGGTGAAGCCGCGGATCACCTCGCCGCCGAGTAAATACAGCGCCAGCAGCGCGATCAGCGTGGTGCCCGAGGTCATCAGCGTGCGCGACAGCGTCTCGTTGATCGACAGGTTGAGCAGATCCGCCAGCGGCATCTTCTTGAACTTGCGCAGGTTCTCGCGGATGCGGTCGAACACCACCACGGTGTCGTTCAGCGAATAGCCGACGATGGTCAGCAGCGCGGCGATGATCGACAGGTTGAACTCGATCTGCAGCACCGAGAACAGGCCGATGGTCAGCATCACGTCATGCGCCAGCGCGATCACCGCGCCCAGCGAGAACTGCCATTCGAAGCGCAGCCAGATGTAGAACAGGATCGAGACCACCGCCAGCACCACCGCCAGCGCGCCCGACAGCAGCAGCTCGCCGGAGACCTTGGCGCCCACCGCGTCGGTGGACAGGATGTTGACGGTGGGAATCGACGCCTGCAGCGCGCGGATCGCCACGTTCACCGCGTCGAGGCCGGACCCGTCGCCCGCGCCGATCCGCACCATCACCGCGTTGCGCGCGGCGCCGGTCAGCTCGGCGGCGGGGTCGGAGATGCTGGTCACCGACACGTCGCCGATCCCCAGCCCGCCCAGCGCGCTGCGGTAGGCGGCGATGTCGGCGGGCTGTTCGGTCTCAGCCATGATCATCACGCCGCCGCGAAAATCGATGCCGAAGTTCAACCCCAGCGAGAACAGCGCTGCGAGCGACGCCAGCGCCAGCGCCGCCGAGGCGCCCACCGTCCAGCGGCGGATCGCCATGAAGTCGAGGTGGGTGTCCTGATTGACCAGCCTCAGCCGCATCTCACAAGCCCCCTCACAGCGCCAGAACCTTGGGACGGGCGCGCGCGAACCATCCCGCCACGATCAGCCGCGTGACCAGCACCGCGGTGAACACCGAGGTCACCACGCCGACGCCCAGCGTCACCGCAAAGCCCTTCACCGGGCCGGAGCCCATGGCGAACAGGATCGCGGCGGCGATGAAGGTGGTGATGTTGGCGTCCACGATCGCCGACAGCGCGCGCTCGTATCCCGCCTCGATGGCGCGCGCGACGCCCTTGGACCGCTTCAGCTCTTCGCGAATCCGCTCGAACACCAGCACGTTGGCGTCAACCGCCATGCCGATGGTCAGCACGATCCCGGCGATGCCCGGCAGGGTGAGCGTCGCGCCCACCGCCGAGAGAAACCCGATCAGCAGCGCGATGTTGACGATCAGCGCGACGTTGGCGAACAGGCCGAACAGGCCGTAGCTCAGCACCATGAAGATCATCACCGCCGCAAACGCCACCACGGTCGCGATCTCGCCCGCCGCGATGCTGTCGGCGCCGAGGTCGGGGCCGACGGTGCGCTGCTCCAGCACGGTGATCGCGGCCGGCAGCGCGCCCGCGCGCAGCAGGATCGCCAGCCGGTTGGCCTCCTCCACCGTGAACGACCCGGTGATCTGCCCCGAGCCGCCGGTGATCGCGGAGATGATGCGCGGCGCCGAGATCACCGCGTCGTCGAGCACGATGGCGAAAATCTTGCCGACGTTCTGGCGGGTGTAGTCGCCGAACTGCCGCGCGCCGGTGGTGTCGAAGCGGAAGTTCACCGCCGGGCGGCCGTCCTGATCGAAGCCCGCGCTGGCGTCCACCAGGTTCTCGCCCGCCACTTTCGGCGCGCGCTCGATGATGTAGAACGCGCCCGGCTGATCGGCGTCGGGGACGATGACGTTGCCCGCGCCGGCCGCCGCGTCGGGGTTCTCGGTCTGGCCGATCACGACGTGAAAGGTCAGCTTGGCGGTCTCGCCCAGCAGCGCCAGCAATTCCTCCGCCGAGCCGATGCCGGGCACCTGGATCAGGATGCGCCGCTCGCCCTGGCGCTGGATGGTGGGCTCGCGGGTGCCCGCTTCATCGACACGGCGGCGCACGATCTCCAGCGACTGCGCCATGGTGCGCTCCAGCACCGCCGCACGCTCGACCTCGGTCAGCGTGACGCGGATCACGCCGTCGGCGCCGCCCGCTGCGTCGAAGGTGCGCCCGGAGACGCCCATCAGCCCCTGCTGCACCGGCTGCGCCAGATCCTGCACCGCCGCCACGGCGGCGCTCACCGCCTGCGGGGTCGGTTCGTTGAGGCGGATCACCAGCGCGTCGGTCGCGCCCTCGACCTGCCGGAACGGGCCGACCGTCTCACGCACCGCGCGCAGCGCGTCGCGCGCCGCAGGCCACAGGCCGACAAGCTGATCGCGATAGACGTCCTCGACCGCGACCTCGACCAGCAGATGCGCGCCGCCGCGCAGGTCGAGCCCGAGGTTGAGCACGCTGGCGGGCAGGAACGACGGCCAGCGCGCCGCCTGCGCCAGCAACTCCGGCGACGGCGCCTCGCCCCGCGCCTCGACAAGCGCGATCTGCGTGCGCGCCCGCGCCGCCGTATCCGCCGCGTCGTAGAACACGTTCGGCGCCGCGAACAGCGCGCCGAGCAGGCATACGCCGATCACCAGCGCCTTTTTCCAGAGCGAGAAATACAGCATGACCGGCCTCAGGTGGGGGCGCTGGGCGCCGGGATCAATCGGCGCCGCGCGTCGGCGTCAATTGTCGTTCGCCGGTTCAGACTTCGAGACCACCGCCGCGATGGTCGCCTTCACCAGCTTGACCTTCACGTTCGGCGCGATTTCGGCCTCGACGTCGCCCTCATGCACGCGCACCACCTTGGCGTGCATCCCGCCCTGGGTGATCACCTGGTCGCCCCGGCGCAGGGCGTCGAGCATGTTCTTGTGCTCCTTGGCCTTTTTCTGCTGCGGGCGGATCAGGAAAAAGTAGAAGATGACAAAGATCAGCAGCAGCGGCAGCAACTGGATCAGAAAGTCGCCGCCAGCGGCCGGGCCGCCCGCCTGCGCGTAGGCCGGTGAGATGAACATGGCTGTCTCCGTTTTCACATCGCGGCGGACTATAGCCAGCGCAAGCCCCGGCGCAAGGCGGGCTGCGCAACTGGCGCGGCGCGCGGCGATGGGGCATAAGCCGGTCGCGAGTCACAGCCAGAGCGCCCCCATGCACGACATCCGCCTTCTCCGCGACGCCCCCGACGATTTCGACGCCGCGCTCGCCCGACGCGGGCTGGAGCCGCGCGCGCAGGACTTGCTGGCCATCGACGCCGCCCGCCGCGCCGCCATCGCCGCCGCCGAGACCGCGCAGGCCGAGCGCAACGCCGCCTCCAAAGCGGTCGGCGCCGCGAAGGCGCGCGGCGACGACGCCGAATTCGAGCGGCTGCGCGCGCTGGTCGCCGCCAAGAAGGACGAGATCGCGCAGCTTGAGGCGCAGGCGAAGGCCGCCGACGAGGCGCTGACCGCCGAGTTGATGGCGCTGCCCAACGCCCCCCTGCCCGACACGCCCGACGGCCCGGACGAGAGCGCCAATGTCGCGCTGCGCCGCTGGGGAAGCCCCCGCGTCTTCGACTTTGCGCCGCGCGAGCATTTCGAGATCGGCGAGCCGATGGGCGGCATGGACTTCGACGCCGCCGCGCGGCTTTCCGGCGCGCGCTTTGTGGTGCTGCGCGGCGCGCTGAACCGGCTGCACCGCGCGCTGGGCCAGTTCATGC
>Ga0210015_1003908_pt1 | contig 12934 bp, 12 predicted proteins | sample CryGeymeta201522_FD_185471 | JGI IMG/M metagenome (GOLD analysis project Ga0210015, IMG submission 185471) | Groundwater microbial communities from Crystal Geyser aquifers in Utah, USA - Crystal Geyser metaG 2015-22 (SPAdes) (version 2) | ecosystem: Environmental > Aquatic > Deep subsurface >... | reverse complement strand
GCTTTAAGTAGTGTTTCATTCATCTATGACGAAAGTGGAGACGATAAGGCCTTGACCGAACTGGAGTCAGATTGCCCCGTAAGTGCGAAGCATTATTACGGGGACCTTTTTTAGTGGGTAAAAATACTAATGAAACTTAGCGGCACAACCCTTCGGAGATATCCGCCGGAATATGTAAACTTTCTAATTCTGGACACCCCAACATACCGTTGGTGCTGAGAATTATTTTCCAATGTCCGTTTATTTTATGGGCAATAGTTAAGTCACGGTAGAAGAGCAAGGCATAATCACCTGATATTTTATTTACGTAAATAAAAGAATTAATATTTGCTCCGAAATCTTCTCGGAAAGGTTTACTTAATTGATCCGCATCTTCAAATTGCTTGCGGGTGACACAAGCAAGTTTTAATGACCAATAGTGTGATGTTAAATTAACCGTCTCGGCTGGATCATCGTATGGTAACATAGCTTGAGAGGCTATATATACTGTTCCTGAGCAAACATACTCACTACTGGTAAACTGAAACGATTGTCTATCCGGGTCAGTACTGGGTTCGTTCGCCAAACTAAACTTATCATTGACAATAACCTGATCCAACGATTGTTTTATTTGTTGAATTGAAGTTGAGTTTTTAGATAAATCAGTAGTAGTTGCAAATTCTATAAATGGTATATTCTGGATTTGAATTGTATAGCCATTATTATTTCTGGCTGAGAAAAAAGGGTATTGCATACCATTAACTTGAGGTTTATTCCACATAAAGGGTGTGGATGTGTTAAAAGTTGTCTTTTGGATCTTTTGTAAAATGGGTGCTATTGAACTTGAGGCTACAAGACGGGTACCATAATTGTTAAATTTCATTTGTGAAATTAATTTGTTTGAAGGGAATATTTCTCCAACAATAGACGACTCGTGTACAGTTATAAAATAATTACCGTCACTTTTTAAAAACAGCCTGATTCGGTACGTTCGATCGTTTTTGGATTCAGTTAAAATAATGGTTTCAATTACACCCACTCTGCGGTTACCTGTCTGGTCTTGAAATAAAACCATATCCATTTGTTTGGGTCTGGCAATTAGATAGTGAATATTTTGGTACCACAGTAATTGAGAAGAACTAGGATTTTCCCCAATTAGCGTAAAGGGTGCGACGATAAGGGGTTTTAGTAAATGGGTGCTGAAAGCGACGATTTCATAGACAACAGATAGGCCAACTATAATGAAAATGATTTTAGCAATCCTTTTTAGCATATATTTTCCCATTATACACGTTTTTAGTGGTTTTATGTTCGCCCCTTAGGCGAAAGCGGAAACGATAAGAACCTTTTGCTTCGCTCAAGAACCTTGGTTAATCAGAATTGGCAGCTGTCGGGCAACTGACCGTGAAAATATCTCACCGCCAGACCTTTTTTAGTGGTTGCTATTGACAAACTACAGTATGTATTGTAATATGATTGCAATATGAATACACAAATGGTTTCGGTGACGGATGTTCAGAGGAATTTTAAATATATTCTGGATAATTTAGTCTCTCAAAATCCCACACTTATTTTAAGAGATAGTGTTGCTGAGGCTGTTCTTATTTCTTTCGAAGAGTATAAAAGGTTGGCAAATCTGGAAAAAAAGTTACTAAAAAACGAGATATTTTCAATAATGCAGGATTTGGCTGTTAAGAACAAAGATATATCTTTTGAAGAATTAGACAAAGATATTGAGTATGCCAAGAAACATGCCCCAAGCAGTCGTTGACACAAATGTTCTAGTCAGAGCCTTATTAAAAGCTAACGGTAGTGACGGAATTATCTTTGAAGCCTTTAAAAACGATCAATTTGAGCTTCTATATAGCGGGGAAACATTAAAAGAGTTAAAAAGAGTCTTATTGTATAAGAGAATTTTTGAAAGGTATAAGCTCGATAATCATAGAATAGATATTTTCATAAGAACAATTATTACTTTCGGTAGGTTTGTATTTGCTCCGGAGAAGGTAAAAATATGCAGAGATCCAAACGATGATGAATTATTATCTGTTGCCCTTGCTATCTACACAAGAAAACCTATCTATATAGTTTCAGGAGATAAAGATATGTTAGAACTTAAAGGCAACGTTAAGGGGGTTAAAATAGCTACAGCCACCGAGTTTGTTAAGATTTTGAAGTAACCTTATCGCCAGACCTTTTTTAGTGGTTTTGTTTTTCTTACTTTTGGGATATAATACCCACTACAAATAGAAAGGTGGAATTAATGAGTGGAAGCAAAATCGATGTCCGAACTTCTTGCTAAAGCTGGTAAAAAGCTCGTTTCATATTCGGTTGGCCAAAAAATTAGAGCCAAAGTGATTTCAAAAACTCACAAAGCCTTAATTTTGGATATCGGTGGAAAAAGCGAAGGAATTGTAACCGAAAAAGCTTTCATTGAGGCCAGAGATTTTATTAAGACTCTTGAAGTAGGGGATGAAGTAACCGTATCTGTACTTATTCCGGAATCCAGAGACGGAAGTGTGGTTCTTTCTCTTAGACAGGCAATGTACGGAGCAGCTTGGGAAAAATTGGAGAAAGCAAGAGATGCCAAAGAGGGAGTTGCCGTATATGCAAAGGGGGTTAATCCTTCGGGGATTGCTGTTGACTGCGAAGGAGTCAGCGGATTTATTCCCACTACCCAGCTGGGTAAGGAAGCTGCCAAAAATCCCCAAAGTTTGGTTAATAAGTATTTTAAAGCAGTTCCTTTAGAGGTTGACAGATCCGTAAATAAATTGGTTCTTTCGGAAAAGGAAGTTTCCGATGCTTCTGACATAAAGGCTGCAGGGGAAGTTATTTCAAAAATAAAAGAAGGGGACATCTATGATGGCGAAGTTACGACCGTTGCCAACTTCGGCTGTTTTGTAAAAATAAAAGTCGGTAAAAATGCTTTTGTTGAGGGACTTGTTCATATATCCGAGTTATCCTGGGGTAGGGTAGAAAAAGTATCCGATGTTGTAGCAAAAGGTGATAAAGTTAAGATAAAGGTGATTGGTAAAAAGGACGGCAAACTTGCATTTTCAGTTAAGCAGGCCCTTAAAGATCCTTGGGAAGAAGCAGTCAAAAAGTATAAAGTGGATGCAAAAGTTAAAGGAAAAGTTGTCAGAATTTCAGACTTCGGAGTCTTTGTGGAACTTGAACCGGGTATTGAAGGACTTATCCATATCACCAAAATCCCGCCTGCAACCAGACTTTCTGAGGGACTAGAAGTTAACTGCTACATAGAAGAAATAGATACCAAAGCCAAGAGACTTTCGTTGGGACTTGTTTTAACTTCAAAACCGATTGGATATAAATAATCCCAATTTGCAATTTTCAATTTACAATTTACAATCAATTAACAATTCTCCAATTTTTAAAAATTAAAACATTGAAAATTTAATGAAAATTGATAATTAAAAATTAAAAATTATGCAAAGCAAATTCGTGTGCCAACAATGCGGATATGAATCGGTAGGTTTTTTGGGGAAATGTCCCAACTGCGGAGAGTGGAACTCACTGGTCGAAACAGTAGTTTCGACAGGTAAAAGCGAAAAGCGTAGAGGTAATAGGGAAACACAAAATGTAAAAACAATAAAACTTTCAGATATAAAAGCTTCAAAGACGGCAAGAATTTTAACCAAGATCCCCGAACTGGATAGAGTGCTTGGCGGAGGTTTAGTTAACGGTCAGGTGGTTTTGATTGCCGGAGAAGCAGGGATAGGCAAAAGTACTTTGCTTTTGGAAGTATCTAGTTGTCTAGCCGCCGGGAAGCCTAGCGGCCAGGCTGTTTTATATGTCTGTGGAGAGGAATCGGCTTCTCAGGTTAAAGTGAGAGCAGAAAGACTTGGAATCAAAAAGACGGGAATTAGCCTTCTTGAAGATACAAATGTAGATAATGTCATAGAATTGGTTTCTTCAGAAGCTGATCTTTCCGGAGTTATTGTTGATTCTATTCAAACAATGTATACGGGAGATCTCTCCGGCATGGCAGGATCGGTGGGGCAGGTTAGGGAATGTGCGGCAAGGCTTTTAAGAGTCTGTAAAGAAAAGGAAATCCCCTTATTTCTTGTGGGTCACGTCACTAAAGAAGGAACCGTGGCAGGCCCCGCTGTTCTTGCTCATATAGTAGATACGGTTTTATGGTTTGAAGGAGACAAGACATTAACACTGCGCTTACTACGCGCAGTCAAGAACAGATTTGGACCTACGGATGAGGTTGGTATCTTTGAAATGCAGGACAAGGGTTTAATTTCGGTTACAGACAGCGAGAAGTTGTTTATGGAGAAAAGTAAAAAAGAGGTTCCGGGAAGTGTTGTAACATCAATTTTACAAGGAACCCGACCCATGCTTGTAGAAATTCAGGCTCTTGTAGTTCCGACCAAGATGGCATTTGCCAAAAGAGTGGCTCAAGGTATAGATTCAAGACGGCTTGAACTTCTTCTTGCTGTATTAATTAGACGTTGTGGTCTTCCTTTATATGATTTTGATGTCTTTGTTAACTGTGCAGGGGGAATGAAGGTTACCGAACCGGGAGCAGACCTTGCAATTATACTTGCAATCGCCTCAGCTTACTATGACAAAGAAATTGCAGGTAAAGTAATTGTGCTGGGGGAAGTAGGATTATTGGGAGAAATCAGGGAAGTTATTGCCCAGGAAAAAAGAATCAAAGAAGCTAGAAGATTAGGATTTACCCAGGTCTTCTCTTCGAAGGAAGACCGTTTTGTAGGAAATGTTATTAAAAAGCTTCTAAAATAAGTTACCCACGAGTTATCAACATAATTAAAACTGCTATATAAAAGGCCATTAATATGGCCTTTTATATATTATTTTGTACTATGGGTATGAGTATAATCGACGTACAAAATATTATAGGATTTGACAGCAGTGAAAACCAGTGTTAAGATTTTCACAGTACATTAAAAAGAGCATCGCTATCGTTGGGTTCGTCCCGACGTCACATCGGGACACTCTCCACAAGTAGAGATGCTCTTTAGATTGACTTATCTAGAGGACAGGAAATACTGGTTGCAACTAGACAAATCACAAATAGACTAGTCATTTTCGACCCCATTTGTCAAGGGGTATTAATTCCGTCTTTGGGGGAGAGGTGGTGAGTAGGGCAGGCTTACTACCTCTTCCTTAAGGGCGGAATTTTTAAATTATGCACTACGATATTTACAACGCCTACAGCCCTGAAAATAGTCAACTGCCCAAAAAACTTTCTGGTTTTTTAGTTAAAGCTGCAAAATTTACGGCTGTTTTAGGCATTTTTTTCCTTTTGGTTTCATTTTTGCCCGCTGTTTGGTATAACCTGGTGTCCGGTGGGGCTCAAAAAATATCCGAGTTTCTGGTTAAGCCTGAAATAAAAAAAGAAGAACCTTCTAAAAAACAAGAAAAGAAGGTTGATTACCAACCTCAAATTGACAACAGCCTTTCTTTTGAAACCAAGCTTAAAATCCCTTCCATAAGGGTTGATACCAAGATTCATGAAGCGGTTTTAGATAATTATGAATCTGCGCTTAAATTGGGGGTTTGGAGAGTATCCGATTTTGGTTCTCCATATGACCGGTCAAAACCTACAATTATAGTAGCCCACAGATACGGCTATTTGGCCTGGAGCAACCTCTACAGGCGTCTAAACTCTTTTTACAACTTACCCAAATTGAAAGTTGGGGACATTGTCGAGATTGACTGGCAGCAAAGGAAATATGTCTATTCTGTTTATGCAGAAAGCAAGGGGGAAGAAATAGCTGACTATTCAGCAAATCTTATTCTTTATACTTGCGAAACCCTAAACTCACCCATAAGGGTATTTAAATACGCGCGACTTTTGGAGATTTAAAACCACAGCTTGACATACCATTTTTTCTAATATAAAATTCGGCCTCAATATGAAAAAGTTAATTTTGATCCTGATTTTGGCTTCAAGTTTTGCCTTAACTTCGCCGGTTATTGCTCAAGAACAGGTTTGTACCACTGTTTACGGCGGCGGTACCGTCTGTGGTGCTCACACCCCGGTTGAAACCGATCTGGGGGATATCAATCCGGTCATCTTAGGTTCTATTTTATTGACGATTTCCGGTGTTTTATATTTTTATTCGAACAAAAAGAGTTTAAAGGCAAAGGAGGTGAATAATAAATGAGGAAAGAAGATTTATCAACACCTATTAGATTAGCAACGACCCTGGCACTTGCGGTCTCAGGGTGCACAAGAAGTATGTCTTCTGCTCCAGTACCGGATTATGGTGCAACGACTAACTCTATGGCAGCAACATTGGGTGCAATGGAAACACATCTAGCGGAATTGAAGACTGCGCAATCGTCGACGCAAGTTCCTACTGAGACACTTGAGCCTATTGCAACTGCAACAGCAACAGAGGCTGCGACCCCAGAAAAGATAGCTACAGGAGAAAATGTAGAAGTCGGTGACTGGAATGTAGAAATTTTTGATGGTGCAACCGATCAGATGAGGGGTTGGATTGAAGAACTAAAGAATTTGGATCCAGTTAAATGGCCGAATTTTCCCAATGTAGATAATCCGCAAGCTGGTTTTGTGGCAGCAAACGGTTTGGAATATGGAATGGCTGAGTCGGTTTATTGTCAACAGGATCAAACCTGCGACATACCTATATCAGCAGGGCATTATAGAATTATTACAGCAGATTATGATATTCCCGGAATCGATGCCTGTATGGGATCCGAGGCCAATCAAGGTTGCGGAATTATGCTTATCAACGTAGGTGACGTAACCGCCAATTTCCGTGATGCGAAGGTAGATACCGGTTTTACGGTTTTTGGCAGATATTGGAATGGGGACAAACTTCCCGAAGCGATTTACGGTGGTTTAAGCCATGTTGCCAACAACATGCTTAATCTTAATTCCGCGTTAAACCCTGATGGCAGTGTTAATGCTGGAGCAAATTGTTCCGTTCGGGAAGGGTGTAAATCTGTTCGCTTGGCTTTTGCGATAATTAGTGGAAACGAATTGTTAGTCAAGGGTGTAACCACAGTTAATCGTTAAAAATACCAATGCGGGTGGGAAATAAAATGGCAAGCTTGTTATTGCTTGCCATTTTGGTTGTTTTAATTATCTTTGTAGCTTGGAGAAACTACACGCCTAATACATTTTTGCTTGGTTGGGACTCTCTTCATCCCGAATTTAACTTTCTGGAAGCCTTCAAGAGAGTATTTTTTGGCGTTTGGAGAGAGGAACAAGGAGTGGGGGTTGTGGCCGTTCATTCCCATATGGCGGACTTTCCTCGGATTATTCTACTTTGGCTTTCCTCGTTTGTCTTTTCCGTATCTTTTTTGCGTTACTCGTATATTTTTCTCTGCCTGATTTTAGGGCCTTTGGGCGTATATTTTTTTCTAAATTATGTCTTTAGGCGGGAGAAAGAAGGATTAGTTACTAATCCGGCTGCATTTTTAGGAGCTTTAGCCTATCTTCTTAATCTTTGCACTTTACAGCACTTTTTTCTTCCTTTTGAAATGTTTACCACCCAATATGCTTTTTTGCCTTGGCTCTTTCTCTTTGCCTTAAAGTTCTTGAGGGAAAAGGGGAAAAAGAATTTGCTTATATTTTCTCTTCTGACGATTTTATCCACCGCTCAAGCCTATGCCGCCACTCTTTTCTATGCCTATTTTGGAGCTTTAATTATTTTTGCTTTGTCATATCGTTTCAAAAGAGGATTAGTTTTAATTCTTGTTACCCTACTTTTGAATCTTTACTGGTTGCTTCCTAATACTTATTCAATTATTCGGGAGTCACAAGTGGTGGCTAATTCTAAGATTAACCAGCTTTTTTCCCCTGAAGCAGAAATCAGAAGCATGGATTTTAGCGATATCTCAAATGTTTTAATTCACAAAAGCTTTTTATTTGATTGGAGGGTTTTTGATTTTCAGAATAATGAGTTTACTGACCTGATGGGGGTATGGAAAGGTTACCTCTCGCGAAAATATGTAATTTACACCCTCTATACGGTTTCTTCACTTTCAATACTGGGTTTAATCTGGGGACTTGTAAAAAGGGATAAAGTTGTTCTTTTTCTGTTTTTGGTTTCCCTTTACTCACTGTTTTTCTTAGTTGGCGGTAGCTACATTAACAACAATCTCTTTAAAGAGGCCCTGAGAATGCCTTTTACCAAATTTTCTATTATTTTTCTTTTTACGATGTCTTTTTTCCTCGGATATCTATTTTTCGGGCTTTTTAAAAGAGCTTGGTTGGGCGTTATTTTGACTTTGGTTGTAGGCGGGGGATTAATCTTTTCGGTTTGGCCGATGTTTCAGGGAAAGCTTGTAAGTTCCGTTGTCAAAACGGATGTGCCGGCCGCATATTTTGAGCTTTTTAAGTGGTTTAAGGATAGGCCCGGAAGAGTTGCAAACCTACCTTTAAATACCTTATGGGGTTGGGATTATCATAATTGGGAGTATGAAGGCTCCGGTTTTTTGACCTACGGTCTTTCTAATCCTCTTTTGGTACGAGACTTTGATCGCTGGAGTCAATTTAATGAAACTTTTTACAACGAAATCTCGTTTGCATTGTACTCAAAAGATAGTCAGGCTTTCGAGCGTACACTTCGGAAATATCAGGTCAAATATCTTCTTTTGGATGAATCAATCATTAATGCCGGGGGAACTGTCCTAAATATGTCTAATAACATCAAAGAAGTACAAAAATTTGGGTTTTTGACTATCTACGAAACCAATTTTGATATAGGCGATAAATATCTATCCACTCCGCAAAGCTATATTCCGGTTAAGGCTGATTTAACTTATTCTCAAATAGATCCTATTTACCAAAAATATGGAGATTATATAGGAGATGAAAATGGGGTGGGGTACCCTTTTGTAAACTTTGATCTCAGAAGCCCGGTGAGCATAACTTCAAATTTAAGTGACCTTATTTTTGAAAACAGGAAAGCAAATTCAAAAGTAACTCTACCCATAAAAGATAAAATCGTAGAAAATTTCAGTGAGGATAGAGGTTTTAAGGAGGCCCATAACTGCGACCTTAAAAAATTGGGGAGAGTCGAGAAAGAAGAAAAAACCTACAGAGCTTTTGACGGGGGAGTAGCTTGTGATTTTTTTGATTACCCCAGTTTAAAATACGACCAAGCCTATATTTTGAGAATAAAGGGAGAGAACAAAAAAGGAAGAGGTCTAAAGATTTATCTTCAGAATTGGGAAACGGGAAGAATGGATTTGGAAGAACTCCTGCCAGCGGGTAAATTTGATAACTACTTTGTTGTCCTTCCCAAATTGAGCAACAAAAAAGGCTATACATTAAATCTGGAAACACGTTCTTTTGGCAGAATTGCTTCAGAAAATAGAATTGAAAGCATAGAAATATATCCTTTTGATTTTAAGTTTTTAACAAGCCTTGTCCAAAATTCGGAAAAGGAAGTGGTTATCAATGACAACTTAAAGGTAGAAGGGGTTAAAAAGGTTGGTACGGCTATCTATAAAATACAGACCTCAGGGAACGGATTATTGGTTTTGGGACAGGGATACGAAAAGGGTTGGATAACTTATCCAAGATTGAAGCATGTCAAAGTAAATTCCTGGGCCAACGGCTGGATTGTTCCCTTGAGTATCGAGTATCCAGTATCTAGTATCTATATTATCTTCTGGCCACAGCTTTTAGAGTGGTTTGGCTTCATTGTGCTTGTTTGCGTGTTGACAGGTTTAAAGGATAGGGTATACTAAAACCTGGAATTGTGAGAGTTTCCTTCTTAGAGTTTTTCTGTAAATTATGACTGACCAATCTTCAGATGTTAAAGACCTTATTGGAAGTCCCCAGGACGCGGGAGAGCTTTCCGGTGGAGCCAAAGAGGTTGCGGTCAGTGTTCCGCAATACCCGGTTAACCGCTTTGAAAGAAATATTCCCGATGCCAACCTGCCTACGGAAACGGTTACGGGAGTTCTGGATATTGCCAATGAAGGTTCCGGGCTTCTCAGGCCGAAGTTTTCGGCCAGCGACAGAGATGTCTATATCTCCTCGTCGCAAATAAGAAGATTCAATCTTAGGCTTGGGGATAAAATTGAAGGACAGGCAAGGCGTCCTAAGGAAAACGAAAGATATTGGGGACTTTTAAAGGTTGAGAAAGTAAACGGGGAAGATGTTGATAAGATGCCGGTAGAAAGACTTAACTTTGACGATCTTTTGGCCATTTACCCTGATGCCCAAATAGACCTAACCACAGATTCCGAGACGCTTACCACCCGCATCATTGATTTGGTTTCTCCCATAGGGTTTGGTCAACGGGCTTTAATTGTTTCTCCGCCAAAGGCAGGTAAAACCTGGCTTGTAAAAGATATCCTGGCAGGAATTGCCAAAAACTACCCGGAGGAAAAGGATCATAGATCTAAGATGTCAGATCCTAAATCTAAAATCATAAATCATAAATCTGTGCATATTATGGCTGTTTTGATCGGCGAGAGGCCCGAAGAGGTGACTGACATTGTCAGAAAGGTTGCCGAAGTTACAGACGGAATGGGGGATGTTGCCTCTTCCAATTTTGATGAACCGCCGCAAGATCAGACAAGGGTCGGGGAACTTGCTCTGGAGAGAGCAAAAAGATTAGTCGAAAGCGGGCGCGATGTGGTCATCGTTCTTGATTCAATAACCAGGATGGCCAGAGCCTATAACCTGGCCCTGCCGACTTCCGGCAGAACTCTTTCCGGAGGATTTGATCCGATGGCTCTTTTCCCCGCGAAGAAATTCTTCGGAGCAGCCAGAAGGATAGAAAATGCGGGCAGCTTGACAATTATAGGGACATGTCTTGTGGAAACCGGATCCCGAATGGACGATCTTATCTATGAAGAATTCAAAGGCACCGGAAACATGGAGCTTCACTTAACCAGAAAACTGGCAGACAAACGCGTATTTCCTGCAATTGATGTCAGCCGCTCCGGGACGCGTCAGGAAGAACTCTTGTACGGTAAAGAGACCTTGACCAGGGTTCACACTTTAAGAAGAATGTTGGAGATGGTTTCGGAAGATGAAAGAACGGAAACCCTGCTGGAAAGATTAAAGAAAACAAAAGATAACAAAGAATTTCTCGACAGCCTCAAGACGGTTTGACCCTTCATGTTTCATATGATATCTTCAAGTTTACCTTAGAAGTATGGAAGACATTAAACTGTTTTTTTCCGAATTACTTATATTTACTATTAGAAAGCTTCATTTATCTTTCTGGAGGTTTGAAAAAGGCAAGGGTTTTATGGTTGAAGTTTTATACCGCCAAAGGGGTAAGTTTGCCAGACGCTTCGTTCATACAGGCATGGCAGCTTTAGCGGGACTGGGGATGATTATTGCTCCCATAGTGGCCAAAGAGTTTCCCGGAAGAAGCATCAACCCGTGGGAGGTAAATACTCAGCCTGTGGTTCTTTCCGCATTTGCCGAAAATGCGGAGATGCAGACCGTAATTAGCGATGTCAGAGACAAAATTATTGAATACAAAGTCCAGAGCGGAGATACCCTTTCGAAAGTTGCTGAAAAATTTGGGGTCTCGGTTGAGACCATCCGCTGGCAAAACAGTTTAACTAAGGATTCAATTAAGGAAGGCCGGATTTTAGGGATCTTACCCGTTACCGGGGTTTCTCACAAAGTTAGGAAAGGGGAGACTGTTTATTCTATTGCGAAACTGTATGATACATCTCCTCAGGCTGTAGTTGATTTTCCGTTTAATACGTTTACCAACGATGAAACTTTCGAACTTGCCATCGGGCAGGTAATTATAGTTCCGGACGGAGTGATGCCTAAGGCGCAGGTTCCGACAAGAATCAGACAAATTACACCCAACGCCGGCACGGTGGTTGCTTCGGGGAACTTTGTCTGGCCAACAAGCGGAACAATTACTCAAAGGTTTGTTTGGTATCATAAAGGAATAGATATTGCCAATTCGGGGGCGCCCGATGTTTTGGCGGCGGATTCAGGCAAGGTAATCACGGCCGGCTGGAGCGATGTCGGCTACGGTAATCATGTTGTGATTGATCATGGCAATGGTTACCGAACCCTCTATGGTCATCTGCAGACCATCTATGTGGTTTCCGGCCAGACGGTTAGCCGGGGAGCAAGAATAGGTAAAATGGGTTCAACAGGAAGATCAACCGGAGTACACACTCACTTTGAAGTGATTCTAAACGGCGTTTACATCAATCCTCTAAACGTACTTCGTTAGGACAAAATAGGAACGACTCTTTATTCGACAATTTCAACGGCTTGCGGGTTAATATCTTTACTGTAATTAATTATTACACCGTTTTGTTTAAGCAGGTCAAGGCTTATCGAGTTTTTTCTCAAATACATATCGAGTTCGTTTATTAACAATGACACATCAATATCGGTTTTCCTGGTTACTAATATGTTTTTCGGTTCATTGGTATAATTTGCTATCATAGTTGACGATACATAGGGAAACATTTCCCTATAGGGGTAATTATTATTTATTTTTGTAATAAGATCATCGTGTGGGGTAGTGGTTAGATTTTGTGTGGGAGGCATATTAATATTTTTTTCTGTGATTACTTTTCCTGTGTCTGCGTTGATAATTTGAATAAAGACTTTCGGAAATACTGATACCACCCCTTTTAAATCGATATTCCATTTCCATTTACTGATTTTTGTTGTCTCGGTCACAATAAAAGGTTCAGTTGATACGATGATATTTGTTTGGTAATACCACGGATTTTTGTAGAGTGTAAGATTAATATCTTCTGATCCGTCATTCTGTTTTAAATAAAAAATAGGGATGTATTTAAACAAACACATTACTATCCCTATAGTAATTAATATGGCTAATGATAAGATTTTTTGTTTCATAAAGTTCGTCATGGTCCACCCTCTTGTTGCATTATAATTATTGCATTATTGATAGCAACATAATCGTCACTTGTTGTTGCTACTGGATTAAACGTATTTTTCCAGGAATTAGGA
>Ga0210015_1003887_pt1 | contig 12979 bp, 10 predicted proteins | sample CryGeymeta201522_FD_185471 | JGI IMG/M metagenome (GOLD analysis project Ga0210015, IMG submission 185471) | Groundwater microbial communities from Crystal Geyser aquifers in Utah, USA - Crystal Geyser metaG 2015-22 (SPAdes) (version 2) | ecosystem: Environmental > Aquatic > Deep subsurface >... | reverse complement strand
TAACTTATCAGATATCCAAAAATAACCTTCATAAGGAGCACCTTCCATAGATGGACCATGCTCTGCAATCCCCAATAAATGCATCTTTTTTTTCCTTGCCTCTCTTGCAAGCTCATCAACTGTGTTTAGTGCATGACCGCTTATTAAACTGTGAGTATGCAGGTCTACTTTCAACATTTTTTAATTGTTTTCACTTAAGTTATTAAATATTTTTGTAAGGTTAAACAAGTCATTTTTAGCGAGCTTCATGCAATAATCGGAATCCTTAGTTTTCTTAATAGAATCGTCAGCTAAAAAAGCTGCATCTTCTAAAGCTTTTTCACAAGTGCTAAGGTCAATCATATAATCAATGTAGTCTGGGTTTGTTGTGAATTTTCTGTCATCTATTATTTGCCTGATTCTTTTGATATATGCCGATTTAATATTTTGGTGCGCTTTTGGAAAATTTAAGATTATGCAGCCGACATCTAAAAAAGGTAAGCCGATGCATGCTTTTTCAAAATCGTAATAATATATTCCCTTTGAAGACATAAGAGAATTATTTACAAAAAAATCATTAAAACAAAAACAATTATCCCAAGCAGTTGGTTCCTCTTTTGATAAAATAACACTTAATTTTTCAATTATTTGATTTTCTTCAATAGTGAGATTTAAATATTTTTGTAAAATTTGCTTATTATTGTTTAAAGCGATAAGCCTGTCTGATCTTGTCTTTTTAGATAAAAATTCCCTTAACTCTTCTGTTCCATTTATTAGCGAATTTGCATGAACAACAGCAAGGTCGTTTATTCTTTTTTTAATCTCTACTTCTGATGGCTGTTTTCCGCTAATCTCCCTAGTGATCATGTGCGGTATTGGTTGAGATCCATACGATATAATTTCTGGAACTAAAATTTTTTGATACTTCAGATAATTATTGCAACCTACTTCCCTCTTTAATATATCTTCAGACTTATATAACTTAATGTAGATTTTTCCTGGCTCGCCCTCCGTGCGGCCTATATATATCGGATTGCTATGAATAATGTTGTTAGAAAGTGGTTCAATAGAGGTTAAAATAAGATTATTGGCATTAGTTATTGTCTTTATTACCCTATTCGGATCTTTTAATGTTGTTTTCCCCACATTGTGCATAAAATATTTATCTAACTGCACGATCTACTATTGAGAACTCATTATTGTTCGTATCTATATACCCCCTTACACCAAGGGGTATAGTTATTTTCTCGCGGGTATGACCCAAGTCTACATTATAAATTATTGGAAATTTGTAATCTTTACAGACTTTATTTACCACTTCTTGAATAGAAGTTAGCCTTTTGAAAGATTTCATCTCGCAATCAACGCATCTACCAACAATCATTCCATTTAATTGGTTTAATATACCCGCTTGTTTAAACTGAATAAGCTTTTGTTCAATGAAATAGGGTTCTGCCCCTATTTCTTCCCAAAACAAAATACAATCTTTCCATTGCGGTTCGTATTCTGTACCAATCATCAATTGAAGGGTAGATAAGTTTCCGCCTATCAACCTACCTTGAGCTTTTCCTTCCTTTAATATCTCCCATTTTGATAATTCTTCGACACGTCCTATTGGTTCAGCACCCATTAGAGCTCTCTCAAAATACTTTTCAGTATACGGGTGTATGCCTTTGCCAAAATCACTCATTACAGACGGACCATGAAAGGTTACTAATCCTGTTTTCTTATGAATTGCATTTATTATTGCAGTAGGATCGCTTAAACCTACAAATATTTTTGGATTGTTTTTTATGAGGTCATAATTTAAGTAAGGCAACAAACCATTAGAGTTATAACCACCTGTAGTGCATAATATTGTCGTAACTTCCGGACTTGCAAACATTGCATTTATATCTTCCGCTCTTTCAACATCTCCGGCGCTTATGTAGCTATCCGGGTTTGATAATACAAAATTTCCGACAACGATTTTGAAGCCCTTATCTATCAAAGCTTCTATCCCTTTGTTGTATCTCTCATGTTTTTCTTCCAAGACTGGTTCAGAAGGCGTTATAACCCCTATTGTATCCCCGAGTTCCAGTCGTTTAGGGAAAACACTCCTCATTACTGTTTCTCTAGCTTCTAATCGTTTAGGTAACATTCTTTCCATTTTATCACTTAAATGAATAACACATTGTTTTATTTATATTTGTTTCATTTGCTAATAACATAATGAGTCTATCGACTCCAATGCCTCCAACAGCTAGCGGAGGCATACCACAACCCATTTCATAGAGGAATTCTCTATCAAGATTTTTTTCTAGGTTTTCTTTTCCACACTTGAGAGTAATATACTTTTCATAATGCTTCCTTAAAAATTTAGGATCGTTGTTGATTGATCCTAAATTCGCTAATTCAAGCCCTCCTGCGATAAAGACTTCCGCCCTTTCCATAGTTAATGGATCGTTAATATTTGTTTTGTCAGGTACCCCAACCCCTATTGGGTAATTTGTTAAAAATGTTGGTTGTATAAATAACTTTTCTAACTTATCCTCAATAAACATTGTTACCTCAACCTTCCACCTCGTAGGTGGAATAGGTTCGCCACCTCGGGAATTAGTATATGCATTAAGCTAAATTAAAATCTTTCCTTAATTTTGCAATGTGATCGCGAACTTGTGCTGCTCGTTCAAATTCGTAAATCTTTGCATATTCTCGCATTTTTTTATTCAGTTTCACTATCAGTTTTTTGGCATCAGACGGAGTTAGACTTTCCTCCGGTAGTTCTTCTTCCTCTTCCCGTATCACCAGGGCATCGCGGATTGGTTTTCGGATAGTTTGCGGGGTTATTCCGTGTTCACGATTATATTGCAGTTGAACCTGGCGTCGGCGTTCAACTTCCTCGATTGCTCCTTTCATTGCCTGAGTCATCTCGTCCGCATATAAAATTACCTTCCCGGAGACATTTCTCGCCGTCCTTCCCATAGTTTGGATCAAAGATACTTTTGAACGTAAAAACCCCTGCTTGTCAGCATCCAAAATCGCCACCAAGGAAACCTCGGGCAAATCAAGTCCTTCACGCAATAAATTAATACCTACAATCACGTCGTACCTGCCTCGTCTCAAGTCTGCCAAAATATCGGTTCTTTCCAAGGTCTCAACATCAGCATGCAAATAGTGAACCGAAATTATCCCGCCAGTATTGTTGGGATCGGCTAGATAAGCACTCAAATCCTCAGCCATTCTTTTAGTAAGGGTAGTTATCAAAACTCTTTCTCCTCTCCTTTTCCGATCAATAATCTCTTTTATGAGGTTCTTTATTTGTCCTGAGGTTGGCCGAACCTCAACTTCCGGATCCACCAAACCAGTCGGCCTAATCAATTGTTCTACCACCCCGTCATATCCTTCACTTTGCATTTTGCACTTTGAACTTTGCACTGTCGATCGCGCACGATCGACTTCCCATTGGTCAGGAGTAGCAGAAGCAAAAATTGTTTGGGGTACTCTTTCTAAAAACTCTTTGAAATTAAGCGGCCGATTATCTAAACAGGAAGGCAATCTGAAACCAAAATCAGTCAAAACTTTCTTTCTTGAAGAATCTCCGTGATACATTCCGCGGATTTGCGGAATGGTCATGTGTGACTCGTCAATAACCACCAAGAAATCGTCTTTATATTGATAACGAAAATAATCCAAAAGAGAAAATGGCGGATCACCCGGCAAGCGGCCATCAAAATAACGGGAATAGTTTTCAATGCCGTTAACATAACCGACTTCTTTAATCATTTCCAAATCGTAGTTTACCCTTTGATTTAAACGATTAGCTTCCAATTCCTTACCCTCCTTTTTAAATTGTTCCAAACGAATTTTCAGATCAGCCCTTATTTGTTTGAAAGCTTCATCCATAACCTTTTTATCAGCCAGAAAGTGTTTCGCGGGATAAAGAAAGTAATTTTCTAGCTCCGTTTCTTTCCCTTCGATAACCGGCCGAGAACTGACAGAAGTAATTTTTCCGTCTTCCCAAACTATTTTGATAATTTCGTCAGCATATGAGGGATAAATTTCTACTACCTCTCCGCGGAGTCGGAAGTTTCCTCGGGTAAATTCCAAACGCGATCTTTGATAGTAAAGAGAGACCAAGTTGTACAAAAAATCTTCTTTTTTTATTTCCTGCCCTTTAAAAATACGCAAAATCCGGTTGCGGTATTGATCCGGAGAACCAATGTTGTAAATACAAGAAACCGAAGCAACGATAATTACATCTTTTCGTGAGAAAATTTGGCTAGTCGCAAAAAGTCTTAACTTGTCAATTTCTTGGTTAATATCGGCATCCTTGGCAATGTAAGTATCGGTCTGAGGAATATAGGCTTCTGGTTGGTAGTAATCGTAGTATGAGACAAAGTACGAAACGGCATTATTGGGAAAATATTCCTTAAATTCCTGGTACAACTGCGCTGCCAGCGTCTTGTTGTGAGAAATCACCAAGGTTGGTTTTTGCACATTTTGGATGACATTAGCCACAGTATAAGTTTTTCCACTACCGGTCACTCCCAAAAGTACCTGGAAGGGAAATTTATTTTCTACGCCGGCTGTCAGTTTCTTAATCGCCACCGGTTGGTCCCCGGTTGGCTGGTATGGGGACTCCAACTTAAATTCCATGGCTATATTCTACCACGACCAGCCTCAAAAGTGTTATAATAGTAAGTCCGATGGAAAATCAAAATTATATCATCATTAAAGGCGCCCGAGAGCACCCCGAAGGAAAAGAAAAAAATGAAAGATTTTATTGAAATCCGTGGGGCAAGGGAACACAACCTGCAAAACATTGAGGTTAAAATTCCGAAAAATAAGCTCGTTATTCTTTCGGGAGTTTCCGGCTCGGGAAAATCAAGTTTGGCTATGGATACCTTGTATGCCGAAGGCCAGCGAAGGTATGTGGAAAGCCTTTCTTCTTACGCCAGACAGTTTTTGGGAATGATGAAACGACCGGACGTTGACAGTATCGAAGGACTTTCTCCCTCAATTGCGATTGATCAGCATGGTTTATCGCACAACCCCAGATCCACCGTTGGCACGGTTACGGAAATTTATGACTATCTTCGGGTTCTTTATGCCAGAATTGGACACCCGCATTGTCCAAAATGTGGCAAAGAAATCAGTCACCAAACGAGTATAAGTATTACTCAACAAGTTTTGAAAATAATTACTCAAAAGGTCGCCAAAGATACGACAGCACGACATTTTATTCTTTCGCCAGTTATCCGCGATAAAAGAGGAGAATTTTCGCAACTTTTTTTAAATCTTCAGAGAAAGGGATTTGAGCAAGTCCGCATTGATGGTCAAATTTATTATCTAAGAGATGCCCCTCTTCTCATTAAGACCAACCGTCATAATATTGAGGTTGTCGTTGATAAGATCAACATCTTCCGTAAGTATGATCAAAAAGAATATGAAACAAGAATTTTAAATGACATCGAAATAGCTTTAGATTTATCCGATGGATTGGCAATTTTAAGTGAAGTCAAAGATAAAAGTTTTAACTTCCCGGAAAAGCCCAAGAAAATGGAAGATTTACAATTCTCCCGTCGGTTCGTCTGCCCAAATTGTAACATTAATCTCCCCGAAATCGAACCACGGCTTTTTTCTTTTAACTCCCCTCAAGGAGCTTGTCCGGAATGTAATGGTTTAGGAATTAAATTAAAGGTTGATACCAATAGAGTTTCTCCGTGGCGGGCGGAGATGTTAGAAAGACAATACTACTCCACGACATCTGATGCAGTTAGAGAAGAAATTGAAAAATTAATGGTTAAGGAAATCTGTCCTTCCTGTCACGGGGCACGGTTAAAATCGGAAGCCCTTAGCGTTACTATTAATCAAAAATCAATTGCCCAAGTAACTAATCTTGCTTTAAATGATTTGGCCCCTTGGCTCCTGACTTTAAAGGAAAAACTGGAGAGCGGAAAAGAAAAAGAAGTCGCCGAATCTTTATTAAAAGAAATCAGAAGTCGGATCATTTTTTTAATTGATGTTGGAGTCGATTACCTGACTTTAGACAGAACTGCTGCCACCCTTTCTATCGGTGAGGCTCAGCGTATCAGATTAGCCAGTCAAATCGGTACTGGTTTAACTGGTGTGCTTTATGTTCTCGACGAACCAACGGTCGGATTGCATCAAAGGGATACCCTAAGGTTAATCAATACTCTTAAGAGGTTGCGCGATTTGGGCAATACGGTTGTAGTAGTGGAACACGATACCGAGGTTTTGAAAGCTGCTGACTGGATTATCGATTTCGGTCCGGAAGCAGGTAAGTTAGGAGGAAAGGTCGTCGCCGAAGGTACTCCGAGCGAAATAATGAAAAATCCTAACTCTCTTACCGGCAAATATCTAAGCGGCAAAAAGATCGTTGCTTTTCAAACCAACTCGCAATCTGCTCTTATTTCTCAACCCATTTCTAATAGTTCACATTCATCTTCTTTCTTAACCATCTCTGGGTGCTCAGAGCACAACCTTAAAAATATTACCGTGAATTTCCCTTTAAAAAAATATGTCTGTGTTACCGGCGTTTCCGGCTCGGGTAAATCGACTTTACTACACGACACTCTTTACCCAGCCTTGAGCAAATCACTTAACCCTTATTTTCAGGAAAGAGCGGGTAAATTTGAAAAAGTAAGCGGGGTTCAGCAAATAGATCAGGTACTTTTGGTTGACCAAGGTCCAATCGGTCGCACCTCACGCAGTAATCCCGCCACTTATACCGGTGTTTTTACTGACATCCGCGAACTCTTCGCTCAAACAGAAGAGGCTCGTCTTCGTGGCTTTACCTCCAGCCATTTCTCTTTTAATGTTGAAGGTGGTCGGTGCGAAGCCTGTCAGGGACAAGGCTTTTCGAGAATTGAAATGCAATTTTTACCCGATGTCTGGGTTGAATGCGAAGAATGTCACGGTACCAGATTTAAAGGAGAAGTCCTTGAAGTCCAGTATAAAGAAAAGAATATTCACCAAGTCTTACAACTAACTATCGGTGAGTCTTTAGTTTTTTTTGGCTCTTTTCCAAAAATCGTCAACAAGTTAAAAGTTTTAAGAAAGATTGGCTTAGATTATCTTTGTTTGGGTCAACCCTCACCCACTCTTTCAGGAGGAGAATCACAAAGATTAAAATTAGCTCGCGAGTTGGTCAGACCGGCAAGATCTCACACTGTATATCTTTTAGACGAACCAACTACCGGTCTGCATTTCGCGGATGTCGAAAAGCTCTTGGAAGTTATAAGGGAACTAATAAGTAGGGGCAATACTATTATCGTTATTGAACACAATCTTGACATGATTAAAAATGCGGATTTTATCATCGATTTGGGACCGGAAGGAGGAGAAAAAGGAGGTTATATTGTTACCGAAGGCAGCCCACAACAAATTGCTCGTAACAAAAAATCATGGACAGGAAAGTATTTAAAGAAATCGCTATATCGCTAGATCGTTACTTCGTTAATCGTCAAAACGAGATAGCGAGATAACAATATAACAATGGCTAATTTAAAGGACAAACTCACAAAATTGCCAAAGAAACCCGGGGTTTACCTATTTAGTGATTCTAAAGACAAAATAATCTATATCGGCAAAGCCCTTTCGTTAAAACACCGCGTTGCCAGCTATTTTAGTCACAGATCAAAAGATCCCAAAACACAGGAACTGGTTAACAAAATTTCTAAACTGGACTTTTTTGTCGTCAATTCCGAATTTGAAGCACTGCTTCTAGAAGCCCAGTTAATTAAAGAGCACCGGCCAAAATATAATTCTAGCCTAAAGGACGACAAAAGTTATCTTTATATTGCCATTAGCAAAGATAAACCTGAAAGAATCTTTCTTGCCAAAAGAGTAGAGCTAAAGTCAAATGTCTCCAGTTGGTACGGCCCTTTTACCACTTCCTCCGATGCCCGCCAAATATTAAAAACCTTGAGAAGAATATTTCCTTTCCGATCGTGTAAAAAACTTCTCAAAAGGCCTTGTCTCTATCACCATTTAAAACTCTGTCCGGCTCCTTGTCTCGCCCTCCCCAACACTTATCCCGAAACCATGAGAAAAATCAGACTGATCCTCTCGGGAAAAACTGCTAACCTAACCAAATCTCTCGAAAAACAAATGAAGGACGCCGCCAGTACCTTAAACTACGAAGAAGCCCAAGTTTTTAAAAAGGAAGCCTATTCATTAAAGGCGCTTACCTCAGGCTGGCAAAGTGTTCCGAAAGAAAAACAAAGTAGCTCCAAAACATTTTATGAACTCCGGAAAATTTTAACAAAATATCAAGGCAGTGACCCGACAACGTTAAACAGAATCGAAGGTTACGACGTTTCAAATTTGGGTAAGGACATTATTGTCGGCTCAATGGTCGCTTTCGTTAACAGCGAACCGGACAAATCACAATATCGTAAATTCAATCTAAAATATAATTTGGCCGGTCAAGATGATCCTGAAGGAATCAAACAAATTATTTTTCGCCGCCTTAATCACCCCGAGTGGGTCTATCCCCAGTTAATTCTTGTTGATGGAGGAAAAACCCAACTGACAGCTGCATTTAAAGCAATCAAGGAAAGGAATCTGGAAAAACATATCTCTCTTTTGGGAATAACCAAAGAAGAAGAGCTAATTATTATCCCCAAAATTGCGAAGCAAAAAATTATTGCCTGGAAAAGTCTCAGATTGTCACAAAGCTCACTGATCTTGCAGCTCCTACAACGTATCCGCGACGAATCTCACCGTTTTGCTCATAAATATTCTCGCGAACTTCATGCAAAAATCATTACCCAGTAATGATAAAATATATCTTGTGAAACTATTTAAAAGTCGAAAATTTCGACTACTGGCAAAAATCTTCTTAATAACTGTAATTTTTGGATTAGGAATCTTTGCCGATAGAATTTACCCTAAGATTTCCGCAAGCTGGAAGGTCAAGAAAAATGTTTCTTCTTTCTCCAAAACACCGGAAAAACACGTTGCCTTTTTGGGAGAAATTTATGATCTAATCAAACAAAACTATTGGGATAAAATATCCGATGAGCAACTGGTCAACCTATATGTACTGGCTGCAGAGAAAGTAACCGGCAAAAAACAGGAAATTAAAACCAAAGACCTAAAAAATCTGCAACAATTGCTTCTGAAAAATATTAATGAAATTAAAGATAAGGGTAAAAAGAAGGAATTTACTACCACTTTGGCGGATATTGTTCTGGCCAATTTACAGCCATTCGGCCGTAGCCGACTTTATTCCCAAAAACAGGAGGTTGATCTAAAGAATACCGTTGAAAATAAAACCGAGGTTGATCATTATAAAACTCTGGATGTTAGTAAAGAGGTTTCTCCTGACCAACTAAAAAAAGCTTTTGAAAAGAAGGTCGTTGAACTGAAAAAGGATCAATCGCCCGAAGCAAAGGAAAAACTTACGGAGGTTAACAAGGCTTACCAAATATTATCCGACGAGGGCAACAAAAAAACCTACGATGAGTTAGGAGTTGAACCGACAATGGAAAACCGACTAATCGGTCCCAGTGTTTTTTACATTAGACTCAATAAATTCTCTCCAACAACAATCGAAGAGTTAGTCAGAGTAACCCAAAAAGTGGACAAAGATCCCGGACCTACCGCTCTAATTGTCGATTTGCGCGACAATGTTGGTGGAGCGATAGACGGTTTACCTTACTTTCTTGGTCCTTTCATAGGCAATGATCAATACACCTACCAGTTTTACCACCAAGGCCAAAAAGAAGATTTTAAAACTAAAATTGGTTGGTTACCGAGCTTGGTCCGCTATAAGAATGTCGTTATTCTTGTAAATGAAAATACCCAATCCTCAGCCGAAGTAATGGCAGCGGTTCTCAAAAAATATAATGTTGGAATTGTGGTGGGTACTAAAACTCGCGGCTGGGGTACTGTCGAAAAGGTTTTCGAAGTTAAAAATCAAATTGATCCAAAAGAAAAATATTCTGCCTTTTTGGTTCATCGTTTAACTCTTCGCGAGGATGGTCAAGTAATTGAAGGCAAAGGAGTCGAGCCATTAGTCAATATTCAAGATCCAAACTGGCAAAAACAACTTTATACTTATTTCCATTATCCAGGGTTTATCGACGCCGTCTCTAAAGTAATCAATCAAAAATGAACCGCTCTAAAATTCGGTTTTTATATCTTCTTGTCTTTCTTCGTTTATCTTGTCCCTTCTTAATTTTCCCTTATCCTCTGGTTGCCATTATTATTAACTACCTTCTGGATTGCTGGGATGGACTTATCTTTAACAAACTCGGTTACGGTCTTAAAACTTATCGTTTTGTTGACCAACTTCTTGATCTTTACTGGCTAACATTTATTCTGATTTATTTAATATTTAATCGTCCAGAACCAATTGTTTTTTTCTCCTCTCTGTTTTTCTTTCTCCTGAGGTTTGTAGGAGTAATTATTTTTATATTCAGGCGAAAAGAAAATCACTTCCTTTTCTTCCCCAATGTATTTGAACATCTCTTTTGGGTCTATATTATCAGCAAACAATTCAACTTCCCCCAGCTGATCAAATTTCCTTTATGGGGAATTTTTCTCTTAATTCTTACTCCACTGAAAGTTTTTAATGAATATCTTATTCATCAAAAAAAGTTTTCCTTACTGAATACAATAATGAGAAAGAAAATCTTAAACTGGTCAGACTAAGCAATCCCACATCTCTTTATTGAGCTGCTCCAGTCGGTTGAGGATTACCAGATCCTCTTGTAATTGGATTAAGTTGGATGTTTTGGGTAGTGACACTTCCATCTGAATTCTCAGTACCAAATACTGCCACTTTTTCTCCTGTTTTCAAATCCTCTTTTGTTGCGGTTGCCGCCTTATTGATTTCTGTTTTGTCTGACAGTAGAACTATTTTACTGCTACCATCTTGGAGTTTAACAGTGATGGATTTATCGTCAGAGCCGATAATTTCTCCGTTTACTGGCCGAAAGTCTTGACGGCTCCCTTGACTACCCTTCGTTCCCTGGACATTACCAAACTGTCTGGTAGAAGACGGCCTCTTGCTTTGTTGGTATTTCATTCCCCCAAAAAATGCTCCGCCGCCGACAATAATTAAAAGTAAAACGGTAATAATTGCTGTATTTTTCATTCTTTATCACCTCCTTTTCATGGAAAGAAACCGAAGGTTTCTTTCCAAATATCTTCCTTCAAGGTCGCTTGTCGGATCTTCTTCAAATCTTACCGACAAGCAGACTATAATCTAGTTTTCAATCTCACGTTTCTTGCCGCTTGTCATTGCTGGTCTCTTAAATATTTATCAAAAAACTCAATTGACCTTCTCATTGCCAGCTCAAAATTTGGTGAAGAAAGGTTGTGGTCTCCTCCGGGATAGTTATAATACTCCACCGTTTTCCCCGTCTGCTTTAATTCCTCATACAAACTTTGGGAAAAGGCAATTGGCACTTCTTCATCACTTCCACCAGTGTGCAGTTGCACCGGAGTATTAATGTCTGCGAGGTGGTAGGTCGGGTCTATCGCCTGCCAAAATGAAGGATTACTCTGCGGTGTTCCATATTGATCAACTAGCTTTTGTCGGTAATTATTTCGCAAGGTCAACTCTCGTGGAGACGGTCGATATTTTACTTTTCTTTGCCAATTATTCATCAAATCATCGTATGACCCAACTACCCCTCCCCAGATAACGGCTGCTTTAATATCCTTTGTATTCACAACAATATCTCTTAACGTAATATTCCCGCCCATTGAATGCCCCCACATCCCGATTCTTTCCGGGTCAACATCCTGATAGCGTTTCAGGGTTGATATGGCACTTAAGACATCAGTTGCATATGCCGGAGAATAATATGCTCCTTCAGGTTGGCTTTCGGAATTTCCGTGTCCGCGATAATCTGGTTTCAAAACAATATAACCATTCCTGGCAAAGGCATCGACATATGCAACATACCGCTCGGTTGTCCTGTAAAGCTCAGGCTGAATATAACCGTGATTAAAAACAATTACCGGCCAACCATTTTTGGGCTTTTGGGCTTTTGGTACTGTCAAAAGACCATATATTTTTAACCCATCTGATAGATACGAAGCAATATATTGATTATAATTACTACTCGAAGAAAGTTTTTGTTCAATTTGAAGATCACTCCCGGGATAACTTTTATTTCTCATCACCTCGATCGACAATGGATTATCGTTTGCCTCATTTCCCTGAACAATTGATTGTTGCTTCTTTAAATCCAAAATAACTTCATTTTTATTCTTGACAAAATAAAAAACTCCCAAAGACAATACCACAAATATATCTAGTGCTAACAGCACTTTTAGTTTATTTCGACTTGCTGATCCGCCAGCTGGCGGAGAAGGCAACAAAGAATCAAACTTCTCCGATGTTACATCGGAGTACTGATTCAGCTTGCTACACAGTAGTTTATTCATATCTTAAAGCTTCAATTGGTTGAAGGTTAGAGGCCTTGTTAGCTGGATACCAGCCGAATAAAACTCCGATACAAACAGACACAACAGAGGCAAGTAAAATCGATCCGAAGGAAACAGCAAAAACTGAGGAGGTTAGGCGAGAATAAAGATAAGAAGCAAAGATTCCTAAAATTACACCGACTGCTCCGCCAATAAAAGTTAAAATAATTGCTTCTGTCAAAAACTGGGTGATAATTATTTTTTTCTTTGCCCCCAAAGCCTTCCGCAATCCGATTTCTCTAGTCCTTTCTGTTACTGTTACTAACATAATATTCATGATTCCAATTCCTCCAACCAAAAGAGAAATCGCCGCAATTCCCGAGAGCAAGGTTGTAAACGTTTTTGTTGTAGAAGAAGCGGTATCTAAAATATCCTGTTGGGACATGATTGAAAAATCAGCTTTCGTCGGATCAGAGAGATTGTGGCGGGCCAAAAGCAAATAACCTACCTGATTCTGCGCTTCCATCATAACTTCCGGACTATTTGCCTCAATGGCAATGGAATTTAAATAACTAATACCAAATAACTGTTTTTGGGCAGTGTAAAGAGG
>Ga0210015_1003879_pt1 | contig 12988 bp, 11 predicted proteins | sample CryGeymeta201522_FD_185471 | JGI IMG/M metagenome (GOLD analysis project Ga0210015, IMG submission 185471) | Groundwater microbial communities from Crystal Geyser aquifers in Utah, USA - Crystal Geyser metaG 2015-22 (SPAdes) (version 2) | ecosystem: Environmental > Aquatic > Deep subsurface >... | reverse complement strand
GGGAGCTGCCTTTGACAACCCCTATCGGCTTGACTACATCGGCCACCACAACCAGTTCTTTCCCGTCGGCTTCATCGGTGATAAGCGCGACGGCGCGACCACACCCGATGATGCTCGTCAAATCGCCGAGGCCGTGTTCGGGAGCAAATACGACCCGATCATCCATCTGGCGCTCGGTCACGAAAAACACAACCTCGTTCAGGTCCTTGACGAGGTGCCCGACAAACACGCGACTATCGTCGGTGATGCCGTCATCGTCCGCAAGCCCGCCGACGGCATCAGAGTCAAACCCATCGCTATCGGCACATTCCTGGGAGACTGCCCCGTCGTCTGCGTCGCCTCGAAGGAGTGGCTCGGATTCGTCCACTGCGGGCGCCCGGAAGCCATGGCCGAGCCGTCGGTCATCGAAGCCTTCCTCGAAGCCTGGCCATCGCCGACAGAGGAGACCGAGGCCCACATCGGCCCCGGCATCTGCGGCCACCACTACGGCCTGAAGACGCTCGACGAGAAGTACGGGCGCTACGGGACCGATTGTGCGTTCGAGGGCGAGGTCGGTTTCGCACTAGCATGGTTCATCCTCGCCACATTGATTGACCGCAACATCGAGTTGAGTCGCAAGACAGTCAACAGCGGTATCTGCCCCTACTGCGAACGCGAGAAGGGCAATGCCGAATGGGCGAGCGACCAGTGGTTCAAGCGGAATCGCCCCGGCGAGCACTCGCCCCGCGACTGGGCGGTTTACACCTACACCCCCAGCAGCAAGATCTAGCCGGCGCCCAGGTCACGCTCATCAGCTGACCACGTCACGCGCCACTATCCCTCCGGGGGCCGTGGCGCTTTTTTTATTAAGTAGACATAAGCAGGCTAAAATTGTATAATTTTATCCAGATAGGATCAGAGGAGTAGCCAATAGTGACAATCAAACGCGATGAGATAGAAGTTCTACAAGTTGCCCTGACAGGCACGACTAAGCCAGGTAAATGGTATGTCCAACGGGGCAACCAATACCTGAACAAGGATCTCGAGTGGCATTCGAACACAAGTACTGGTGGATTCTTCTTCGAAACTGAGGATGAGGCCAACATAGCCAAGCAGGCCATCCAAAAGCTAAAGCCCCACGACAGCGCACCACCACCATAGCCGGAGGTGGTTTTTTTATTCTAAAAAATTTCACTTCCCTACTTCGAAGTATAGAATTGGCTATCTCGACATATCTTTCATAAATTTTTTACTTTTGAGTTCTCGTTCAAGGACGCCTTCAATATAACTTTCCAAAACTGCCGCAGTTTGATTTTTAAATTCGTCGGCGATATTTAGTCTTGAGCCGATGTGAAATGCCGGGGAAAAAATCAGCCGGAGAATTTTTATTGTGTCATTTTCAATTTCTCGTCCGTGACCAAATTTATTATGACACTTTTGACAAATTACTCCGCCTTCAATATCATCCCAATAGTTTTGCACTGGTTGTAATTTTTCTCGGCAATGCAAACACTCCGACACCTCCGGTTTAAAACCGAGTGCTTCCAAAATCTTAGCGGAAAAAACCGGGATCAAAATCGGATCATCAGCACTTTCTAAATTCTCCAGATATTTCACAAACAATTCAAAAACCTCTGGATGATTTTCGTTTTCTTCCAGAAATTTATCCAGCAGTTCTCCGATATAAAACGCTTTAGCGGTTTTGTCAATGTCGGAGTGGACTTTTTTGAAATGATTCTGAACGACCGCCGAAGTAACGATATAAAAACTTTTGCCTTCGTGAAAAATAAAATCAACCAAACAAAATGGTTCCAGATGCCCACCGAGTTTTGCCAGAATTTTACGCGACCCCTTAGCGATGGCTTTAACTTTGCCCATGTTAAAAGTCAGGACCGTCAAAATCCGATCCGCCTCGCCGTAGTCCATCCGCTTTACAACTATGCCTAAAGTTTTGAGAATCATTTTTCCTTCAAAATCTTCTCTGCCTCTTTGAGTTGATCAAGATTATTAATACCAAGCGCTTCCTGCTCACTCTTAACCGGAATACCGATTACTTTTTTACCTTGTTCCACCGCCAAGCCAATCATATCGGTTAAATAATACTCTTTTTGTGAATTGTCAGAACGTAATTTATCGATATTTGCCCAAAACCAATCGTTATTGAAAATATAAAACCCCGGATTAGATTCCTGAATTTTCAATTCCTTTAGCGAACAATCTTTTTGTTCGACAATTTTGACAATCTCCTCTCTTTTATTTCGAACAATTCTGCCAAATGCCCAATACTCCGGATCTTTAAATTTTACTGTCAGCATTGCAATTGTTGGAGATTCTTTTTTGAATGCATTAATAACTTTTTTAATTGATTTTGGGGCAAACATTGGGTTGTCGCCGTAGCAAACCAAAAGTCCCCTATATTTACCTTCAGCTAAATCTCGTGCCATCATTGCCGCATGACCAGTACCCAAAAGCTCTTCCTGGACTGCATATTTCACATCATCAGCAAAATAGCCCATGACCTTTTCCTTTTGGTAGCCGATAACTAAAATAACATCTTTGATACCAAGATTTCTGAATTTCTCAACGGAGTACCAAACCATCGGCTTACCGGCAACTTTAAACATTACTTTTGGCAAACCGGCTTCCTCCGCACCGATTCTTTTCCCTTTTCCAGCTGCCAATATTACTACAACAATATCTTTCATGGTTTTTGATTTATTTTTGGCAGTCGAGGCAAAAGTGTGTTCCTCTGCCATTCAGCCTAATTTTTTTTACTTTTCCGCCACAGGAACAGTGCTTGCCTTCGCGAGAATAAACTTGAAAATGTTCCTGTGCTTGGCCTTTGGTGCCATCGATTTTATAATAGGTATTTTCTGACGAACCACCGTATTTCAAGCCGATTTCAAGTGCCTTAATTATTGATGACCGCAACTTAGCAATTTCATCATCTGAAATGTCTTTTGCCAAACGGGTTGGTAAAATATGCGCCCAAAACAAAGTCTCGTCGGCATAAATATTACCAATGCCGGAAATTAAAGTTTGATCAGTTAGAACTTTTTTAATATTCCGATTTGGCTTGCTTTTAATAATTTTTGCCAGTTCTGCAGAGGTAAATTCTTTATTGAAGGGCTCGATCCCAAGTTCTTCAGATAACTTGTGCCGTAACTCTTCACTATCAAGCAATTTTATCCAGCCGAATTTTCTCATATCGTTGAAAAACAATTTTGAGCCGTCGGTAAAATCAAAAATAACATGAGTTGTTCCGTTCGGAAGTTTAGCCACCCAGTCAGCGGACGGATGCCCACCAGCAACGCGCGACTTTCCGTCATCAAAAATTAACTGGCCAGTCATTTTCAAATGAATTAGCAAATCGTTATCACCCTCAATATCAATGATAATTTGCTTCGCTCGCCGATCAATATTTTTGACTTTTTTCCCAATGATGTCTTTTTTGTCACCATGAAAAAGCTTCGGCACTCGAATTTCAACACCAGCAATTGTTTTCCCAATAATCGCTTTTTGCAAACCTTTTCGAATTGTCTCAACCTCAGGTAATTCTGGCATATGACTCCTTTTTTAAGCAGCCCATGCTATACATGATCTATCATTTGCCTCTAATCTAAAACCTCTCTGAGCGGCATAGTCAGAAAACAATGCTGTCGTTTGAGATCGCTCTTGGGGCGATAATTGATCCACAGTCCTTTCGTCCCCCAGTGGCTCTAATGCTCCTTCGATTGGGATAGCGCCGACATATCCGCAGTACTCATCAGCAGATCCGTCAGTCAATAACTCCTTAATTTGACCATAGTCAATTCTGCTTTCGACCTGTTCCGGCGACCCGCCGCTGGAATCTGGTGCTTTCCAGTTGGCGTATTTTTTCATATCGTCATTCAAAAATTCAGACATTTTCCTCCTCACAAAATTTCAATTAGTTGCTTCAGACTCGTAATTTTTGGGCCGGAGAAATGGCTTAGCCGCTCAGCTGGATCATGGATATTTTTTTCTCGCCGCATCTCGATGGCAATTGCCCTCGGAAACTCTTTGACAATTTCTTCTAAAGCATCACCGCGATCATCAACAATCATAAACTTTTCCTTCTGTTTGACGATTTTTTTTAGATATTCGGCCTTAGGAATTGGGGTGAAATGAAGTTTTTGAAAATATTTGCTAACACTGGTTTTTTTGATTTTTCGCGGCTGAAATTTTGGATGACCGAGCGAGATCATTTCAACTTGATAATTAGGTAATTTTGAAATTACTTTCAGTGAACTTTCAATATCAGGAAATAGATATTTTTTGGCACTGGTCAGCAAACTCTCAATTCGCGCCTGGGATAGGCGGACATTAAATTGGCGGATTTTTTCCAACCGGGCGAGATGATCAGCCGGCAAATAATTGCCATCCAAACACTCGGCATTATAGCTATCACCAACTTCTTGCTTCGAAAATCCCGATTTTTCAATCTGGGAGATCAGATCACTTCGAAATTTTTGCGAATCAAAAAGCACACCGTCAAAATCAATAAAAAGTTTCATATGGACATTATAGCAAATTTTTCTCTTGATTAATTTCTAATAGTCGGATAAAATGATATAACTAGACTATGAAAATGGACGATGAAAAATACTGGCGGAAAATGATAAATCAGGGACTGATTCGGTTTTTTCTATTGAAAGTTCTTTACAAGGACAAGGAAAGTTATGGTTACCGGTTGGTCAAGCGGGTTGAAGAACTTTCGGATGGTTTGTGTCGGCCGACAGAATCAACAATTTATCCAGCGCTGGAGCAACTTTCTTCCGGCGGCTATGTTGAAGTTAACAAAGTTTCTGCTGGTAAAAAAATCAGAAAAATCTATTCCTTGAATGATAAAGGTCGCTCAGCTTTTCGCGCCGCCGCCAAAGCTTATGGCGAAATTATCCCAACTTTGCGCAAAGCAATAATGCTCTAATAAAAAAACACCTCTGGATTGAGAGATTGACAGGCCAGCTGGTGTTATTTTTTAGTTTCGCTGCTAGCAATCATAAATAGCGCAATGATTGCCGCCACAGCAATAAGTAAAAATCCTGCAGCTGTCAACAGAACATAGAGAGTCACGCTACCACTTTGAGAATAAATATCGGCATTGACCTGTCCCTGACGACCAATAAATATCGACACTATCCCAAGGAATATGACGATAATTGGTAAAATGATTTTTGTTCGGATATTCATCTTAAGTTATATTTTAGCAGAGTTATCTAAATTTTTGCAAGTAACAAAAAAAAGACAGCTCTTAGGGCTGTCTTTTTTTGTCTCGTAGTCTCTATGTTGGCGCTGTCCTACTCTCCCAGGACCTTGCGGACCAAGTACCATCGGGGCTGATGGGCTTAACTTCCGAGTTCGGAATGGAATCGGGTGTACCCCCATCGCTATAAGCACCAACATAGAAACCACGAAAAATACATAATAAGCCAGTAATTGCTAGTCAAATTTTAAAAGTTAAAATCACCCGTCTCGACTCGGTCAAGCCGAGGCGGAAATTGATCAATTAGTACTCCACAGCTGAATCCCTCACGGGACTTACACCTAGAGCCTATCAACCCCATAGTCTTTGGGGGATCAAAGATCTAATCTTGTGGACGGCTTCACGCTTATATGCTTTCAGCGTTTATCCAAACCGAACATAGCTACCCAGCGATGGATGAGGGTCATCCAACTGGCACACCAGAGGTTCGTCCATCCCGGTCCTCTCGTACTAGGGACAGCACCACTCAAATCTTTACGCCTACAGCAGATTAGGACCGACAATCTATTACTTGATAACCACATCAATTACTGAAATTTATCTGTGGCGATCCAATGCGAATTGGATTCTGCATATCGCTATGCAGTTTAGACTATATCTTCTCCGACACTTTGTTCGGAGTTTGGCATGTAGTCGTTGAGGATTTCAAAAGAGCTAATAATTCTTCTTTTTTACGAATACGTCTTTTTCCACCAGCATTCATCTTGTAAGCTAGTTTGATGATTTCAGCCATTCCAACTGATGTTCGGTGTCTGCCAGAGCAGATTATTCGAACAACAGAATAGAATATTTTGAAATCAAGCTTTTTAGATGTAAGCAAATGGTTGAATTCAAAGAATGGAATAACTTTTGTTATAAGGTCAGCCCGATCTCGGACGACATAGACAAAAGTCTCATCCTTTGAATTCCGGTGATTTGGTTTAATGTAGCCGCAGCCTAAAACTTTTTCAACAAGTTCTAGAACATTTCGGCTCTGGAAATTCTGTGAAACATGAAACTCCGGAATCACAGACATTCCTAAAGGCAAGTCTTTTCGTATCGCAAAAGCGATGTGAAAGCTGCCTTCACCATCAACCAAACCACAAACGTACCCGCGCAAAAACTCTTTTGACCTTTCCTGCTGATTGTCTGCACTGGATGAATTTTCACTTTGTAACATATTTCTATAATACAAAGTACCACCAGATACTACAAGTCCTATTAGGACTACAGAGTTCCCAGCATATAGCCAAATTTATAGACAGCGCAATATTCCACTGTCTCACGACGTTCTGAACCCAGCTCGCGTACCCTTTTAATTGGCGAACAGCCAAACCCTTGGGACCTTCTTCAGCCCCAGGATAGGACGAGCCGACATCGAGGTGCCAATCCGCATCGTCTATGTGGTCTATTGGATGCGATCAGCCTGTTATCCCCGGGGTAACTTTTATCCGATGAGCGGTCCGATTATCATAAATGCGGACCGGATCACTAAATCCTGGTTTCCCACCTGTTCGACTTGTAAGTCTCACAGTCAAGCACGCTTATGCTTTTATACTTTCACTCCGATTTCCATCCGGAGTAAGCGTACCTTTGAACGCCTCCGTTACAATTTAGGAGGCAACCGCCCCAGTTAAACTACCCGTCAGATACTGTCTCTCCCGATCGATTCCGGTCGGGTGGTTAGAAGCCAGAAAGTAGAAGAGTGGTATTTCACTGGCGCCGAAGCTCCCACCTATTCTACACATCTAAATCCTAGATTCAATATCTAACTATAGTAAAGCTCCACGGGGTCTTTCCGTCTTGCTGCAGGTAGCCGGCATCTTTACCGGCATTGTAATTTCACCGGATCCCTCGTTGAGACAGTGCCCAGATCGTTACGCCATTCGTGCGGGTCGGAACTTCAAGTTTATTGCCATTATTGCTAATGGATTAGACTATATTTTCAGCTTGTCATATGCTTTAGGAGCTCATCTTTTTGATATTTTCTCTTACCGCAATTAATTTGATAAGAAATTTCGATGATCTCTAATAATTTTTTCGGGTTGCGATGCTGGTTTTTATAAATCGAGTCGCAAACCTGCGAAAATTTTTCAAAGTCTGATTTTTTCGTTCCCACTAAAGGATATTTCCTAAAAAATGGGATGATCTTTTTTACAAGATCGGTTATTGATCTGACTTCGAATTTATAATTTTGGTCATTCTTGGAAAATCTTATCGAGCCACACCCGAAATTCTGGTGAATTCTCTTTATAAGCTCAAGATTTTTCTTATTCTGGCTGATTGAAAAGCTCGGCCTGACTTCAATGTTCGTTTTCAACTTACTGCGCTGATTAAACGAAACACAGAAGCATCCTTCGCCTTCAACAAAACCAGAAATAAATGAATTAAAATCCATCTTTCTCCTTTCCAAGAACTCCATTGCATACTTTTTTCGACAAGCGCCAGCGTATTATCCGATATTACATCGAATCTCACCTTTCGGATCAGTCGTTACGGGGTCCAACTCTTTTTACAAAGGGCCGGACTTCCCACGATATTCTCCTCTGACTTCTTCGGCCACCAAGGAGTTCACCGTTATTAGCTGGTTTACTTAAGAGATATTACTATCTATTTCGGGCAAGTTTTCCGACAACATTACCCGACAAGGAATTTCGCTCTTTATGTTACTACTTTTTTGTCATCCTGAATTCATTTCAGGATCTATTTGTATAGATTCCGGATCAAGTCCGGAATGACAATCAAGATGTCTCGATCATTTCTGTCGAGATCTACATGTCGCCATGCAGTTCAGACTATATCTTAACGGAGAAAATACTGGAGCGCCCCTTTCGTTCCATGGTTCTTCGTTCTCGACGTGTAGTCGTTGGGGGTGGTGATTACTTCTCGAGCGCTATGACCGAGATCACTCTGCGTGACTTCTGATCAAACTACAACCGCGATGTCACAGGAAGACCAGCGGTCAATTCCTGTTCGCGCTTGTTACACTCCTCGAGAAATGCTTCTTCGGACTGACAGTCGAGTTTGAGTCGCTCCTCGGAAATCATCGCAATCTGATGGCGATGAACCGAGATGCACTACTACCAGCCTTACTACCAATACCATCTCATCACCTTCCCTGCTGATTGACCCCACTGGTCGGATTTTCGCTGCAATCCTATTGGATCACGAGCACCGCCAGATACTATCGGGTTATTCCAGCATATAGTCGAATTTTCATCCTACATCCTCGATGGCGTCGAGGTTCGAACGGAGGTCTTTCACCTCACTAAGGCAGTTAATATCCTACCATAGGACCGTTATAGTTACGGCCGCCATTCACTCGGGCTTAGCCCACCGGCTCATCCCCGACGAATCGGGGGATCACCAGTGGATTTGACCTTCGAGCATTGGGCAGGCGTCAGCCCCTATACATCAGCTTTCGCTTTAGCAGAGGCCTGTGTTTTTGGTAAACAGTCGCCTGGGCTCTTTCGCTGCGCCCCGACATTACATCGGGGAAGCTTTATTCCGAAGTTACAGCTGCTTATTTGCCGAGTTCCTTAACGAGGGTTCTTCCGATCACCTGAGGCTTCTCGCCTCACCCACCTGAGTCGGTTTGCGGTACGGTTCCAGATACCATAAGTTTCTACGCTTTTCTTGTCACTGCTATGCCTTACAGAAATTAACCATAGCTTCCTGTAAATCGTTACAATGCGCACATAGAGACAAGCATCCGGAGTGCTGGAATATGAACCAGCTGGCCATCACCTACGCTTTACGCCTCGGCTTAGGGCCGACTAACCCTGGGACGATTACCGTTGCCCAGGAAACCTTGGGTATTCGGTGGCCAAGTTTCTCGCTTGGCTAATTCGTTACTCATGCCAACATTCTCACTTCTCCGCACTCCAGCAATCCTTACGGACTACCTTCATCGCACGAAGAACGCTCCTCTACCACTCGCGCCTCGCTGCCGCTCGCCGCTCCACAAATGGATGACTAATTTATCCAAATGACTAATGACGAATCTGAATATAAATCCGAATATCGAAATCCGAAATCCGAAACAAATTCTAAATTCTAATTTTCAAAATTTTAAACATTCGAATTTTCTTTGTTTGTTTCGAGTTTCGAATTTCGAATTTCGAAATTTTTATTGGTTATTCGTTATTTAGACCATTCGTTATCCATTGCTGGAGTCGTCGAACGATAGTGAGACGCGAATCCGCATCTTCGGTCAAAGTCTTGAGCCCCGTTACATTTTCGGCGCAGAATCTCTGTTAGATCAGTGAGCTATTACGCACTCTTTAAAGGATGGCTGCTTCTGAGCCAACCTCCTGATTGTTTAGGAGATTCCACTTCCTTTTCCACTTAGACTTTAGTTAGGGACCTTAGATGGCGATCCGGGCTGTTTCCCTCTTGACCATGAAGCTTAGCCCCCACAGTCTGACTCCCTGCTAAAAACACGAGAATTCGGAGTTTATTTGGGGCCGACGGCCGAAGCCGCCAAAACCCATCCAGTGCTCTACCTCTCGTGTTATTGGGCAGAGGCTATACCTAAATATATTTCGAGGAGAACCAGATATTTCCGAGTTCGATTAGCATTTCACCACTATCCACAGCTCATCCTAACACTTTGCAACGTGAACAGGTTCGGGCCTCCAGCCGATGTTACTCGGCCTTCACCCTGGCCATGGATAGATCACTCGGTTTCGGGTCTAGTGCATACGACTAATCGCCCTATTAAGGCTCGCTTTCACTACGCCTCCGGGTACAACCCTTAAGCTTGCCGCATACAGCTAACTCGTTGGCTCATTCTACAAAAGGCACGCCATGACCGCGCAAAGCGCGGAAACTCGAAATTCTAAATCCGAAATTCGAAACAAATTCTAATTTTCAAATTTTCTAATGTTTTAAACATTTAATCATTTGAATTTGGAAAATTGTTTAGGATTTCGATATTCGTGCTTCGGATTTCCGTGCTTTGCACGGCGCTGACTTTTTGTAAGTATATAGTTTCAGGTTCTATTTCACTCCCCTTGCGGGGTACTTTTAACCTTTCCCTCACGGTACTAGTTCACTATCGGTGAGAAGTAGTATTTAGCCTTGGAGTATGATCACCCCAGATTCCCACAAGGTTTCACGTGTCTCGTGGTACTCGGGAACACCAACTGCTTGTTACTAAAATTTCGGATACGCGACTGTCACGCTCTGTGGTCGTCCTTTCCAGGTTCGTTCTCCTATCCTTTCACTTGCATTATATGGGTCCCACAACCCCACCGCGCAAAGCGCGGAAACTCGAAATTCTAAATCCGAAATTCGAAACAAATTCTAATTTTCAAATTTTCTAATGTTTAAAACATTTGATCATTTGAATTTGGAAAATTGTTTAGGATTTCGATATTTGTGCTTCGGATTTCCGTGCTTTGCACGGCGGTTTAGGCTTTTCCCTGTTCGCTCGCCACTACTAAGGGAATCTCTTACGATTTATTTTCCTCTGCTTACTAAGATGTTTCAGTTCAGCAGGTACCCTTCAACCCCGCCTCACGGCGGGGGATTACCGATCTTTAAATCGGCAAGATTTCTCAATTCGGACACCCCCGGATCAAAGCTTGTTTGGCAGCTCCCCGAGGCTTATCGCAACCTACTACGTCCTTCTTCGGCTACTTCTCCCAAGGCATCCACCATATACTCTTGTATCCGCCTCGGCTCGACGAGTCGAGACGGGTTGAATTAACTTCTTGTGCCTCAAGACAAAATTTGTCAGAAGGCACTATTTGACTAGCAATTACTGACCCTTATCTTTCGATAAGGATTTTTTCGGAAGAATCTTAATATTTAATCCTCCTTCGTCTCGGCGACTTTGGAGGATTTTGTGAAATTACATTATATTAAATTGTTAAAGTTCTGGGCTAGATTTCAGTTTGTGAACCCTAGGCCTCACAGCTGGAATCTAATTGATCGTCATTGCGAGCGATAGTGAAGCAATCTTTTTCCTATTTGTACTTTCGAGTAAATTCGTAATTTCGTAGGGATCGCCGCCAGGCGATAAAAAATCCACCTTTGATTGCGCAGGTGGACAGCCGACAAGCAAAAAATTGTCAGTGTTTTATCCTGCCTCCCCCTCTCTTGATTGTCGAGAGTTAACCATAAATTGTTTTCCTTAATCCAGCGAAATCTGCCTAAGGCAGACGAAGTTGGATCCCTTGTTGAGTGTGAATTGATCGTATCAAATACTTTTTTCGATGTCAAGTCAAAACAGTGCACTATCCAATAAATTGGTGCTAATAATTTACTTGTTAAGCCATCCTTGTGATTTAAATAATCATCAACTACATGTGTTTTTTCTCATTTTCAAGGGCACCATTTAACCATGGTAGTAAAAATTGGCTAGAAAATTCTACAAGTAATTCATAATTACCAATTATCCATTCTTATAAACCAAAAACCAGATTATCCCTTAACCTCAACACAATAGAGTGTTGCGATAAGGGATATAATCTTTTACAATAGAACTAATAATAAAAGGAGAAATATGAGAAAAGTTGGAAATTTCAAAAATGAGGAACTGTCAGATGAGCAATATTATGTACTAGTTGATTTTATTGCATCGACAAAGAATGTGATCGAAGCGGAAGCGCTGGTTAAAATTTTATTTACCGAAAGTGAAATCGCCGTGATTGGCCAGCGGCTGGCAATTTTGCGAATGATCGCCAAAGATTTTACTTACAGCGAAATTGAAGAAAAAATAAAAGCGTCAACAAATACAATTGCAAAAGCCGTAAATTCGAAATCCAAAGAGAAACTTTTTGAAAAATATTTCGATGAGATGCTAAAGCACTATCGTTACAAGCCGGAAAAATTCCAGAAAGCTTTAAAAAAATTATACCCTACAGCAAAAATTTCTGCCGGTATTGGTATCCGCGCTTTCCTTCGGGAAGAAGCACAAACTCGAAAAAAACTCCAAAACAAAAACGATTAACTCCCTCACCTCAACACTCTATTGTGTTGAGGTGAGGGATAATCGAAAATTCCCACCGAAATGAAATTTAGTCCCGGAAAAATATAGAAACTATTGCATTATTTTTGGATTGTGATAAGTTGGGGATAGTTTAGAATATACTAATTAAAATATACTAAAAGAAAGGGTTTTATGCCTACTCAAAAAGAGAAAAAAGTCAGCGAGAAAAGCACCAAACTTGAACTCTGGGAGGCCTACAACGAAGCTATCGCTCAAATTTCCGATGAGAAGATGACTGTCCAAAGCGATGATTCGGTCAATGATGTAATTAAAAAACTTTCGGAAACCAAAATAAATTTGAGTAGTCAGTTTGATGAAATTACTAAATCCCTCCTTGGTGATCTGGGAGAACTCTATAAAACTTCGGAACAAATCCGCCAAAATAAAGAGGATCTGGTCAAGTATTTTGAAAATCAGAAAAGAGATCTTCAGCATCAAATGGAAGAAGTTAAAAATAAATGGATTATTGAGGAGAAAAAACTTGAAAACGAATTTAAGGAAAAAAAAGTTGATTTGGAAATTCAACGCCAGAGGCAAGAAGAGGAGTATGGATATAATTTAGGCACTTTAAGAAAAAAAGAACACGATGAATATTTGGCTGATAAAATTGCCAGGGAAAAAGCGATAGCGGAGAAGGAAACAGCAATTTCCGACCGGAAAAAGGAAATTGCCGAAATGGAGAAGCAAATCGCTGAAATGCCGGCTTTGATTGATAGAAAAGTAAAAGAAGCGGAGGAAAATTTGGCAAA
>Ga0210015_1003872_pt1 | contig 13004 bp, 14 predicted proteins | sample CryGeymeta201522_FD_185471 | JGI IMG/M metagenome (GOLD analysis project Ga0210015, IMG submission 185471) | Groundwater microbial communities from Crystal Geyser aquifers in Utah, USA - Crystal Geyser metaG 2015-22 (SPAdes) (version 2) | ecosystem: Environmental > Aquatic > Deep subsurface >... | reverse complement strand
GCCGTCGCAGGCGCAGGCCGAGCAAGAGGCGGCGCAATGACGCTGGCCGCCGCGCGCGCCCGCATTACCTGCGCCTGCGCAAACAGGGGAGCGCGCCGATGACGCCGTTACGCATGGTCTGGCTGGCGATGGCCATTGTCGGCGCGATTCTGCCGTGGATCTATTTCGGCGGCTGGCTGACCGCCAACGACTGGAACCTCGGGCTGATGCTCGATGTCTGGAACGCCACCGACGCGGGCACCGGGCTGGTCTATGACCTCACCTGGTCGTGGATCGTGATCGTGGTGTGGTGTCTGGTGGAGTCGATCCCCCGCCGCGACTGGCTGAGCCTGATCGTGGTCCCGCTCGGCACCCTGATCGGCGTGTCCTGCGCGCTGCCGCTGTATCTGTTCCTGCGCTCGCGGCCCGGCTACGCCCGGTAACGCCATGGATCATTTCGACTATCGCAGCGGCGTGCTGCACGCCGAGGATGTGAGCCTGGCCGAGATCGCGGCGCAGGTCGGCACGCCGTTCTACGTCTATTCCAGCGCGACGCTGGAGCGGCATCTGTCGGTGATGGACGCCGCGCTGGCGGGGATGCCGCATCTGGTGTGCTTCGCGGTCAAGGCCTGCGGCAACCTCGCGGTGCTGCGCACGCTAGCGCGCAAGGGCGCCGGGATGGACGTGGTCTCAGAAGGCGAGATGCGCCGCGCGCTGGCGGCGGGGGTTCCCGGCGCGAAGATCGTGTTCTCCGGCGTCGGCAAGACCCGCGTGGAGATGGCGGCGGCGCTGGCGGCGGGCGTGGGGCAGTTCAACGTCGAGAGCGAGCCGGAACTTGAGGCGCTGTCGCAGGTGGCGGCCTCGATGGGCCTGCGCGCCCCGGTGGCGGTTCGGGTCAACCCGGACGTGGACGCCAAGACCCACGCCAAGATCGCCACCGGCAAGAGCGAGAACAAGTTCGGCGTGCCGATCGCGAAGGCGGCGGCGGTCTATGCGCTGGCCGCGCGGCTGCCCGGCGTCGAGGTGGTGGGCGTCGATGTCCACATCGGCTCGCAGCTCACCGAACTTGCGCCCTTCGCCGACGCCTTCGCCAGGGTGGCCGCGCTTGTCGGCGCCTTGCGCGCGCAGGGCCACGCGATACGGCGCATCGACCTCGGCGGCGGCCTCGGCATCCCTTACGTCCGCTCCAACGAAGCGCCGCCGTTGCCGTTCGACTATGGCGCGATGGTGCGTGAGGCGGTGGGGGGCTTGGGCGCCGAGATCGTGATCGAGCCGGGGCGGCTGATCGCGGGCAACGCCGGGCTGCTGGTCGCCTCGGTGATCTACCTCAAGCGCGGCGAGGGGCGCGACTTTCTGATTCTCGACGCGGCGATGAACGATCTGGTGCGCCCGGCGATGTATGACGCCTGGCACGACATCGTTCCGGGGACCGAGCCTGCGGCGGACGCGCCGCTGGCGCCGTTCGACGTGGTGGGGCCGGTGTGCGAGACCGGCGACACCTTCGCCCGCGCCCGGATGCTGCCGCCGCTGGCGGCGGGCGATCTGGTGGCGTTCCGCTCCGCCGGGGCCTATGGCGCGGCGATGGCGAGCGAATACAACGCCCGCCCGCTCGTCCCCGAAGTGCTGGTCGCGCAGAATCGTTTTGACGTGGTACGCAGCCGGCCCACTTATGATGAAATGCTGGCGCGGGAGCGGATTCCCGACTGGCTGGGCTGAGCCTCCGGAGCGCCGGGCGTGCCGCCCGCAAGACGCAGGAGCGCGCATGTCCCCAGAGCGCACGGACCAGAACCCGCAAGGCCGCTTCGCCGCCGCCCGCGCGCATGTGGCGCGCGAGGCGCGCAAGACCCGGGCCGGTCTGTGGCTTGAACAGGCGGCGCGCGCGCTGTGGCCGCTGTGGGCGCTGACGGCGGCATTTCTGGGGCTGGCGCTGCTGGGCCTGCCGCAGGCGCTGCCCTATTGGGCGCATGTCGCGCTGCTGGCCGGTTTCGGCGCCGCCGCGCTGTGGCTGACGCGCGGCGCGTGGCGGGCATGGCGCAGGCCCACCGGGGCCGACGCGCTGGCGCGGCTCGACGGCGACGCGCCGGACCGGCCTGCGGCGACGCTTGAGGACGCGCTGGCGGCGGGCGCGGGCGACCCCGCCGCGCGCGGCGTCTGGGCCGCGCATCAGGCGCGCATGGCGGCGCGCGCGATGGCGGCGCGCGCGCCCGCGCCCGATCTGCGCGTCTCCGACCGCGACCGATTCGCCCTGCGCCACGCCGCCGCGATCGCGCTGGCGGCGGGGGTGATGGCGCAGTTCGGCGACGACGGCGCGCGGCTGGGCGAGGCGCTGGTTCCCGTCGGCGGCGCGGCGGCGGCCGCGCAGGCGCCCGCGTCCAGCCTCGAGGCATGGGCGTCGCCGCCGCCGCACACCCGCATGGCGCCGCTCTATCTGACCGAGCGCATCGAGACGGGCGAGACGATCACCCTGCCCGCCGGGTCGGAGATTACGCTCAGGGTGTTCGACGCCGGCGAGCCGCCCGCGCTCGGCGGCGACGCGCTGGACCCGGCGGCGCTGAGCGATCACGGCGACGGCGCATGGAGCGTGACCGCGCCGCTGATGCGCTCCGGCGCGCTGGAGGTCGCGGGGTTCGGCGGCTGGCGATTCGAGGCGGTCGCCGATCTCGGCCCGCTGGTGGCGTTCACCGAGGCGCCCTCCGGCGCGCGCTCGGGCGCGCTGCAATTCGGCTTCGAGGCGTCGGACGACTATGGCGTGACCACCGCGCGCGCGACCATCGCGCTTGACGCGGCGGCGGCGGGGCCGCGCGGGCTGGCGGCGGCGACGGTGTTCGAACCGGTCGAATTCGCCCTGCCGCTGCCGCTGCGCGGCGCGACCGAGGAGACGACCGAAACCGTGGTCGAGGACCTCACCGAAAACCCGTGGGCCGGGCTGCCGGTGATCCTGACCCTGACCGTCGAGGACGGCGCGGGTCAGGAAGGTCGCGCCGAGGCGCGCCTCACCCTGCCGGGGCGCCGCTTCATCGACCCGCTGGCGCGCGCGATCATCGAGCAGCGCCGCGATCTGGCGTGGAGCACAGAAGCGGCGCCGCGCGTGCGCGATGTGCTGGAGGCGGTCAGCGCCTACCCTGACGATATTTTCGACGACAGGACCGCCTACCTCAGCGTGCGCACCGCGCTGCGCCGCCTTGGCTATGCGATCCCCGACGGGCGCGTTGCGGCGGAGACGCCGGGCGTGGCCGATCTGCTGTGGCGCGCCGCGCTGCGCATCGAGGAGGGCGACCTGTCCGACGCCGAGCGCCGCCTGCGCGAGATCCAGCAGGAGCTTTCCGAGGCGCTGGAGCGCGGCGCGGACGAAGACGAGATCGCCGCGCTGATGGACGAGCTGCGCGCCGCGCTTCAGGACTATCTGCAACAGCTGGCGCAGGAGGCGATGCGCAACCAGGCCGAGGGCCAGCCGCAGCCGCCGATGGACCCCGGCCAGACGATGAGCCAGCAGGACCTGATGGCGATGCTGGACCGTCTTGAAGACGCGATGAAGGGCGGCATGGAGGAGATGGCGCGCCAGATGCTCCAGCAGCTTCAGCAGATGCTTGAGAACCTCCAGATGGCGCAGCCCGGCCAGCAGGGCCAGCCCGGGCAGGGAGACCCGGCGACGCAGGCGCTGCAGGACATGATCGGCCAGCAGCAGGGCCTCGCCGACCGCTCCTTCGACGCGCTGCGGCAGGGCCGCGAGGGTCAGCCGGGCCAAGGTCAGCCCGGTCAGGGCGAGCAAGGTCAACAGGGGCAACAGGGGCAAGGCCAGCAGGGGCAAGGCCAGGGCCAGCCGGGCCAGCAGCAAGGCCAGGGTCAGGGGCAGGCCAAGGGCCAGCCCGGCGGCCCCGACCTCGGCGCCATCGCGCGCGATCAGGAGGGGTTGCGCCAGTTGCTCGACGATCTGCGGCAGGGCATGCAGGGCGGCGCCGGGCGCGAGGCGCTGGACCGCGCCGAAGGCGCCATGGGCGCCGCGCGCGACGCGCTGGAGGGCGGCGACGCCGACGGCGCGCTGCAGGATCAGGTCGAGGCGCTCGACGCCTTGCGCGAGGGCGCGCAGGAAATGGCGCGCGACATGCAGAACCAGCCCGGTCAGGCGCAGCAGGCCGGGCGCGACGGTCGGGCGGGCGACGTGCGCGACGAAGACCCGTTCGGCCGCCCCACCGCCAGCGACGGCCCGCTCGACGGCGCCTCGGTGCGTGTGCCCGACGCCAGCGTGATGAAGCGCGCCCGCGAGCTGATGGACGAAATCCGCCGCCGCGCGGGCGACCGCACCCGCCCGATGGAGGAGCTACAGTATCTCGACCGGCTGCTCGATCGCTTCTAGAGCGCAGGCGCCGCAGTCGAAGTCGCGGCCCGGGCCTTGCGCCGGGGCGGTTGCAGCAGCCCGGCCGGTCGCGGCTACCGCGCGCTCAAACTTGACATGACACGGCGTCGGCCGGGCCGGGCGCGGCCCCCGCCGCCGCAGCGCATCCGCCGAACCACAGCCGACAGGGCGGAAGCCCGGCTCAGCCGCCCTCGCGCAGCCCCGCGACGGTGTCGGCGAGCAGCGCGCGCCCCTGATCCACCGCAGCGACATAAGCGCTGAGCGGCTCGGCCAGCGCAGGCGCCGCCGCCGCGATGGCGGCGTGCTTGGCGTAGAGCGTCGCCGCCGTCATCGCCAGCAGCGCGACCACGACGAAGCCCGCGAGAAATCCGCCGCGCCGGGGCGGCGCGTGCTCGGCTTCGAGCGAGGCGGCCATCGTCGCGGGCTGCGGCGTCCCGGCGGGTTCAGCGACGGTCGGGGCCCGCTGCGGCGCATACGGCGCGGGATCAGCCGACGCGATGACGGTCGGCGCCGCGACACCGGGCGCCGCGACAGCCGCCGCGGCGGGCGTCATGCGCCACAGGTGGCCGCACGCGCTGCACTGAACCATGCGCCCGCCTTGCGGGATCGCCTCGTCGCCGACCGAATATCGCGCCCCGCAGGCCGGACATGTCACGCGCATCATCGCCTCGCGTCTCTGTGGCGAAACCGCCCTCGCCGTCGCTATATCGCGCGCGCCGCGCCGGGCCAAGCCGCAGCCGGCGCGCCGCCGCATCTTGAGCGTGCGTGCGCGCTCTGCGATGCTCGTGCCGCTTGCATGTGGCGGAGTGATGGCGTGATCGCGTTCGAAGCGGCGGCGTTCAGGTATGGCGACCATGCGGTGCTGCGCGACGTCACGCTGCGGCTGGCGCCGGGGTCGCTGCATTTTCTCACCGGGCGGTCGGGCGCGGGCAAGACCACCCTGCTGCGGCTGATCTATCTGGCGCTGACCCCGGCGGCGGGGTCGGTGGCGGTGATGGGCGCCGAAACCGCGACGCTGAACGCGGCGGCGCGCGCGGCGCTGCGGCGGCGCATGGGGCTGGTGCTGCAGGACTGCGACCTGCTGGAGCACCTCAGCATCCGCGACAACATCGCCCTGCCGCTGCGCATCGCCGGGCGAGACCCGCGCGCGCGGCAGGGCGACATCATTGAGCTCGCGCGCTGGGTGGGGCTGGACGACCGGCTGGTGGCGCTGCCGCGCGAATTGTCCTCCGGCGAGCGGCGGCGCGCGGCGGTGGCGCGCGCGGTGATGACGGCGCCGGAACTGGTGATCGCCGACGAGCCGACCGGCGACGTGGACGAGGAGGCGGCGGGGCGCATCCTTGAGCTGTTTCTCGAACTCAACCGCGCCGGGGCGACGGTGCTGGTCGCCACCCACGACCTGAGCCTGATCCGCAAGGCGCAGGGCCGCGCGCAGGCGCGCACTCTGCGGCTGGAGGGCGGCGCGATCATCCGCGCGGGCGCGGCGCTGTGAGCGCGCGCAGGCCCGGCCCGGTGGCGCCGCACGGCGCCGCGCCGCATCTCGTGGCGCTGGTCTCGGCCGCGATGTGCTTTCTGGCGGTCTGCGCGCTGGAGGCCGCGAACGGCGCCGCGCGGGTCTCGGGCGCGTGGTCCGGCGGGATGGAGGGCGCCGCGACGGTGCGCGTTCCGGCGCCAGAGGGCCGCTCGGTGGCGGCGCCGCTGGCGGTCGCCGCGCTCGCCACCCTGTCCGGCGCGCCGGGCGTGGCGGATGCGCGGCTGCTGGACGCCGACGAGACGGCGGCGCTGGTCGCGCCGTGGCTGGGCGGCGCGCCCGACCCTGCGACGCTGCCGCTGCCGCTGATGATCGACGTGACGCTGGCCGATCCGCCGCCCGCGCCCGGCGCGGTGCAGGCGCGGCTTGACGCGGCGGCCCCCGGCGCGCTCTACGACGATCATGCGGCGTGGCGGGCGCCGCTGGAGCAGGCGGCGGCGGCGTTCCGGCGTCTGGCGTTCTGGAGCGTGGCGCTGATGGGACTGGCCCTGGCGGCGATGGTGGCGGCGGCGGCGCACGCAAGCCTGGCGGGCGCGGCGGCGACGGTGCGCACCCTGCGGCTGATCGGAGCGCAGGACGCCTATGTGGCGCGCGCCTTCGAGCGCCCGATCGCGCTGCGCGCGCTGATCGGCGGCGCGGCGGGCGCGCCTGCGGCGGCGCTGGCGCTGTCGATGGCGCCGCTCGATCTGGGCGCGGGCCTGGGCGATGCGGCGTCCTGGTCGCCGCAGATCGCGCCGATCCTTGCGGCGCCGCTGGCCTGCGCGGCGCTGGCGTGGCTGACGGCGCGGCTTACGATCCTGCTGATGCTGCGGCGGGCGCCGTGATGCGGTGGGACGTTGCGCGCGGGATCGCGTTCTACACGTATTTCTACATCACCATGGCGCTGGGCGGCGTGATCTTTTTTCCCGCCGCCGCACTGTCGCCGCGCGCCGCGCGCTGGTGCGGCAAGTTCTGGCTGAGCGGCGTATTCGCCGCGCTGCGCCTGATCGGCGGGGTGCGCTGCGCGATTCGCGGCCCCGTGCCGACGGGGCGGGTGGTGATCGCCGCCAAGCATCAGTCGATGCTGGATGTGTTCATGATCGTCCACGCCCTGCCCGAAGGGCGGTTCGTGATGAAGCGCGAACTGGTGCGCGCGCCGATTTTCGGCTGGTATGCGATGCGCATGGGCGCGGTGCCGGTGGACCGCGGCGGCGGACAGCCCGCGCTGAAGGCGATGGTCGAGGGCGTGATGGCCGGGGCGCGCAACGGCGGCCAGATCGTGATCTATCCGCAGGGAACCCGCGTGGCGCCCGGTGCGCGCGCGCCTTACAAGACCGGCGTTCATGCGCTCTATGAGGCGAGCGGCCTGCCCTGCATCCCCGCCGCCACCAACTCCGCCCTGCGCTGGCCGAAGGGGGTCGCGCTGCACCCCGGCGTGGCGGTGGTCGCGTTCCTGCCCGAGATCGCCCCCGGCATGGCGCGCGCGCCGTTCATGGCGCGGATCGAGGCCGACATCGAGACCGCCACGGCGCGGCTGGCGCAGGAGGCGCGCGGCGGCGCGGCGCAACGCTAAGACGCCACGCCGTCGCGCATGTGCGGGTCGGCCCCCGCGCGCCGCGGCAGCCCGCGCCCCGTCAGCGGCGCTTGCCGCCCTTGCCCGCCTTGCCTGCGGCGATGGCGGCGGCGGCGCGCAGTTCGTCGGCGATCTCCTCCGCCTCCTCCGGCGTGAAATCCATCGGGATCTCGACGCCGTCCTGCTCGACGAACAGGCGGACCATGCCGAGGCTGGTGGGGCCGATCTGGAGGTTCGCGCTCTGGTCGCTCTGCTTGTCGATGCCCAATGTCAGGCCCCTTTCGAAAGGTTGACATGAGGTAACGCGCGACGACCTTCAAAGGCAACCGGCGCGTCGCGGCGCCGGGCGCGCATCGCGCGGCGCCCCGCGATTGACGGCGACGGCGGCGCGACCGATGCTTGGGACGCAGGCGAATGCGGGAGAGCGACGTGAAAAAGGCGCTGATCTGGAGCTCGGCCGTCGCCGCGCTGGTCGCGGGCGGCGGATACGGGCTGTGGCGCGCGGGCGCGTCCGGGCTGGACGCCGCGCTCGACGCCGAGATCGCTTCGCTGGCGGCGCAGGGCGTGACCCTCAGCCATGGCGCGCGCACCCTCTCGGGCTTTCCCTTCGCCTATGTCCTGCGGCTGGAGGACGTGCGCGCCGAGGCGACCGGCGACGGATGGCGCGCGGCGGTTCCCTGGACGCGCACCGAAGCCGGTCTGCTCGGCGGCGTCGCGCGCACCACGATAGCGTCGAGGGCGACGGTCGAAATCACGCCGCCGCCGGAGGCCGCCCTGGGCGACGCGCCGCTGGCCTTTACGGTGACGTCGCAGGATCTGGCGGTCGAGACGCCGCTGACCGGCCCCAACCGCGCCTCGGTCACGGCGGCGGCGCTGTCGATGGAGCATCCGGGCGGCGCCGCTCTCGGCGCGACGGCGGTCTCGGCGCAGGGGCTGTCGGTGACGCTGGAGCGGTTCGCGACCGGCGCGGCGAAGGTCGAGGGCGCCATCGCGCGGCTCGTCACCGCGCTCGACGCGGCGCCGGGCGACGGGGCCGGGCGGGCGGAGAGCGTCACCGACGACGTGGTGTTCTCGGCTCAGGGCCGGGGCCTGCGCGGGCTGGACCTGCCCGCCTTCCTGCGCGGCGACGGCGAAGCGGAGATCTGGATCAGCGCGGGCGCGCTCGCCACCACCGGGCCGGACGGCGCGCAGGGCGGCTCGGGGCCGACGTCTTCGCGGCTGCGCGTCGGCGCGGGGCGGCTGTTCTACACCGGAGAGACGGCGGACGCGCGCTACGCCGTCGCCCTGCCCCAGACCCTCGCCCCGCCCCAGACCGGCGCGCAGCCGCTGACCGTCACCGCCGCGCGCACCGCCATCGCGCTGGAGGCGCCGCTGGCGCCGGCGGCGGCGGCGCAGGCCTATCTGCTGGACCTCACGCTCGACGAGGTCGCGGCGCCCGAGGCGCTGTGGGCGGCGTTCGACCCGCAGGCGCTGTTGCCGCGCGATCCGCTCAGCCTCAAGGCCAGGGTCGGCGGCGCGGCGCGGGTGCTGGTGGACCTCGCCGCCGCCGCCGAGACCCCCGGCGCCCCGGTGGCGGTCGAGACGGTGGAGATCACCGGTTTCCGCTTCGACGGCCTCGGCGCCAGCGCCTCTGGTGACGCCGCGCTGAAGATCGTTCCCGGCGCCCCCACGCCGGACGGGCGCGTGTTCGTCACCGTCGAGGGCTGGCGCCCGGTGCTGGACGCGGCGGTGCGGCTGGGCGTGGCGACGCCCGACCTCGCCATTTTCCTCACCTCGATCGCGGAACAACTCAACAGCCCCGACGCGGAGGACGGCGTGTTCACCTCGCAGATCGAACTGCGCGACGGCGCGGTGTTCGCCAATGGAACCCGGGTGAACTGAGCCATGACGCCGAGGCGCTGCCCGTGGTGCGGCGACGATCCGCTCTATGTCGCCTATCACGACGCCGAGTGGGGCGTGGCGGAGCGTGACGGCCGCGCGCTGTGGGAAAAGCTGATCCTCGACGGCTTTCAGGCCGGGCTTTCCTGGATCACCATCCTGCGCAAGCGCGAGGGGTTCCGAGACGCCTTCGAGGGCTTCGACCCCGTGCGCATCGCCCGGTACGGCGAGGCGGACGTGGCGCGCCTCATGGCCGACGCGCGCATCGTGCGCCATCGCGGCAAGATCGAGGCGACCATCGGCAATGCGCAAGCCTGTCTGGCGATGGGCGGGGCGGATGCTTTCGGCGCCTGGTGCTGGGCCTGGGTGGACGGCGCGCCGCTGCGCAACCGGCCCGCGACCATGCGCGACGTGCCCGCCGAGACGCCGCTCAGCCGCGCGATCTCACGCGATCTCAAGGCGCGGGGGTTCAGGTTCTGCGGCCCGACCATCGTCTATGCCTGGATGCAGGCTTGCGGGCTGGTGGACGACCACCTCGCCGCCTGCCCGCGCGCGGAGGCGATCGACGGCGCGCCTGCGGTCAGTGGTTCATCAGCGCCATGGCGCCCATCGCCAGCGTCAGACCCAGCACCTCGCGCGCCGAAATCGTCTCCTTGAACACGAACACGCCAAGGCCGGTCAGCAGCACGATGGTCAGCATCGAGTAATAGACGCCGATATTGGCCAGCGTCATCGTCTTCATCGCCAGCATCCAGCCCGCCGCCGTCAGCGCATAGAGCGCGGTGGCCACCCAGAACTCGTATCGCGAGAAGGAATGTTCGTGATCGGCGGAAACCTTGAGGAAATAGTCGCCGACCAGCGTCACCAGAACGATCAGCGTGATGAAGACATAGGCGTTCATGCCGCCGTGCGCTCCCGCTCGATGAGGCCCGCGCCGCCGTCGCGGCGCGGGCGGCTGGTCAATGCGCGCGCGGCGACCTCGGTCGCGTAGCGCGCCTTCATGTCCTCGACCGCCTCGGCGTGTTTGGCCGCAAGGTCGGGGCGCAGCTTTTCCGCGCGGGCGGCGCTGTCGATGGCCGGCAAGCGCTGGCCCTGGAAATGCGGCATGACATGACGCGCGATCAGCTCATAGCTGCGCCGCGTCGCCTCGCGGTCGGCCCGGTTGTGCGCGAGCGCGTCGAACCCGGCGGCGGGGGTGGCGCCGATCGACACCAGCCCGAGCCCGCGCCTGCCCGCCGGTCTCGGCCCCGCAGGCGACGCCACCCCCGCCGCGCAGATGTCGAAGTCGGAATAGAGCCGCAGCCGCAGCCGCGCCTCACGCAGATCCCAGCGGTCGTTCCTGAAGGTCACCGGTTCGTCGGAGCGCAGCAGCCGAACGATCCCGCCGAATTGCGCCCGCCGATCCACGCCTCGTCATGGTCGCAGCGGTCGAGCCACTCCATCGGCTCAAGATCCTCCTGCAAGTCGAGGGTGGGGTTGATCCCCGGCTTGTGGAACGGCGCCAGAAAAACGCCGAAACGCAGGCGTTCGGATGGGATCAAGGACATCGGCGGACCCCTTGGGGTTGTTTCGCGTCGTCCGCATACGCTTGCAGCGCGCAGCGCCAGAGGCAAGCTTTCGTTGAGGGGGGCGCCGTGATCGCGGGCGGATCGTCGCCCCCCGGCGCCGGAAGCGCTCAGAACGCCCCGTCGTAGGCCCGCGCGCCCACATCCGCCGCCAGCAGGGTGAAGCCGCGCCGCGTCAGCCCCGCCGCGATCCCGGCCTCCAGCGTCGCGGCGTCGCGCACCCAGGCGCCGCAGCCGCCCAGCGCCTGCGCCACGGCGGGCCAGTCAGTTCCAGGGAAATCCACGCCAAGATTGCGCAGGCCGGTGGCGCGCTGCTTCATCTCGATCAGGCCGAGGCTGCGGTCCACCATCACCAGCGCGATCAGCGGCGCCTCCAGGTCGCGCAGCGTGGAGAATTCGCCCAGCACCATCTCCGCGCCCGCGTCGCCCATCACCGCCATCACCGCGCGGTCGGGCGCGGCGATCCGGGCGCCGATCGCCAGCGGCAGCGCGACGCCCATGGTGCACAGCGCGGAACTTTGCAGCAGCGTGCGCGGCTGGGCGCAGCGCCACATCTGGCTGAGCAGGATGCGGTGCGCGCCGCTGTCGGCGGTCACGATGGCGTCGGCGGGCAGCGCGCGGCGCGCGGCGGCGAAGGCGGCGTGCGGCCCCCATGCCGCCCGGTCGGAAAAGGCGGCGTCGAGCGCGGCGCGCGCGGCGGCGGGTTCGCCCTTCGGCCATGTCGGCCCCGCAGGCGCGACGCCGTCGCTCAGCGCCGCAAGACCCGCCGCCACATCGCCGATGAAGCTGACCGAGGCGCCGTGCATCCCGTGGCGGTTCGGCAGGTGAGTCAGCTCGACGCAGGCCTCGGGCGCCCAGGGGTTCCGCCAGCCGATCCGCATCTCGATGGGGTCATAGCCGACCGCCAGCACCAGATCGGCGCGCGCCAGCAAGGGCAGCACGATGGCGTCGGATTTGGGCGACAGGCCGTGGCCGCCGAGGCTCAGCGGATCGTTCTCATCCATCAGCCCCTTGGCCTTGTAGGTGGTGATCAGCGGCGCGCCGAAGCGGCGGCAGAGCTGCGCGATCAGCGGCCCGGCGCCATGCGCTACGGCGCCGACGCCGGCCACCACCACCGGCCGTTGCGCCGCCGCCAGCCGCGCGCGCGCCGCCGTCAGCGCAAGGCCCGGCGCGGGCGCCATCGGCGCGGCGGGCGGGGTGGGCGCCGCCGCTTCGACGGGCTGTTCGCGGGTGGCCAGCCCGATGGGAATGTCGATGTGCACCGGGCCTTGCGGATCGGCCAGCGCCACCGCCAGCGCCTTGTCCACCATGGCGCCGACCGCGCCTTCGGCCAGACGAAAGCTCGCCTTGACCACAGGCCGTATCAGCGCGGTGTGGTCGAGCACCTGATGGGTGTAGCTCTCGGCCTCCGCCGCATCCACACAGCCCGACAGCACCACCAGCGGAACCTGCTCCTGCAGCGCGTTGGCGACGGTGTTGACCGCGTTGGCCAGCCCCGGCCCCAGCGTCGCCAGCAGCACCGGCAAACCGCCCCCCGCCCGCCACGCGCCCTCGGCCATGAAGCCGCCCGCATTCTCGTGCTTGACCAGATGAAACGCCACCCCCGCGCGGTCGAGCGCGTCGAGCATGGCGAGCACCTCGCCGCCGGGAATGCCGAAGGCGTGGCGGCAGCCTGCGGCGGCCAGGCGCCCGGCGACGAGCGCGACGGTTGTGGACAAGGGGCGAGACCTTTCGAGGCGCGGGGGCGGTCAGCGCCGTCGCTGACCGTTCTTGATCCCCAGGATAGCGCCTGCAAGCTGATTGCGCAGCACCTGCGCCGTGCCGCCGCCGATTGTGAACATCCGCGCGTCGCGCGCCATGCGCTCCAGCGGCAGATCGCGGCAATAGCCCGCCGCGCCGTGCATCTGCAGCGCGTCGCCGGTCGCCTTGACCGCCGTCTCGGCGGCGAGGATCTTGGCCTGCGCCACCATCGCCATGTCGGGGAACCCCTCGGCGCCCGCGCTCTCGGCGGCGCGGGTCACCAGCGCGCGGGCGGCCTCGATGGCGATCGACATGTCGGCCAGCATCCATTGCAGGCCCTGAAACTCCGCCAGCGGACGACCGAACTGCTGGCGCTGAAGCAGAAAGTCGCGCGCCAGCTCGAAC
>Ga0210015_1003866_pt1 | contig 13026 bp, 10 predicted proteins | sample CryGeymeta201522_FD_185471 | JGI IMG/M metagenome (GOLD analysis project Ga0210015, IMG submission 185471) | Groundwater microbial communities from Crystal Geyser aquifers in Utah, USA - Crystal Geyser metaG 2015-22 (SPAdes) (version 2) | ecosystem: Environmental > Aquatic > Deep subsurface >... | reverse complement strand
GCATCGCCGCTCCTCAGGCGTGGAGCGATCCCTCTTGGCGGGCATATTCACCGCCCCCGCTGCATCGCACAATGATGCTGCTTGCCGCAGGGGGCGGCGCGCCTCAGCCCGTCGCCCTGACGGCGGGCGGTGCAGGCTGCGCCGCCATGTGGACAGTGCGCGTCGGGAAGGCGAAGGCGACACCCATCGCCTCGGCGCGGCTCACGATGTCGGCAATCAGCCTGTGCCGCGCGGCGACGAACAGATCGAACGACGCCACGCGCAGATTGCCGATCACCTCGATGTTGATGGCGCTGTCGCCGAAGTTCTTCAGCCCCACGAAGACAGGGTCGGGTATCGCCGTCGGTTGCTCCCTGAACACCTGCCGCAGCGCATCCACGAAGGCGTCGAGCCTGCCGCGCGGCGTGTCATAGACCACGCCGATCTCGAGCGCGATGCGGAACTGGCGGCGTTTGCCGAGGTTGTTGATGGTCTGGTCGGCCAGTTTTCCGTTGGGGATCATCAGCTGGCTGTCCTCCAGCGTGCGCAGCCGGGTCGAGCGCAGGCCGACGCTTTCGATGATCGCCAGCTTGTCGCCGACCTCCACCACGTCGCCGCGCTTGAACGGTCGGTCGGCGAGGAGGATGGCGGCGCCGAAGAAGTTCGACACCGTGTCGCGCGCCGCGATCGCGAGCGCCAGACCGCCGACGCCAAGCCCGGCGATCACGCCCTCGTAGGGCAGGCCCACCGCTTCGGCCAGCGCGATGATCGCCGAGACGGCGACGGCGACCTTCATCAGCCCTGTCACCAGCGACGCCACGATGTCGTCGATATAGGTCTTGGTTCCGCCCGCCTTGCGCATGAAATAGCCGCCGACCAGCCCGACCAGCCGATAGGCCAGCCAGCTCAGCCCCAGCACCAGCGACAGCACGCCCAGCGTGCCCAGCGCCTCCAGAAAGTCACGTCTGAGGCCCAGTTCGCCGATCGCCGCGCGCAGCCCGGCGCCGAGCAGGATCAGCCGCAGCGGCCAGACGAAATTGGCCTTCATCTCGGCGCGCACCTCCGGCTCCGATCCGCTCAGCGCGCATAGCGCCCCGACAGCCGGGCGCGTGACGCGGCCCAGGCCCCAGGCCAGCGCGCCCAGCGACAGAAAGATCGCGCCGAGCGCCAGCCACTGCCACGTCTCCAGCAGAAAGCGCCGCTCGATCAGCGCGGGCGAGACGGCGTAGACCGCGCGGCGCAGCCGGAAGAAATCGCTGAATGGGCGCGGCTCTTGCAGGCCCTCGGCGACCGGCAGGCTCTGGATCGCCTCATAGATCGCCGGCGCCGCCTGCAGGGTTTCGCGGGAGAACATCCAGCGCACCGCGCCGTCGGCGTCGCGCTGCGGCGCGATGGCGATCTCGCCCAGCGCGTGGGCGTAGTGGACGTAGGGCGTCGCCTGATCGGGATTGTCCGGTATCTCCTGCCAGATGACATAGCCGACGCGGTCGATGATCTGGCGCAGGAAATCGGCGGCCAGCGGCCCCTCGATGGATTGCAGCTGCGGCGAGATGTCGGTCATGTCCAGCGTCGCCAGCGCCCGCTCGCGTCCGTCGCCGTCCCAGTTCGCCACGCCGCTCAGGAAGTCGTGCATCACCGCGCGCGGATGGTTCAGCCGACCGGCGCTATAGGCGGCGTAGTTCTCGAAGCCGAGCGCCGACAGCGCCGAGGTCAGCGCCGCCTCGATCTCGGCGCGCGGCGGCAGCGTCAGCCGCCAACTGCCCGGTTCGACTTCGACGAAGCGAATTTCGGTGCGCCAGGAAGACCCCGCAGGCCCCACGCTGAACCGCGCCGCGCCGTTCTCGCCCGTCGCCGGGGCGTCGTTGATGCGGAATGTCATCATGTCGAGCAGGCGGGTGAAAAGCTGCCGCCGCTGGCCCCGCCGCCGATTGCTGTCGTCCTCGTCCGCTTCGTAATGCAGCAGCGGCCCCCAGACCAGCGAGGCGTCGGACTGCCCCTCGACGGTCGCGTTCGCCGCCGCGACCACGGTGCGCAGCGTCTCGCGCGGAGTGTCGTCGCGGGTGAACGGCGTGGGGCTGGAGCGCGCCTCGTCCAGCCGCGCGCCGTTCCAGTATTCGCCGTTGCCAAACCGCCCGGCGAAGCTCTGGCCGTCGCGCGACAGGGCGAAAGTGAACACGCCGTCGGCGTCGGGCTCGCGCCAGACGCCGGTCAGCACCCGCCCGTCCACCGTCGCCTCGATGCGCCCGTCGCCGGGGGTATAGCCGCCAACCACGCGGTCGCCGAGCTGCTCCAGCGTCATCAGCGCCTGACCATCGCGCCAGAAGCCGCGCCAGTCGCCGCTCCAGTTGACCGGGGCCTCCTGCGCGCGCCCCGGGTCGGCGGCTAGCGAGAGCAGCATAAGAAGGCAGAGGAGTTTTTTCATGCGTGATCGCCTTTCGCGCTGTCGCCGGTCATCGCACGGCGCGCCGCACGGCGCAGTCTGGGATACGCCGCGCGGCCCGGTCAATAACCGCGCGCCGGGGAGGCGCGCGTCACGCCTGCATCAGCGCCCGCCGCAGCGCGGGCGGCAGGCGCGCGGCCTTGCCTGACGCATCGACCAGCGCCAGCGTCACCCGTGCTTCGGCCAGCGTCGTCTCGCCGCGCGCGACGCGCTGATCCATCACCACCGAGGCCCCGCCCAGCCGCGCAAGCGCCGTCTCCACCGTCAGCAGATCGTCGAACGCGGCGGGGCGGCGATAGTCGATCTCGACCCGCGTCACCACGAACGCCAGCCCCTGCTCCGCCTTCAGCCGCCCCTGATCGACGCCCAGCGCGCGCAGCGCCTCGGTGCGGCCGCGCTCGATGAATTTCAGGTAGTTGGCGTAATAGACCACGCCGGCGAAGTCGGTGTCCTCATAATAGACCCGCAGCGTCAGGCGGTGCGGCGCCGCGTCTGCCGTCACGCGCCCTGCCACGCCTGCCGTCACGCTTCTGCGCCGCGCAGCTCCAGCGCCAGCGCGTGGACCGGCCCGGCCAGTTCCTCGGCCAGCACCTTGTTGACCGCGCGCTGGCTGGCGACGCGGCTCTGGCCGTCGAAGGCGCGCGCGGTCATGCGCACGCGGAAATGCGTCTCGCCGCCCTCGCGCCAGCCGCCGTGGCCGCGGTGCTGCTCGCTTTCGTCCAGCACCTCCAGCGCCTGCGGCTGGAACGCCGCCTGAAGCTTTTCGCGCATCACCGCCGCAACTTTTCCCATCGTCCCGCTCCTTGTGCTTGGCCCCGGCGCGCGCTGCGCTAGACTGCACCGCCAGTCACACCGGAGAGTCCGTCGATGCGCGCCCGCTCGCCCCTTGAGTATGACGTCAGCGTGAGCGCCGACAAGGCGCGGCGCGCGCGGCGGCGGACCGGGCTTTCCGGCGCGGTCGAAGGCGCCGCGCGGCTGTGCGAGGACCCGCAGTGCGACCGCCCCGGCCTGTATCGCGCGCCAAAGGGGCCGGACACGCTCAACAGCTATCGCTGGTTCTGTCTCGACCATGTGCGCGAATACAACGCGCGCTGGAATTTCTTCGCCAACCTCGACGAGAACGCCTTCGAGGCGCAGACCGAGGCGGCCCGGTTGTGGGAGCGGCCGACCTGGCGGCTGGGCCAGCAGCCGCGCGCGCCCATGGGCGCGGAGCCGCATGGCGACGGGCGCGCGTGGGAGCGATTCGGCTTCGCCGACCCGCTCGATGTGCTGGGCCAGAACGCCACGCTCAACCCCGGCCGCGCCCGCGCCGACGCGCCGCAGAAGGTGCGCCTGCCGCAGAACGTGATGAGCGCGCTGGAGGTGCTGGGCGCGGCGCAGACCGAGAGCCGCGCCGAGATCCGCAAGAAATATCGCGCGCTGGTCAAGCACCTGCACCCCGACATGAACGGCGGCGACCGGCGTGAGGAGGGCCGCTTGCGCCGCGTGCTGTGGGCGTGGGAGCAGATCCGCGAGAACCGCCACTTCAAGGGATAGCGCGGCCCCCTGATGTGAAGCCATGGCGCCGAAGCCGCCGCCTTGCGCCGCCCGCCGCCCGGCCTATGCTGCGCCGCGATCTGTGAATGAGGAATACAGCCATGGCCGACGGCGCCAGCACGCCCGAACAAAGCCCCACCGTCGATATCGACGTGCGCCAGACCTTCGGTCTCGACATCGACATGACCGTGAAGGGCTTTTCCACGCCGACCGACCGGGTGCCGAGCTTCGACCCGACCTATCGCTTTGACCGCGACACCACGCTGGCGATCCTGGCCGGGTTCGCGCACAACCGCCGCGTGATGATCCAGGGCTATCACGGCACCGGCAAATCGACGCACATCGAACAGGTGGCGGCGCGGCTCAACTGGCCCTGCGTGCGGGTGAACCTCGACAGCCACATCAGCCGCATCGACCTGATCGGCAAGGACGCCATCCGCCTGCGCGACGGCGTGCAGGTGACGGAGTTTCAGGAGGGCATCCTGCCCTGGGCGCTGCGCAACCCCGCCGCCATCGTGTTCGACGAATACGATGCGGGCCGCCCGGACGTGATGTTCGTGATCCAGCGCGTGCTGGAGACCGACGGCAAGCTGACGCTGCTCGACCAGAACACGGTGATCACGCCGCATCCGTATTTCCGGCTGTTCGCCACCGCCAACACGGTTGGCCTGGGCGACACCACCGGGCTTTATCACGGCACCCAGCAGATCAATCAGGGCCAGATGGACCGCTGGTCGCTGGTGGCGACGCTCAACTATCTGCCGCACGCGGCGGAGGTGGACATCGTGCTGTCGAAGTGCCCCGACTACGCCGCCACGCCGCAGGGCCGCACCACGGTCGGGCGCATGGTGACGGTGGCCGACCTGACGCGCTCGGCGTTCATGAACGGCGATCTCTCGACGGTGATGAGCCCGCGCACGGTGATCGCCTGGGCCGAGAACGCGCGCATCTTCGGCGATGTCGGCTTCGCCTTCCGGCTGAGTTTTCTCAACAAGTGCGACGAGCTGGAGCGCCAGACGGTCGCGGAGTTCTATCAGCGCTGCTTCGGCGCGGAACTGCCGGAAAGCGCGGCGAGCGTGTCGCTGGGCTGATGACCGGCAAGCTCGACAACCCGGCGGAGCCGTTCAAGAAGGCGCTGGCGGAGGCGACGCGGGCGCTGGCGGGCGACGCCGATCTGGGCGTGACCTATTCCGCCGATCCGCCGGGCCTGTCCAACGACACGCTGCGCCTGCCGATGGTGTCGCGCAAGATGACGCGGGCGGAGGTGATGCTGGCGCGCGGCGCGGCTGACGCCGCCGCGCTGCGGCTGCGCTATCACGACGCCGCCGCCCACGCCCGCTACGCCCCGCCGGGCGAGATGGCGCGCGCGATCTATGACGCCTGCGAGAAGGCGCGCTGCGAGGCGCTGGGCGCGCGCGCCATGCCGGGCGTCGGCGACAACCTCGACGCCCGGCTGGCCGACGAGGCGAAGCGGCGCGGCTTCGAGATGATGCGCTCGGTCGAAGATGCGCCGCTGGCCGAGGCCGCCGCCAGCGCCCTGCGCGCGCGGATTTCGGGCCGCGCCACGCCGCCGGGCGCCGCCAACGTGCAGGCGCTGTGGCAGGGGTTTCTCGACGACAAGGCGGCCGACAGCCTGCCCCGGATGGCCGAGGCCGCCGACGATCAGGCGGCCTTCGCCAGGGCCGCGCGCCGGGTGATCGCCGATCTGGGCTACGCCGACCAGCTGGGCGAGGACCCCGACGCCGAGGACGACGCCGAGAACGAGGACGGCGAGGACGACGATCAGGACCAGCCCCCCGAGGAGGGCGGCGACGAGGAGCAGGAGCCGTCGGAGGATCAGGAATACGCCCCCGACGACCAGCGCAGCCAGGAGAGCAAGCAGGCTTCGGCGGATGTGTCCTTCGACGAGATGGACGACGCCGACGAGGACGCCGAGGCGGCGCAGGACGACGAGGGCGACATGCCGCCACCGCCGCCGCCCGCGCCCGACAGCGAGGCCAGCCCCGACTACAAGGTGTTCTCGAAGGCGGCGGACGAGGTGGTGACGGCGGAGGCGCTGTGCGACGAGGCCGAGCTGGACCGGCTGCGCGGCTATCTCGACAAGCAGCTTGAGCCGCTGAAGGGCGCGGTGTCGCGGCTGGCCAACAAGCTCCAGCGCCGCCTTCAGGCCCAGCAGAACCGCGCGTGGCAGTTCGACCTTGAGGAAGGCATCCTCGACGCCGGGCGGCTGGCGCGTGTCGTGGTCAGCCCCACCACGCCGCTCAGCTTCAAGGTCGAGAAGGACACCGAGTTCCGCGACACCGTGGTGACGCTGCTGCTCGACAACTCCGGCTCGATGCGTGGCCGCCCGATCTCGATCGCCGCGATCTGCGCCGACGTGCTGGCGCGCACGCTGGAGCGCTGTCAGGTCAAGGTCGAGATCCTCGGCTTCACCACGCGGCAGTGGAAGGGCGGGCAGGCGCGCGAGGCGTGGCTCAAGGCCGGGCGGCCCGCCAATCCGGGGCGGCTGAACGACCTGCGCCACATCATCTACAAGAGCGCCGACGCGCCGTGGCGGCGGGCGCGGCGCAACCTCGGGCTGATGATGCGCGAGGGGCTGCTGAAGGAGAACATCGACGGCGAGGCGCTGGAATGGGCGCACAAGCGGCTCCAGGGCAGGCCCGAGCAGCGCAAGATTCTGGTGGTGATCTCCGACGGCGCGCCGGTGGATGATTCGACGCTGTCGGTGAACCCCTCCACCTATCTCGAACGCCACCTGCGCGACGTGATCGCGATGATCGAGCGGCGGCGCGCGGCGGAGCTGATCGCCATCGGCATCGGCCATGACGTGACGCGCTATTACAGCCGCGCCGTCACCATCACCGATGTCGAGCAACTGGCGGGCGCGCTGACCGAACAGCTCGCCGCGCTGTTCGAGGCGCGCCCCGGCGGCGGACCGAGGGGGCGGCGGCGCGCGGCCTGACGGCGGCGCGGCGCTGCGGGCCGTCCGGCCCCGGTCCATGACGCTTTCGTGTGGGCGCGCGCTATGTATTTTGTTCAGGCAGGCGATTATTTACCTTAGTAATGCGTTATGATCCTCAGCAGCGGCGATCGGCGGAGCAGGGCATGAAGGCGGTCGGACGGACGGCCACGGCGGCGGGGATGGCGGCGGGGATGCTTCTGGGCTGCGCGCTGTCGGCGCCTGCGGCCGCAGAAGGCGCCTTGCCCGGCCTCGTGCCCACTTTCGACGTGACCGTGCGCGGCGACGCCGACGCGCCGGTGCGCATCGGCCATTTCACCCCGCGCGTCGCCGCCGCCCAGGCGCTTCAGCCCTCCGCCGTCGGCGGCGACGCGGGAGCGGTGCTGGCGCTGGGCGCGCGCTGGGATGAGGCGGTCGAGCGGGCGCTGGGGTTTGACGCCGCCATCGGGATTTCCGGCGCGGTGCTGATGGATGATCTGACCCGCGCGACCGAAGGCGTCGCCTTTGGCGCCACGATCAGCGCGCTGGGCGTGGACCTGAGCGGGCGCTATGCGCAGCGCGACGGCGCCGCCGCCGACACGCTGTCGTTCGGCGCCGCCGTGGCGTCGGGCGGCTGGACGCTGGGCGGCGCGGTGTCGCTGGGCGTGGAGACCAGCGGCGAGGGCGCGCAGCCGGGCGCCAGCGTCGAGGCGTCCTATGCGCTGACGCCGGGCCTGCGCGTCGGCGGCGTGGTCGCGTTCGGCGACGACGCGCAGGCCGGGGCGCGCAACGCGGGCGCGCGTGACGCAAGGGCGCGTGACGCGGGCGCGGTGTCGGCCGGCATGTCGATGCGGCTGGACTTCTAACCGGCGTCGCCATGCGCTAAGTCCCGAACGCTGCGGGTGCGACGACGGGGGATGCCATGGGGCTTGAGCGGATCAGGGCGCGGATCGCGGCGGCGGAGGCGGCGGCGGGGCGCGCGCCCGGCTCGGTCACGCTGATCGCGGTCTCCAAGGTGCAGCCCCTCGCGCGCATCGAGGCGGCGCTCGACGCCGGGCAGCGCATCTTTGGCGAGAATCGCGTGCAGGAGGCGGCGGGAAAATGGCCCGCGCTGGCCGGGCGCTATCCTGGCGTGGAACTGCATCTGATCGGCCCGCTCCAGACCAACAAGGCGCGGCAGGCGGTGGCGCTGTTCGACGCGATCCAGACGCTCGACCGCCCGAGGCTGGCGGCGAAGCTCGCCGACGCCATGGCCGAGACGGGCCGCGCGCCCGCGCTGTTCGTACAGGTCAACACCGGGGCGGAGCCGCAGAAGGCGGGGGTGCTCCCGGCGGACGCCGACGCCTTCATCGCCGCCTGCCGCGCCGAGTATGGCCTGAGCGTCGCGGGGTTGATGGCGATCCCGCCCGACGGCGAGGATCCGGTCCCGCATTTCGCCCTGCTGCGGGCGCTGGCCGCGCGCAACGGCGTCGAGGGGCTGTCGATGGGCATGAGTGGCGATTTCGAGGCCGCCATCGCCGAGGGCGCGACCCATGTGCGGGTGGGATCGGCGCTGTTCGGCGCGCGGGTGGCGCCGCCCGACGCCGCGTCCGCAGCCCCGCCCGCCGCCGCGTCCTCCGACGCCGCTTCGACCGCTGGCTGAGCGGCGATGAGGCGTCGTCGGCGCCGGGCGGGCGCGGCATGATCCGCATGATGGACCCGCTGTCGATCGGCGACAGCGGCGCGCGCGGCCACTGGGTGCGGCTGCGCACGCTGATCACGCTGCGCTGGGTGGCGCTGGCGGGGCAGGGCGCGGCGGTGGCGACGGCGGGCTTCGGTTTTGGCTTCACGCTGCCGATGGGCTGGTGCTTTGCGGTGATCGCGGCGCCGGCGCTGGTCAACATGGTGCTGACGCGGCTGCACCCCGCCTCAAAGCGGCTGAACGAGCGCGACGCGATGCTGTCGCTGCTGTTCGACATCACGCAGGCCTCGACGCTGCTGGCGCTGACCGGGGGGCTGACCAACCCGTTCGCGGTGCTGCTGCTGGCGCCGGTCACCATCGCGGCCTCGGTGCTGACGCTGCGCTCGACGCTGATCCTCGCTTCGGCGGCGATGGCGGCGACCAGCCTGCTGCTGGTGGCGCACCGCCCGCTGCGCTTTGAGGACGGCGCGTTGCTGCGTCCGCCGGATCTGTATCTGCTGGGGATCTGGGCCGCGATCACCGTGGGCATCGTGTTCACGGCGCTCTACACCCGCCGCATCGGCATGGAGACCGCGCGCATGGCCGAGGCGCTGTCGGCGGCGCAGCTGGCGCTGTCGCGCGAACAGCGGCTGACCGCGATCGGCGCGCTGGCGGCGGCGGCGGCGCATGAGCTGGGCACGCCGCTGGCCACCATCAAGCTGATCTCGGGCGAACTGGCGCGCGAGCTGAAGAACCAGCCCGAACACGCCGAGGATCTGGCGCTGCTGCGCGCCCAGGCCGACCGCTGCCGCGAGATTCTGCGCGATCTCAGCGAGGGCGGGCGCAGCGACGCCCAGATGGGCCAGGCGCCGCTGCTGACGCTGATGGAGGAGGCCGCAGGCCCGCACCGCCTGCGCGGCAAGACGGTCGTGTTCCGGATCAACGGCGCCCCTGCGGCGGCGGCGGGCGAGAGCCAGCCGATGCTCGCGCGCCGCCCCGAGATCATCCAGGGCCTGCGCAACCTGGTGCAGAACGCGGTGGATTTCGCCGCGACCACCATCTGGGTCGATGCGCGCGAGCGCGAGTCGACGCTGCGGATCTCGGTGTCCGACGACGGCCCCGGCTTCAAGCCCGAGGTGCTGTCGATGCTGGGCGATCCTTACGTGACCACGCGCGGCCGCAGCCGCAAGCCCGATCACGACGGCGAGTATCAGGGCATGGGCCTTGGCCTGTTCATCGCCAAGACGCTGCTGGAGCGCAGCGGCGCGCGGGTGGTGTTCACCAATGGCGCGGGCGGCGCCGATCCCGGCGGCGCGGTGGTGGCGGCGATCTGGCCGCGCGACGCGGTGATCCTTGAGCGCGGTGAGCGCCGCCCCGCGCTGGGCGCCAACCCGCGCTTTGACCGCAACACCGTCTAGGGCATTTGAGCGCACAATCGCAGATTGCATTTCCGTATCGACGCCAATGCGCCATAGTTTCGTCTCAAAGGGTTCGTGATCCCGGTTTGGGGGCGCAGTGGGCGACGTGACGGAGCGAGAGGGGCGCCAGGGCGACAGTCTGCGCCGCGTCGGCGGCGGCGCGGCGACAAGGGTCGTCGCGACCCTTCTGGGCTGGGTCGGCGCTGGGGTTCCGGATGATCCGCCGCCTGCTCTCGTCGCGATCCGGGTGTCGCGCGATCACGTCGCCTCGGCGTCGGCCCCGGCGCGCGCCTTGTTCGCCGAAGCGGCGCGGCGCGGCGCGCCGCTGGCGCTGCTGCGCGACAGGCTGGCGCGATGCGACGGCGCGACGGCGCAGGCGCTCGATGCGCTGATGGCGCGGGGCGTCGCGTTCCGGCGCCGCATCCAACTCGCCGAGGGCGTGTTCGACCTCAGCGCCGAGCCTGCCGGCGGCGACTGTCTGCTGGTGTTCACCGACATCTCGGCCCATGCGGCGGCGCTGGCGGCGGCGGAGGCCGAACTGGCGGCGGCGAAGGCCGAGGCGGCGGCGCTGCGCGCGGCGCTGGATGCGGTGAAGGCCCCGGTGTGGCGGCGCACCGCGCAGGGCGAAATTATCTGGGTCAGCGCGGGCGCGCGCGTCCTGGGCGGCGCCGATCCGCCGGAAGACGCCGCGATCATCCCCATCGCCGCTGCGGACGGCGACACCCTTGCGGTCGCCGCCGCGCCGACGGTGACGCCGGCGCCCGGCGCGGCGCTGAACCGATTCGTCGAGACGGTGACCGAGACCTTCGCCCACCTGCGTATCGGTCTTGCGATCTATGACAGCGAGCGGCGCCTGACGCTGGCCAACCCGGCCGTGGCCGAACTGTTCGGCGCCGACCCGGCGTGGTTCGCCGCGCGCCCCACCCTGCGCGAGACGCTGGACCGGTTGCGCGAGGCGCGGCAACTGCCCGAACAGGCCAATTATCCCGCCTGGCGCGCGCAGCTTTTCACGCTGTTCGACGATGTGGCGCGCGCCTCCTATGAGGAGCGGTGGGAACTGCCGGACGGGCGCAGCATCCACGTTGTCGGCAGGCCGCATGCGCTGGGCGGGATCGCGTTCATCTTCGAGGACGTCACCGAAGCGATCGCCATGCAGCGCTGGCGCTCGACGGCGGTGGAGGTGCGCCGCGCGACGCTCGACGCGCTGGCCGACGGCGTGGTGGTGCTGGGGCCGGACGGCCAGACCCGGATGGCCAACCCGGCGTTCGTGACGCTGTGGCGGCTGGGCGAGCGGTTCGACGACGCGCCGCGCCATGTCTCCGACATCGCCGCCGCCTGCCGCGCGCTGATCGGCGACGATCCGTTGTGGACGCGGATTTGCGGGGCGGTGTCGGGCGTCGGCGGGCGGGCGCCGTGGAGCGGGCGCGTCAGCCTGGCGAACGGGCGCGCGCTGATGGCGCGGATCGCGCCGATGCCGGACGGCTCGACGCTGGCGGTGTTCTCCGACGTCACCGACAGCGAGCGCATCGCGCAGGCGCTGCGCGAGCGCGCCGACACGCTGGAGAGCGCCGCCGACATGCGCAACGCGCTGCTCGACCAGATCTCGCACCGGCTCCGCACGCCGCTGAACGCGATCATGGGTTTCGCGGAGCTGCTGCTGGAGAACCGCGTCGGCGCGGTGCCGCCGGCGCAGCGCAGCTATCTGGAGAACATTCGCGAGGCCTCCGACGGGCTGCTGGAGGGGATCGAGAGCCTCGCCGACGTGGTCTCGACCGGCTCGCACGCCGCGGGGCTTCAGGTCGGCGACGTGTCGCTGACAGCGGTGCTGCGCGGCGCCGCCGGGCTCTTGGAGCGGCGGCTGCATGAGCGCGACGCGGTGATCGACCTCAGCGCCGTGCCCGAGGACGCGGCGATGCGCGGCGACCCGGCGCGCATCCGGCAGATGCTGTTCAACATGCTGGCGCACGCCGCCGCCGCCGCCGCCCCCGGCGAAGTGCTGGAGGTGGGCGCGGCGCGGCGCGACGGGCGCACGGAGATCTGGTGCGCCTGTTCGGGCCTGTCCGCCGCCGACGCAGGCTCGCCCAGCCTGACGCTGGCGCGGCGCGCGGCCGAGCTGCACGGCGGCGAGATCGTCGTCACCGGCGCGTCGGACGGACCGGGGCGCATCCTGTGTCGGCTGGCGGACGTGTGACGCGCCCAGCCTGTGCGGGGTGGCGGTCGCATGCGCACGGGTCTTTCAGTGGCGCGCCGGGCGCGCTAGACCGCGTGCATGGCCGATGCGAAACCGATCACGCTGGCGCTGCCCGACCCCGACGCGACCGCCCGCGTCGGCGCCGCGCTGGCGCGCGCGCTGCGGCCCGGCGACAGCGTGCTGCTTTCGGGGCCGCTGGGCGCGGGCAAGACCGCGCTGGCGCGCGCGGTGATCGCCGCGCGGCTTGGCGCTGCGCAAACCGGCGCGGCGGGCGACATCCCCTCGCCGACCTACACGCTGACGCAGGTCTATGAGGATGACGCGGGCGAGATATGGCATGCCGATCTCTACCGGCTCACCGATCCGGCGCAGGTGTGGGAGCTGGGGCTGACCGAGGCGTTCGACGCGGCGATCTGTCTGGTGGAGTGGCCCGAGCGCCTTGGCCCGCTCGCCCCGCGCCGCGCGCTGATCGCCGCGCTTGATTTCGACGCGGGCGAGGGGCGCATCCTGTCGCTCACGCCGCAGGGCGCGGGATGGGAGGCGGCGCTGGACGCGGCGCGGGCGGCGTGAGCGCGCGCGCGGCGGCGGCGACCGCCTTCCTTGCATCGGCGGGCTGGGGCGGCGCGGATAGCGCGGCGCTGGCCGGCGACGCCTCGCCCCGGCGCTATTGGCGGCTGAGCGGCGGCCCCGGCGGCGCGGGCGCGGTGCTGATGGACGCCGACCCCGCGCAGGGGCAGGAGGTGGGCCGCTTCGCCGCGATGACCGACTGGCTGCGCGCGCAAGGCTTCAGCGCGCCGGAGATCCTTGCGCTGGATGCGGACGCGGGCCTTGTCCTGATGGAGGATCTGGGCGACGCGCTGTTCG
>Ga0210015_1003864_pt1 | contig 13032 bp, 11 predicted proteins | sample CryGeymeta201522_FD_185471 | JGI IMG/M metagenome (GOLD analysis project Ga0210015, IMG submission 185471) | Groundwater microbial communities from Crystal Geyser aquifers in Utah, USA - Crystal Geyser metaG 2015-22 (SPAdes) (version 2) | ecosystem: Environmental > Aquatic > Deep subsurface >... | reverse complement strand
AACCGTACTATAAACATTTTTCCCGGGAGCTCCCACGTCTACTGATTTTGGTCCATAAGTGGAAAACCAGGCTAAATTATCATTTTGGTCGGTTGCGGCTACCGAAATAATATTATCAAGGTTATAACCAGCCGGATAGATAGTACACCAAGAATAAGAATCGCAATCACAAGGGTAGTTGCCGGCTGCCGCTACTACCAACACACCCTGATTTTTAGCTGCCAGAATCGCATCATAGAGACTCTGGCTATAACCTCCTCCCCAAGAATTACTCAAGATTTTGGCACCGTTATCAACCGCATAGTTAATAGCCAAAATAGCGTCGGAAAGATAACCATAACCCTCGCTACTTAGAAATCTTACCGGCATTATCTTGACTGTCCAGTTTATTCCAGTAATACCGGTGGCGTTATTACCTACTGCCGCAATTGTCCCAGAAACATGGGTTCCGTGACTATTTAGGTCCATTGGGTCGTTGTCGTATGACCAAAAGTCCCAACCTCGAACGTCATCGACATAACCATTGCCATCATCATCGATACTATTACCTGCTATCTCGTCGGTATTTACCCAAATATTATTGGAAAGGTCGGGATGATTATAATCTACCCCGGTATCAATTACAGCAATAACCACATTACTATTTCCAGTAGTAATATCCCAAGCTTCAGGTAAATCAAGGTCGGCATCGTTTTGTCCTTCCATTCCATTAACAAACTGGCCTGTATTACTCAACCCCCATAACTGATTAAGGGATGGGTCATTGGGAGTGACAGTTGTTCGATAGATATAATTTGGTTCGGCATATTCTACGTTAGGGTCTTTTTCTAACTCAGCGATTTTTTCTTCTACTGTCTTCCCGTCTTCTATTTTTAAAAGGGCACCATTGATAAGGCTAATATTTTTCTCTATTTTTGTTGATTTGGATTCAGCTAAATGTTCTGCATTAAGTTTCCCGCTACTTGTTTTAAGATTTAATCTATCCTTTTTATATTTCACCACCACCTCATCTTTTTTGTATTCTTTGCCGTCAAAACTAATAATTCCCATTTTCTCTTTGGCAATACTTTCCTTATGTTTTCCTATTTCCTTTTTATACTCTTCCAAACTCTGGCTTATCTTGGCTTTAAGGCCACTGGTAAAAACCCTAGCCTGAGCATTTCTTAATAACCCAATGGCTTCCTGGTACTCTTTGTTTTTCTCTAAAGTTTCTGCCTTTTTGATTAAGCCTAATATTTCACGATAAATTAATCCCCTCTGTATTCCAAAACCCAAAATTACTGCTCCTATAAGAATTCCGACCGCTATATAAATATTTTTTTTATTATTTAAGAGTGCTTTTTTCATAGTTTTAAATATTATCTATGTAATTTATTTATATTTTATTAATTTTATAATTTTATTCTATAAAAAACAAGGCAGAACTCACCGCCCTATTTTTTTATTAATTCCGCTTCGATAACTACTCTTTTCCAATCTGTACCCGGTGGATAGCAAGTAACGAGGAGCAAAAGAGGTTTTTCTTTTTGTTGTTCTATCTCTTTGCTTGGAGAAAAATAATATTTGTTAATGGTTTTATAAATAAACTTTTCGTTGTTGTAATAAATGATAACCTGGTCGCCTTTTACTAATTTATACAAGAGGGTAAAAACTGTATTATATTTCCCTCGATAGAAAATGTGGGGAGAACTATGGCCGGAGATAATTACTGTCCCTTTTTCTCCGGGACGAGAAAAAGATGGATATAAAACCACTCCTTCTTTTAGGGCGAGGAGTATGTCCTTTTCATTATCGCTCTGAGCAAGAACAATCGGAGCTTTCACTCCAATTTTTGGTATTAAGATACTATTTATCTGAGGTTGGGGTTTAGCTTTGGCACTCTTTGTCATAGCCGCTTCGCCAACTATTTTTACTCTTTCTGGTAAAGATTTTCCAATCGTATATTGAAGATTATTTGAAATAGTCCCGAGGTTTATTACCACAATCAATACCAAAAATATAAAGACGAACAGAAAGAGGAAGTCGCTGGCTTTCCGAACACTCTTTCGGTTAAAGAAATTTTTAATATTTTTGAGGTTGTTTGGCATAATTTTTAAAATATCTTAAGGACCCTGGGAAGAAATTTTAATAAAACTTCTTTGTTTAAGGAATATAAGACTAAAAGAACAAAAGTATAAAATGTCCCTTTCAAAAAGAGATTTCCATAATTAACCGAAACCTTTCCCACAAAATCAAAAGAGAGCGAAATAATCACTAATGCCAAAACGATTAAAAAGGTATTTTGAATAATATTATCGTAATTTCTGCTGAGAAAATCCAAAAGTTTGTAAGAACTACTCTCTCTTTGCGGCAAAGTTTGGCTCAGAGGAACTTTCTCTGTAACTTTTGGCTCTATTTTTTCTTGGGGTTTTTGAGCAACTGTAGGTTTTGGAGCCGGTTTTTCTGTTTTTTCTCCTTCAACTAGAGCATTTAACAAGGCAGTATTTTGCTCCACTGTTCCTTGATAAGTAGAAGATAAGCCAAGACCATATTTTTCATAAAGAGTAGCTCTTTCTTTTAGAGAAGGACAGTTTCCACTTTTTTTAATAAAATATCCGCAAAGTGTCTGACCACTTGAAGCTATCTGAGAAGTTGTTACTGGCTTTGGAACTGTAGTTGTTGAGGGCTTGGGTTTTTGAGTGGAAGTGGTAGTTTCTTTGGCTAAGGCCGGAACCGGGGAACCGAAAAGTTGGACGACCACAGTTGTCTGGGCTCCCTCAAATTCTCCAGTAACTACGGCGATTCCAATATCAGTATAATTGGTATTGATAATATTTTCGCGGTGGGAGGGAGAGTTATCCCAGGCCGCGAATAACTCTTCCGAATCAAGAAAATCTATTGCCAAATTTTCACCAGCATATCGATAGTTATATCCTACTTTTTCAAACCAATGCCAAGGGCTGCGACCAGAAGGGCTAGTATGGGCAAAGTAATCTTTTTCTAACATGTCTTTTGCTTTAAGATAAGCGGCTTGGTTCAGTTTTGTATTTTCTCTTAAAACACTGACGCCCAAAGATTTTCTTTCCTGGTTAGTAAGGGTTAAAAGTAGGCTTTTGCTAATTTCAGCAAAGAAACTACTCTTTGGAAAATAATAAATAAAGGCAATAGAGCTAATTTTAAGAAAAAAGAGTATTAAAATAAGCCAAGCAAAAAAATGACGCCAAAATGAAGAAGTCTTTTTGGTGTCTCCGAGAGAAGATAATTTCATTGATTTTTCCTTAATTTCCATGGAATAAACAATACCACTTTTTTAGTAGAAAGTCAACCCCGTTAGAAAGGGGTTAGACCCAATTGCCCTTTCTAACAAGGAATTGGATTTGTGTTCATGTTCGGTCTCTTGGGATACGTCTTTCTAACGGGGTCAACAGAAGTTTTTATTCACTATAGCCAAAGAGTCGATAGAATAAAATCCCAAAATACTCGTGAAATGCTAAATTGGATTTTTTTAAATTTTCTGCCTGGGGAAGGAAACTTAAAATAGTGTAGAAATTCTCATATTGATAATCGGTAGGGAGAGCAATAGGACTTAATCCTGCTTTTTGAAAGGTTTTGATAGCCCGGGGCATGTGATAAGCAGAAGTTACAAGAAGAAAAGGGTTATCTTTTATAATTTTTTTCACTTCCCTGGCGTGCTGGAAGGTATTGCCAGAGATTACCTCCCAGACAATTTTCTCTTTGGGTATATTAAAAGATTCCAAAAACTTCGCTCCAAATAAGGATTCTTTCTCTATTCTATCAATAGGGCTAGTTCCTGAAACTATGATTAATGGCTTTTCTTCCTTCAGAAAGTAAATCTTTAGAGCTTCAGTAAGCCGAAAAAGGGTGCTATTTCCTAAGGCACTCGGTAAAAGCAGATTGCGGTTTTTTATTCCTCCCGAAAGGACGACCACTGTATCTATCGAGTCTATCTGGCTTTTTGTAGGATACCGATGTTGATTTTCCAGTATCGAAATCAAAAAATCAGAGACAGGAGTGATAGAAAAAAGATAATAAAGGACAATTCCCAAAATTAAAATTATCTTTCCGGCTCTTTTTTTCTTTATTAAGATTAAACCCACTCCCAAAAGCATCAAGATGAAGACAAAGACGCTAGGGAGTAAAAATGCCTGTAAAATTTTAAATAATATCATTGAGGAATTGCTTGTAAACGATTAAAAACCAAGGAGTATATTCTCTGGGATTATTTTCAATTTCCTTTTGAAGTTCTTTTAAATCTAACCACTTAAAATCTGCCACTTCTTTTTTGTTGGGAGAAATCTTGTTTTTAGTTTTTAATTTAAAGACGTGACAAATCTCTCTTTCGGAGCCCTTTTTCCTAAAGGAATTTTGATAATAGAACTTAAAAAGATTTTTTACCTTTGGCACTTTTATGCCTACTTCTTTTTTAAGTCTTCTTTTAACCGCCGTCTCTAAAGACTCGTTTTTCCTTTGATGAGAGGCAACAGAACCATCCCAAAAACCCGGCCATAATCTTTTAAATCTGCTCCTCTTCGCCAAAAGGATTTTTCCTTTATCGTCAAAAACTATTACCAAAAATGCCCGATGCAAAATTCCTTTGTTGTTATGAGCAGTATCTTTTGGAACTTCGCCAACGACATTATCATTTTTATCAACTTTTAGAATTATCTCTTTCATTTGATTTTAAAAATTTCTCCATGCCCTGGATAAATTATTATGCCTTTTTTGAAAAATTTCGACAACCTTTGGAGGGAGCTTTTGAGGTCTCCGGGAGAACCTCCGGGTAAATCAGTGCGACCATAACCATCTTTGAAAATTGTATCGCCAGTAAAGATGTATTTGTCCCCTAGGAGGCAAATACTACCCTTGCTGTGTCCGGGAGTATGAAGAACTTTTAGCAAGGTTTTACCTATTTTTATTCTATCCCCTTCTCTTAAAAACTTATCCACTTTGAATTTAATAAAATCTTTTTCAGCTTCGTGAATAAAAACTTGGGCTTTTGTCTTTTGTTTTATTTTAAAAGTTGAAAAAATATGATCAGGATGAGAATGGGTTAGAATGATATATTTAAGGTTGAGATTGTTATCTTGAACTTCTTTTAAAATTTCTTTACTTCCTCCTCCTGGGTCAATTATTGCCGCCTCGTCCCGTAGTGAGGTTTCTCTACCCCGTAGAAGAGTACTCTCTCTACGGGGTCTACTGCGGGGTTCTTTATCAGAAATTAACAAATAGCAATTAGTTAAAAACATTCCTACTATCATCCGTTTTATTTTCATAAATTATAATCCTAATAATAACTTTGCTTCTTTAATTAAGGAGTCAAGATGAAAAACGGGAATTTTAGCTTCTTTTAAAAGATTTAATTTATCGATTTTTAAAATATCTTCGGCAAGCATCATCCCTTTGGAGACAAAAATTTCAGCTAAATAGCCTTTTAAGGACGGTAGAATTGTAATTGGATAGAGTTTTTGAGTATCAATTAAATATTCAAGTCCTCTATTTTTGGGCCAGTCCCATCCCAGAAGTTCAATCCCTACACACTGACTGTATTGAATGACTTGGCTAGTAAATTTTGTATTTGTAATAAGAAGGCTTTTCAATCGAATATTTTTCACTCTTTGACTTTTTAAAAAGGCGCTTTCTCTAAGATCTAAAAAACGGGCGTAATTTGCTAAAGCAATTTTTAAATCTACTCTTCCTCCGGCTAAATTATGATATTTACATTCACCAATATAAAGAGTTCTTTCTCTTTTTGCTAAAAAATCTATTTCGTAATCTGCGCAGTTTCCGGAAATAGACTGGTTAAGATGAACTTTAAAATTATTCCTCGAGAGAATCTCGCCGATATACTTTTCGAAAGGAAAGCCAGTGGGACCTAATTTTCTCATTCCTCCTTTTAAATCAAAGCGTAAGGCAGCGCCAGGAACTTTTTTTGAGAGTAATTCCTTTACTCTTTTGAAAATATCTGAAGTCCTGATGCCGGGGAAAGCTTCTTTCTTAATAATTTTGGCGATTTCTTGAGCTAATGGCTCGGGGGCACCAACTTTTTTGGCACTTTTATATATCTTCCTAAAAGAAAGCGGTTCTTTTTCTCCTTTGGCATTAATTACATAGAGTTTTGGCATGAGAATAAGATATTTTTCGCAAAGAAAAACTTCTCTAATCTTAGAGAAGTTTGAAGTTGTTGATTACTAATCCAAAACTATAATTTAAATATTCGGCTGCTTTTCGGCAATAAACCATTCTCCTGGTGAAAATTTCAAAATATTCCATTATCGGTACGAGGTTCGTATCAATTTTAAGGGTTAAAGTAATTCTTTTTTTAACTTTATCAATCTTTAATCGCGAGGACTTGGTAGCAAAATTCACTCTATCGTGGATATCTTTTTTGATTTTATTTAAATCTTTAACAATGACCCTTGAATAATGAACATCGGATTTGTCAGCCAGAACGACAATAGCAGCAATAGGATGATAAAATTTTATCTCTTCTTTGTCATGGTTAGCAATGGCATGCATAATCAAGGTAAGCTCTTTTGGACTAAAATCATTATGAAAAACTTGGTGAAAAAGTAAGGCGCCAAAATAATGATGATATTCACGAGTTATAAAATTTCCCATATCATGACAAAAAGCAGCAATAGCTGCCATCTCTTGCTCGTTCTTTTGGAGACCAATTTCTTTAGCCATCGTTCTTGCTCGGTCAGCAACAAGGGTAGCATGTTCCAAACCATGTTCGGTATAGGCTAAGGTAGCCAAAGCGACTTCTGTTTCCTTGATAAATTCTAAAATTTGGGGATTCTTTTTAACTTGAGATAAAGTAAGCATATTAAGATTTTATCATATCTTCTTTATGCAATATATGGTAATAAATTAATTTTATAGATTCGGTGATTATAAAATAGGAAAGAACAACTCCAAAAATCCATAGTAAATGATTATTTTGGGGAGGGATAAATTTAAATACTTCTTGGCCAAATCGAGTAAATGGCAGAAAAATGGTAAAAAGAGCTGTTAACCCAGAGAGAAATGTCAATATCTTTGAAGGTGCTTTGGTTTTGAAAAATAAAGATTTGCTGCGAATAGAAAATATTAATATTAACTCAGTTAAAATACTTCCTATAAACCAATTAGTCCGGAGAATATCAGGAGAAAAACGATAGAAAAGTCCGAAAAATATAAAATCAAAAACTGTACTAACAAAACCCAGAATGGTAGCTACCAAGACAATTTCTCTGAGGTTATAACTTTTGGGACTTTTTAATTCCTCTTTATCTACATTGTCAGTAGAAATCGCAATCATCGGAAAATCTGATAAAAAGTTAAGTAATAAAATTTGTAAAGGCAACATCGGAAGAAAATTAGTAATTAAGGAAGCGGAGGCAAGGGCAAAAAAATTGCCAAAATTAGAAATTAAGGTACTTTTAATGTATTTTGTGGTATTGGCAAAAATTTTCCTACCTTCTTGAATTCCATCAATTATGGTTTTCAAACTCCTATTTAATAAGATAATATCAGATGTTTCTCTGGCGATATCAGCCGCGTTATCCACCGCTAAAGCAACATTGGCAATTTTTAAAGCTGGCGCGTCATTAATGCCCTCTCCTAAAAATCCCACTTCATTTTCCTCCTCTAAAATCTTAACAATTTTATATTTTTGCTGAGGAGAAACTCGAGAAAAGACAGCGTAATTCTCGACTGCTAAACGTTGTTGGTCAGGCGACATTTTTTCGAAAATATCTCCTGAGATAACTTTTTCCGGTGATGGTACTAAGCCAATTTGATAAGCTACCGCTCCGGCTACTTCTTTAGTATCTCCTGTTAATATTTTCACTTTAACTCCCAAACTTTTAGCATCGGCCATTGCTTCTTTGGTGGTTTTCTTAATAGAATCAAAAAAAGAAATAACCCCTAGAAAAGATAGGTTCTTCTCTTCTTTAGAACTATAATAAATTTCTTTAACAATTTCTTTTTTGGCAATCCCAATAACTCTTTTCCCTTCTCTTCCTGCTTTTGAAATCCAAGACTTTAAAGATTGCTTTTCTTCGTCGTCCAAGTTACTACAAAGACCAATTAATATTTCCGGCGCCCCTCTTACAACTAACTCGTAAATATTCCCCTTCTTTATTAAGATATTGGCGCGGCGCCGCTCAGGATCAAAAGGAGTTTCTGATATCTTTTCAATTCTTTTCATTTTTTCTTTTTGCTCAAGAGATATTTTCCTCCATAAGGCTTTATCGAAAGCATCGTGGAATTGTCTTTTCTTCCCTCCCCCTAATGTCGGGGATAATAAAGCTCCGTAAAGGAGACACTCCTCTTTATTTAATGAGTAGATTTCATCTACCACAAGTTTATTTTCGGTCAATGTGCCCGTTTTATCAGAGCATAAAACCTCGATACTCCCCAGGTCTTCAATAGCCGACAGTCTTTTTACCACTACTTCCTTTTTTGCTAATTTAATTGCTCCTCTTGATAAAGAGATGGTAGTTACTACTGGTAATGGCTCGGGAATAATACTGACTGTTAAGGCGATAGAGAAAGTCAAAAGCTCAACAATATTTACAATATTTGCCTCCTGGCCCTTGATAAAAATATTAGCGAAAAAAACAACAATAAGGATAATTAAAATTAGGCGGAGAATAAATTGGCTAAACTTAGTTATTTCTTTTGAAAAAATACTTTCTTTTATAGTTTCGACGGTCAGTTGAGATATCTTGCCAATTACACTATTAACTCCCGTACCAAAAATAATGCCTTCGCCATAGCCACTAGCTACAGTTGTCCCTGAAAAACCAATATTTTGAGATTGATAAATTTCTTTAGGTTCCGTTTTAAGATTTTTGGAAATCTTCTTAACCGGTACAGACTCTCCAGTTAAAATTCCCTCATCAACAATTAGATTATTCTCTTTAAAAAATCTTATATCAGCAGGAATAATATCCCCCGCTTCCACAATTATAATATCTCCTGGTACTAAATTTTTACTGTGAATAATAATTTCTTTTCCCTCGCGCCGAACTTGGGCATGAGAGACAATATATTTTTTGAGAAATTTTAATGCTTCTTCCGAACGATATTCTTGATAGAAGCCGAGGCCAGTAGAGAGTGTAATTATAATAAAAACTGTCGCTGCTTCCATAATCTCCCCTAATAGAAAGAATAAAATTAAAACAATTAAAAGTAGGTAAACGAAAGAGGACTGGAACTGACGAAAAAAAATTGGGAGGGGGCTTACCTCTTTTGGTTTAATTTCGTTAAGGCCATACCTTTTTTGATGACTTTTAATCTCTTTTGTATTTAATCCTTTTGGCGAGCTTTTAAATTCTTCGAGAACTGCCCTAGCATCCTCTATTGCATATTTTGAGAATTCTTTTCCGATATGTATATCTTGAGGTTTCTTTTTTTGCTTTTTTGAAGCTATCCGATAGTCCATAAGTTTATATATTATATCTTTTTTTATTAAAACGATAAAATCCCCTAAAAGGGGATTTAAAAAATCCATTAAAAAGAATTCTCTAAAATTTTATTGTTACGGGCGACTGTAAAGACCAATAAGTTCGGCTTTTCCTAAAATATGACCTTCCATTGCTTTCTCAATCTCGGCTCTGGAGGCTCCTGCAGGAAGGTCTAATTTTGCATCTAAAGCAAAAACTTTAAAAAAGTAGCGATGGGTTCCAGAAGGTGGACAAGGACCACCCCAACCGGTCTTACCAAAATCAGTTTTCCCTTCTACTGCGCTTTCGGGCACACTATTTTCAGAGATTTCACTAGTTTGGGGAGAAATATTCCAAATCGTCCAATGGCAAAAAGTCCCCATTGGAGCGTCGGGGTCGTCAACAATTAAAACCAGACTCTGGGCGTCTTCTGGTATATCGGAAATCGAAAGGGGTGGATTAATATCCTCACCGTCGCAGGTATATTTTGGAGGAATATTAGAACTATCTTCAAAAGCCGAACTCTTGAGAACAATTTTTTTCATAGGAATAGAAATCGCATCGGAGACAGTTACTACTCTTTTAGTTTGCCAAAACCAAAATCCTCCGATGGCAACTAGAATTAAGATGATAACAAGAATAAAAAACTTTTTCATAAAAAGATTTAATGTTTTCGACCTTTCCCCGTTAGATAGAACTAGTCATCTAATGGGGTTTCCCCTGTGAGATGGCGACTATACCTATCTCACGGGGTTTTTATTATTTTCACCCAACGATATTTTCCAAATTGGTCTTTGCCAAAAGTGAACTTGGGGTATTCGTATCTTCTTAAAAGATTCTCAATATACTTTTTTTGTTGGGTATCTATCTCAAGATAAATTATACCATTTTCTTTTAAAAAATTCTTTGCTTTACTTAAAAATTTCTCAATATAAAATAATCCTCCTTTTTTACCATACCAAGCTGTCTTTGGTTCATATTTTTTTACCGAGAGTTGAACTTCGCCCAATCTTTCTTTTGCCACATAGGGAGGGTTCGCTAAAATTAAATCATATTTTCCTTTAATGCCGGAGAAAATATCAGTTTGAATAATTTTGACCCTTTTTAGCGAAATTTTATTAAGCTTAAGATTTATTTTTATCTGCTGTAAAGCTTTTTTATCTATATCGCCAAAATCAACCCTTCGACAAAACTCAGGGCAATCTTTTAGAATGGCAATGCCAATAAAACCAGTGCCAGAAAAAAGGTCAAAAACTAGCAATCCCCCGACCCCCACTCCAGACACCTTCGGTTTCTGGCGCTCTTTTTCCGCCATAGGCGGGAGCTGTTTTTCCAACACGGGGGATTGTAAAGCTTGCTGTTTATTGTTGGTTGTAAGTCGTCTGTTGTTAGTTGTCTGTTTAATTTCCTTTATTACTTTTTTTACCCAGAATTTTGTTTCGGCTCTTGGCAAGACATAAAATTGGGAGAGATTGATTTTGATATTTAAAAATTTTTCCATCTTGGGCAAAAATTTAACTCTGCTTTCCAGATTTAGTTGCTAATTGACCACAGGCCGCTTTGATGTCTTTACCAAAGCGATAGCGCTGGGTGACTGGAATTCCGGCTTTTTCTAAAACCTCTTTAAATTTTTTAATTTTATCACCCGAGGAAGCATGAAAAATTCCGGTAGGATTGTAAGAGATGAGATTAACAAAGTAGAGAGGTTTTTTCATCAGTTTTGCTAACTCTTTAGCCTCACTCGGAGAGTCATTTAAATTATCTATCATAATATATTCAAACATCACTTTACGCCGTGTTATTTTAATGTATTCATCAACCGCCGTTAAAATTTTTTCAATGGAATATTTTTTATTAATAGGCATAATCTTGGAACGGAGGTCATTATCAGGGGCATGTAAAGAAATAGCTAAATTAACTTGGAGTTTTTCTTTAGCTAACTTTTTTATCCCTTCTATTATTCCCACAGTCGAAATAGAAAAATGTCTAGCTCCCAAACAAAAACTATCTTTCTCGTTTAAAATTCTGATTGCTTCCAAAACATTGTCATAATTTAAAAATGGTTCTCCCATCCCCATAAAAACTACATTGGTCACTTTCTCCCTTAATTTTTTCAAATAACGAGCGAAAAAGAGGACCTGTTCAACAATCTCCAGGGCTTCAAGATTCCTTTTAAAACCCATTTTTCCGGTGGCGCAAAACATACAACCTAAGGGGCAACCAACTTGCGAAGAAACGCAAACCGTATTCCGAGCATCTTTACCCCGTAGTAAAAAATTTTTACTACGGGGTGGGTGTCGTATTAGAACCGACTCGATTTGAAGGTTATCTTTCAAGGTAATCAATGCTTTGGCAGTTCTTTCATCTTTTGAAGTAAAAAGTTTAGCATTAAGCGCCAACGGACATTTTTCATTTAACTTTTTTCTTAAAGATAAAGGCAGAATGGTAGCTTTTGTCCAATCCTCAATTAAATCCTGAAAGATGGCTTTTTTGACTTGTTTAAAACGAAAATTTGGCTCTCCCTTGAGAACTTCTTTAAGTTGAGTTAGGTTCATAAATTATTAAAATTTAAAAGTTCTTTTTATACTCTTTTAAGGCTATTTTTAATATATTCATTGCTTCTTTAAGTTTCAAAGAAGATAAAACAAAGGCAATACGTATTTCGTCTTTTCCCAGACCGGCAGTGGCATAAAAGCCAGAAGCTGGTGCCACCATTACTGTTTTGCCTTGAAAAGAAAATTCAGTTAAAAGCCATTTAGCGAAGTGGTCAGAGTCCTTTATCGGCAATTTGACGGTGATATAAAAAGCGCCTTTTGGCTTTAAACACTTTACGCCCGGAATCTTTTTTAATGCTTCAAAAACTGTATCCCTTCTTTTTTTATACTCCAGAGCAATTTTTCTGGTATATTTTTGAGAATTTTTAAGGAGGGGAATTACTGCTAATTGCTCAACCATTGGAGAAGATAAACGAGCTTGAGCAAATTTTGTCGCTGCCTCAATCACTTTTTTATTTTTAGAAACAAGGCAGCCGATCCGGACCCCACAAGCGCTAAATCTTTTTGAGACGCTATCGAGGATTATTGCTCGAGCCCGGGCTTTTGGAAAATCCATTATTGAATAGTGTTTTTCGCCATCATAGACAAATTCTCGGTAGACTTCGTCAGATAAAATAAAAAGATTATATTTTTTAGCAATATTAATAATCATTTTTAGCTCTTTTTTGGAATAAACCGTCCCAGTAGGATTATTAGGGTTGCAAATTAAAATTCCTTTTGTTCTCGAGGTAATTTTTTTCTCAATTTCCTTCTGGTTTGGTAAGTGAAAACCTGTTTTGGCTAAAGTCCTTAAGGGTACTAATTTAATTCCAGCTACTGAGGTATAACCATTGTAATTAGTATAAAAAGGCTCGAAAACAATGATTTCTTCTTCGGGATTAGAGACAACTGCGAAAGCAAAGAGGATTGCTTCGCTTCCTCCAATTGTGACAATAATCTCTGAAAGGTCCAGGTTAATTCCTACGCTTTTGTAATATTCCTGCCAAGCTGCCCTTACTTTTAAAATACCGTCCGAAGGAGTATAGGCAATGATTTTTTCTCTAAAA
>Ga0210015_1003857_pt1 | contig 13044 bp, 9 predicted proteins | sample CryGeymeta201522_FD_185471 | JGI IMG/M metagenome (GOLD analysis project Ga0210015, IMG submission 185471) | Groundwater microbial communities from Crystal Geyser aquifers in Utah, USA - Crystal Geyser metaG 2015-22 (SPAdes) (version 2) | ecosystem: Environmental > Aquatic > Deep subsurface >... | reverse complement strand
CAAAAGATCGAAGCCGAGCGCGGGCGCGTCAGTTTGGGTTGGGTGAAATCCTGATATATGGGTGAATATCGCGAATTTTTAAAAAACCATTCGCCCAATTCGCGTCACACCTGCACTGCGCCACACCTGCCCTCCCGAAGGACATCGGGACGATGTGGCGGGCGGTGCCAGGGAACACACGAAGTCCCCGTAGCGAAGCGGAGTGGGAGTGCGGTGCAAGTGTTCGTGTTAAAAATAGCTCGGTTGAAGACTCCAGGATTGCAATCACTTCCAAATTTAGATGGTCTCCCCGTTGGGAGCAGTTGCAAAACCAGCCGCGAATTTCACGAATGGACGCGAATTTTTTTCTTTTCCTATTCGTGAAAATTAGCGTAATTCGTGGCAGAAATTCCCAACTGCTCTTCAGAGGGAGACTACCCAAATTTACCACCACGAAAATCCGGAGTGACTTCTTTCGCATAGCGGGGTTTTATCGAATAACCGTCCCTGCAATTCAACCCGCTTCAAGGAAGGAGTGGAACCATGAAAAATTCCTACCCGCTCGTGATCGCATTCGGGATTTTCTTCCTGTTCTTCATCCAGATGGCTGGCATCCTGATTGAGTCCATCTACATCCTCGACCTGATGAACACCTCCCTGGACGCAAAAGTCCTGGGTCTGCTTTTTTTCTTTACCCCCGCGCTCTTGCTCCCATTTCGGAAGAAATTTCCGAGTTGGTTTGTTTGGGCGCTCTTCGGCGTGCTTTTCATTTCCCGCGGCCTCACACCAACCCTGAACACCCTGGGCAGGATGGTCGCTTCCGGCATCGGGATCGGCTCCGCCCTGCTCCTGTTTCCCATCCTGTTAACTTCCAGGCAAAAAGGATCTTTGGTATCGGCTGGCCTGGCTCTCGCCGTGGGACTTTCAGTATTGCTCCGCACGCTAAACTACAGCCTCGACCTCTCCCTCACATCTCAAGGCGGATGGATCGGCTGGGGACTCGGTCTGCTCTTCGGCTGGACTCTGACCCAACTAAACTGGGAGGACGAACGTACATCGCCTCATTCCAACGGGAGGGCGGTCTCTGCCGTTCTCGGCATTTTCCTCACCCTCGCGTTGACCTACTTCGCCTTCTCCGCCCCGGCGGTGATCGCCCGCTGGACTCAGGGCAACTACGCCTTGATCGTCTCAATCGTCAGCCTGCTGGCCGTGGGATGGACATTCCTGGCAGTAAGCAAACCCGAACTCCTTGGCCGCCTCTCGCAACGCGGACTGTTGATCTGGAATCTCGTGTTCACCCTCAGCCTAACAGCGACCATCCTCGCTCACCGCGTCTCCTTTCCCTTGACTCCCGATTCTCCCGCGGTGATTGTAGGCGCTCCAAGTTTGCTTCAACAAATTCCGCTGATCTTGATGCTGTTGACTTTCCCCGTCATTTTTCTGGATTTGCGTTTCTTTTTCAACAGCATTCAGCAGGAGAACGCTTCGCCGCGCGCGCTCATTCCAGGGATGTTGATTGGAAGCCTGGCGCTGATCCTGCTGGTCTTCATCAACATCTTCACGAACGTTTGGGGCTACGTCGCGCCGGTCAGCGCCATATTCCGCAACCAGTTCTATTTGCCGTATTTGCTAATTGCAGGGATTATCACTTTGCTCATCTGGCGGCAGAAGCAGGCCGAGTCACAACCCACGCAAGACATCAACGGAAAAATTTCATTAGGCTGGATCGTCCTCCTCGGAGCGATTTTCCTTTTGACCGGTTTCAGCGCCCTGCGGACAGATAGAGTTCAACCTGGAAACCCAGACAAGGCCTCACTCATCGTAATGACCTACAACATCCAGGAAGCCAACGATGGTTTCGCGGAACATTCCTACGACCGCCAACTGGCGATGATCCAAAAAGTCTCGCCCGATATCCTCGCCTTGCAGGAATCCGACTCGGCGCGCATCTCGCTGGACAACAACGATTATGTTCGTTACTATGCCAGCAAGCTGGGATACTATGTCTACTACGGCCCGACCACGATCACGGGAACATTCGGAACGGCCATCCTGTCGAAGGTTCCGCTGCAAAACCCACGGGCGGTATTCACCTTCAGCGACACCGACGAGATTGGCGCCGCCGAAGCGGAGATCACCGTGGGCGGACGCATCTTCACCATCTACAATGTTCACCCGGACGGCTCGGATGCCGCCATGCTGGCTTTTGCAAAGAGCCTGCTGGAACGGTCGCGTGACAAAGCCAACGTGATCGTTCTGGGTGATTTTAACTTACGAGATTACGAAGAGGCATTTCAATTGATCGCGGCCGTGTACACCAACGCCTGGACGAGTGTCTATCCGTCCAAAGTTGGCGCAGATGGAACCGACATGTCCGGGAAGAATCGGATTGACCACATTTTCTTCTCTCCCATTCTCCGTGCGCGCAACCCGATGTATGTTCTGCCGCCCGCCTCCGCGACGGATCACCCGGTGCATTGGACGGAGATTTACTGGGAATAGATAACAAAATGAATTTGCGCTATCTGTTTTTCGCTGCCCTGAGCGGAGGGTACTCCCGCAGTCGAAGGGCGGGTACATGACACAACGCGTGCGCATGTGACCTGTCCTTCGACTACGCTCCTCGAAGTACACTCGTCGCTCCGCCCCCTTCGGGGACATCGCAGGACGGTGATCTTAAACCTCACCACAGGTCGGTTTTGCGTCCAACGGACTGCCCGGTGAGAATTACTTACATACGCGCGGCTGACGATTTGGCGCGCGAACTCGGCCTGACATGGAAGTGGATCACCCCGTTCTACAACTTGCGCTGGGCCCTGCGTCCCTGGTTGGCGAAGTTGTTACGTCGGCCGAACCGGCCAAATTTCACGCCATCGTGGGGCTAAAAACGCAGGCTCAGTAGATGAAGATCTTGTAGTGACGACTTCCCTGGCACCGCCCGCCAGGGCAGGTGTAGTCGTCCGCCTGAAAAAACAACTAAAGTCGTCACTACAAGTGCAAATTTTCATCTACTGCTCTCCCCGATTGCCTACCTGCGCCCGGCTCTCGACATTCCGTTCTGCCACCACGAAAAGTGGGACGGCACAGGTTATCCACACGGCCTGAAAGGGGAGGAAATCCCGCTGGCGGCGCGCCTCTTTGCAGTGGTGGACGTGTACGACGCGCTACGCTCGGACCGTCCCTATCGCGCCGCATGGCCGGAAGAAAAAGTGCGGGAATATATCCGCGAGCAGGCGGGCAAGCATTTTGATCCGAAGGCGGTGGATGCGTTCATGCGGATGGATCAGGCCGAGCCTGGATGAGCGGAAAAAATAAACTGCCGATCCGGCTTGACATCCCTGCGCGATGCGGGTAATCTCCAACTCATGCGACGCTGGTTCCGCTTTCGTAGTGACCTGGGCCTGCAACTGCTGGCCTTGTATCTCCTGCTGATCGTCCCGTTCCTGCTGGCCCTGTGGGTCTTCGACGGGTTGGTCGGTCAGCGGATCCGCGAGGACGCGCAGGCCAGCGACACTTCCCTGGCGCAGGCCATCGCGCAGGAGACCGACCTCTCGATTGGCAACGCGCTGAACATGGTGGCGGGACTGGCCTCCTATCCGGAGGTGATCGAAGCCGATCCCACCGGGATGGAGCCGCTGTTTCGGGTGATCCTGAACACGCGCCCGGATGTCAACCTGGTCTATCGCCTGGACGCGAACGGCATCATGCTCTATCACTATCCGGTCGGGCCCGGCTCCACCGTCGGGGTTGATTTTTCATTCCGCGATTATTTCCAGGGCGCGCTTCACACGACACAGCCGCTCGTCTCACAGGGACGCATTTCGCCCACCACCAACCAGGCGGTGGCGACCGCCGTCATGCCGCTCTGGTCCCCCGATGGAAAATTCCTCGGGCTGGTGGGGGCGAACATCAAATTGGAAAGCTTGAGCGAAACGCTGATCGCCATCCTCTCGGAACATCAATCCGGGCAGGGCTTTCAGGTGGTCATCCTCGATTCGGCGGGGCAGATCATCGCTCATCCCGATTCCGGCCTCCTGCTTCACCCGGCCGCCGATCTCCTGCCCGGAAATTTTCTTGACAACCCCAATGACGTCAATCACGCGCGTGTCCTGGAGTCGCCAGGCGGCGGGCGGAGACTGTACACCTACGCCGGGGTTTCAGGCATTGGCTGGAAGGTGGTCGTCAGCCGCCCCATCGCGGCGGCCTTTACCACCCAGATCTTTTTGCGTCAAATCGTCCTGGCGGTGGCCGGCAGTTTCCTGCTGATCGGCTTGTTCTTCTGGCTGGCGCTCGCCTTCCGCGTCATCCAGCCGATTGAACGGCTGGCGCCCATCAGCGAATCCATCGGAACGAAACAGGGCATCAGCAAAGAGGAGCGAAGCCTGCTCCTGCGGCAGGCGGGACGCGGCGACCAGATCGGACACCTCATCCGCAGTATCATCCAAATGGGCGATTCCATCGAAGCGCGCATGAAGGAGCAGGCCACCCTGCTGGAGACCAGCACAGCCGTCATCTCCACCCTCGATCTGCAAACCGTGCTGGATCGCATCCTGGAGCAAATGGGGCGATTGCTGGCGATCCAAATGTACGCCATCATCCAATTGGATGAACAGGCGGGCTCGTTCCGCGTCCGCGCCAGCCGCGGCCTCTCGCGCCAATTTGCCGAGAGCCTGTCCATTATGCCGACCGAACCCGACTCGGTCACCATGCGCGCCCTGAACAGCCGCCAGCCCGTGCAGGTCAGCGACACGGAGACCGACCCGTCCTACGTTATTCGGCGGGCGCGCGCCCGCGCCGAGGGCTACCGCGCCATCCTGGCCGTGCCGCTCCACACCAAACACGCGCCGCCCACCGCGCTGGTCGTCTTCCATCCCACGCCGCACGCCTTCGCTGAAAATGAGATCCAACTGCTGGTGAACTTTGCCAATCACGCCGCCATGGCGGTTGAGAATGCCATCCTGTTCGAGCGCAGTGACATGCGCCTGGAGGAGCAAACCCGCCGCCTCGAATCCCTCGTCCAGTCCTTGCATGACGGCTTGATCCTCAGCGACCTGGAAGGCAAAACTGTTTACGCCAACCGCCGCGTGGGGACGATGGCCGACCTGGCGGCGGATGAACTGGCGGGGTTGCCGGTCAAACACATTTTGGCGCGCATCCTCTCCCGTTCGCAGGACAGCGAAAAGGCGCGCAAGGCGGCGCAAAAAATTTATGGAAAAAGCGGCGAACGGATTGCGGAGATTTCCCTTTCGGATGACGGGCGGACGACCTACCTGCGCCTCGAAACCTTCGACGTGACCGATGCGCGCGGGACCCTGGGCGGGCGCGGCCTGCTCCTGCACGACATCACCGCCGACCGCGAACTCGACCGCATGCGCGCCAGCCTGGTCTCCACCGTCTCGCACGAACTACGCACCCCGCTGGCCTCCATCAAAGGCTACGCCACCACGCTGCTGGCCGAGGACGTGCAATGGGACCGCGAATCGCAAAACGAATTCCTGCAGATCATCTCGGACGAATCCGACCGCCTGGGCGAGCTGGTCAACAATATCCTGGATCTTTCGCGGCTGGATGCGGGCGTCCTGCGCCTGGAACGGGTGGAATGTAATCTCGAGGAGACCATCCACCGGGCGGCGAAACAGGCCCGCTTTGGCGCGAACCGGCTCGAGGTCCAGGTGGAGGCGGGCCTGCCCCCGCTGTATGCCGATCCGCTCCGACTGGGGGCGATCCTGCGAAATTTGTTCGAGAACGCGGTCAAGTACGGCGGCGAGAAGACTTCGATCCGGGTGGATGTCCAAAAACAGGACGGGAGCATTTTGTTCCGCGTCGCGGACGATGGGCCGGGCATCCCGCCCGAAGAAAAAGCGCGCATCTTCGAGAGTTTTTACCGCGTGGATGACAGCCTGACGCGCTCGGCGGGCGGCGCAGGGCTGGGACTGGCGATCTGCCAGGGGCTGGTGCACGCGCACGGCGGCAGGATTTGGGTGGAGCCGCACGTCCCGCAGGGCGCCTGCATCGCGTTCTCGATTCCCTTGAAGGTGAAGAAGGTGAAGAAGGTGAAGGCATGAACATGACCGTGCTGGTGGTGGACGATGAAAAATCCCTGCGCGAATTCGTGCGGCGCAACCTGGAGGCGCGCGGCTACAAGGTGTTGAACGCCGCCAACGGGCTGGAGGCGCTGGCGGTCTTCGAGAACGGGCAGGTGGACCTGGTGATCCTGGATATTATGATGCCGCACCTGGACGGGCTGGAGACGGCGCGCCGCATCCGCGCCGGGTCGCGCGTGCCGATCATCATCCTGACGGCCATGGGCGAGGAGGCCGACAAGGTGCGCGCCTTCGCCCTGGGCGCGGACGATTACCTGACCAAACCCTTCGGCGTGGGCGAACTGCTCGGACGCATCCAGGCCGTCCTGCGACGCTCGCAGTGGAGCGAAGCGCCTGCTCCCGAGGAACGGCTGGCGCGCGGCAAAATTACCGTTGACCTGCCGCGCCACGAGGTGAAGGCGCGCGGGGAGTTGGTGGAATTGACGCCCATCGAGTTCAACCTGCTGGTGTACCTGATGCGGCACGCGGGCAAGGTGCTTTCTCACCGCGATATTTTGCAGAATGTGTGGGGGCCGGAATATGGGCATGAAGTCGAATATCTGCGCGTGTACATGGGCCACCTGCGCCAGAAGGTGGAGGAGGACCCGTTGAAGCCAAAATATATCCAGACCGAGCGGGGGATTGGCTATCGTTTTGGGGAATAATTTTTTACGAATTTTTTATTTTCCGCGTCCCTGTTTTTAGCCTTTTTTTGTGTTCGTTTTGTAGAATTAGGATAGTTGCAGAGTCGCTTGACCTGCCAAATTCAGTAAATCACAGATTCCTCCGTCATTGCGAGCCTTCGGGAAGCAATCCCCGGTTCCAAGAGGAGATTGCTTCGCATCCTTCGACTTCGCTATGCTCCGCTCCCCCTTCGGGGACTTCGCAGGACGCTCGCAATGACGGGTTGTTAGGGATGCTTGAATCAAACCGCGATTTACTGAAAATGCTTTCACTCCCAAAGGAGGAGTACCTTATGAATCGCAAACTGTTTGCCCTCTTGTCCGCGCTGGTCTTTGCCAGCCTCGCGCTGGCGGCCTGCGGACCCAAAGCCACGCCCACCGAAGCCCCTGTCCCAACCAAAGCGCCTACCGAAGCGCCGGTCGTAACCGAAGCGCCCACCGAAGCGCCGGTCGTCGAAAAGACTGCGGTGGTGGGTTTCACCGCCTCGTTGACGGGTAAGTTGAACGTAGAATCCACGCGCCAGAACAACGGTTTCCAGTTGTGGATGGAGCAGGTCAACGCCGCCGGCGGCATCCCGCTGGCGGACGGCTCGGTGGTCAAGTTCGAGTCGAAGTCCTACGATGACGAATCCAACAAGGACCGCGTCCAGGAACTGTACACCAAACTGGCCACCGAAGATAACGCCGACTTCCTGATCAGCCCCTACTCTTCGGGCCTGGCGGACGCCTCCGCGGTGATTGCCGAGCAGTATGGCAAGGTGATGATCACCACCGGCGCGGCCTCGGATAGCACCTATCAGAAGGGCTATACCCTGGTCTATCAGGCCTACACCCCCGCCAGCAAGTATTTGACGGGTTCGGTGGACCTGCTTGCCAGCCTGGACGCGAGCGCCAGGAAGATCGCCATCATCCACGAGAATGACAAATTCTCGAGCGATGTCGCCGCCGCGGCGGAGGCGTACGCTCTCAGCCAGGGATACGAGATCGTGCTGAACGAAGGCTACGACACCGGCACGACCGACTTTGCGCCCATCATCAACAAGATTCCCGCGGATGTGGATGCGGTCATGGGCGGCGGCCACTTTGCCGACGGCCAGCAATTTGCCAAGGCCCTGTTCGAGAAGGGCATCAGCGCCAAGTTCATCAGCCTGCTGGTCGCCCCGCCCGAACCGACCTTTGCCGAGATCGGCGACGCGGCCTTTGGCATTGTCGGCCCCAGCCAGTGGGAACCGCTGGCCGCCTTCACGCCGGATTTCGGTCCGACCGGCGCCGCGTTCATTGACGCTTACAAAGCCGCCTACGGCGAGGAACCTTCCTACCACGCGGCGGGCGGATACGTGGCCGGCTTGATCCTGCAAAAAGGCATCGAACTGGCCGGCTCGCTGGACCCCGCCGCGATCAAAGCCGCGCTGGATAGTGTGGATATGATGACCTTCTACGGCCACATCCAGTTCGACACCTCGGCTGAGAATCACGGCCTGCAAATCGGCCACTCGATGGTCTACATCCAGTGGCAGAGGGACGCCAGCGGCGCGCTGGTGAAACAAGTGGTCTGGCCCGCCGAAGGCAAGACGGCGGAACCCGTCTATCCCATCAAATAACGTTTCCCGCCGAGTCCCCGCAGGCACGTTGTCCGCTTGCGGGGACTTCGTTTTTATTATCTTGCTACCGTACATGTGGAAAAACAGCCTCAGTAGATGAAAATTGACGATTGAAATCGTCACTACATGGCTTGCGTTCCCTCCACGTAGTAATGACTTTAGTCATCCGCCTGACGCCAGGAAGCGCCGCTATAGCGCAATTCTTCATCTACTGAGCCTCAATTTTTTATCGCGAATTACGCAAATTGGCGAATTTTGTAACTACATTTTGCAAATGGCTTATAAAATAATTCGCGGTATTCGCTCACATCGTACCCGAAGGGTATTCGCGGCATTCGCGTTGATGAAATGTACGGTATAGAATCTTATTATTGTTGTGTGAGGAGGCATTATCGAATGAATGCGGTCACTCTACTCACCTCACTCGTGGACGGCCTGCTGATCGGGGTGGTCTACGGGATCGCGGCCATGGGGCTGAACCTGATCTGGGGCGTAATGCGCGTGATCAACCTGGCGCACGGCGCGCTGATCGCGCTGGGCATGTTCGGCGTGTACCTGCTGTTCAGCGTGCTTGGATTGAATCCCTACGCGGCGCTTTTGCTGGTGGCGCTGCTTGGATTGCTGGCGGGGGTCGTCATTTACCTGGTTGCCATTGCGCGGGTCATCAACGCGCCGCACCTTTCCACCCTGCTGGCGACGTTCGCAGTCAACATGATCATTATCGGACTGGCGACCGCCGTGTTTACCACCACGCCGCGCGATCTTGGTTTTTCGCTGGGCAGTATCCGGGCCGGCCCTCTCACGCTGCTTGGCACGCGGCTGGTGGCGGCGGCCGTGACCCTGCTGGTGACGGGACTGCTGTACGCGTTCCTCTACCGCACGCGCGCCGGCAAATACATCCGGGCCGTATCGAATAATCGCTCTGCCGCCGAGTTGATGGGCATTCCCTCCTCGCGCATCCTGGCGCTGAGTTTCGGCATCGGCGCCATGCTGGCGGCCATTGCAGGAGGCCTGATCGCCACCTTCTTTTCATTCACCATTCTCTCCGGCAGCGTCTATGAATTGAAGAGCTTCATCATCAGCGTGTTGGGCGGGCTGGGAAACCCGCTGGGCGCGCTGGTGGGCGGGCTGATCCTCGGCGTGCTGGAGGGCGTCCTGCCGCTGGCCATGCCCAATACCTGGGTGCCGGTGATCGAATTCCTGCTGTTCATCCTGATCCTGCTGATCAAACCCAGCGGCTTGCTTGGAGGCAAACAATGAAACACTGGCTTCAACCGGGCTTCTGGTTTGCTTTGCTGATCGTGTTGGGATTGGGGCTATGGCCGGTCTTTACACGGGAGGCCTCCACGCGTGAGGTGGGCTTTACGATTTTGCTGGCCATGACCATGGCGGTCAGCCTGAACATCATCATGGGTTACACGGGCTACGTCTCGTTCGGCCACGTTGTTTTCTACGGGCTGGGCGGCTACGTGGGCATGTACCTGATCGGAACGTGGAACGCGTCCCTGCCGCTGGCCGTCCTCGGCGGCGGCGCGGCGGCGGCCATCCTGGCATTTCTGTTGGGCAAAGCCATCCTGCGGCTGCGCGGCGCGTACTTTGCGCTGGCAACCATCGGCGTAAATGAAGCGGTTCGTACCTTCATCTCCAACTTTAAACCGTTCGGCGGCCCGACGGGAATCGAATTGCAGTTCAGCGTCTACAAACCCTATGGCGGCGCGACGCAGGCTTTGTGGCTGACCTATTATGCCGTGGTCGGGATTGCCGCTTTTGCGGTGATCTTCAGTTACTATCTCAAAACCAGCAAGTTTGGGCTGGGGCTGATGGCCATTCGCGAGGACGAGGATGCCGCCGAAGTGCTGGGTGTGGCGACTCCCAATATCAAGACGCTGGCGTTCGTCTTTTCCGCGTTGTTGCCTGGGATGCTCGGCGTGTTGTTCTTTTTCAAGAACGGCAACGTGGAACCCGGCGACGCTTTTCGTCTCCACTTTTCCATTGAATCGCTGGTGATGATCATGCTCGGCGGGCAGGGGACATTGCTCGGCCCCATCATCGGCGCGCTGGGCTACCAGCGCTTGCGCGGCGCGTTGCTTACCAATAATGTAATGATCGGCGCGCTTCCGCTCAAGGATTTCCAACTGGTGATCGCCGGCCTGCTGATGCTGCTGATCATCCTGTTCATTCCCGCCGGGCTGGTCGGTTGGCTGCGGCAGCGCTTCCCGCGTTCGCGGAGGATCCTGGTATGAGCAACCTCCTACAAGTTCAGGGTGTGACCAAACATTTTGGCGGCCTGCTGGCCTTGTCGCAAGTGACGTTCGACCTGCCCGAGGGACAAATCCTGGGGCTGATCGGCCCGAACGGCGCGGGCAAGACCACGCTCTTCAATATCATCAACGGCGTGTACAAACCGGATGAGGGGCGCATCTTCTTTCGCGGGCAGGACGTGAGCGGAAAAAAACCGTACCAGCTCGCCAAAATGGGGATGGCGCGCACGCACCAGGTCGTCCGTCCGTTGAACGAACTGACGGTGCGCGAGAACGTGATGGCGGGCGCCTGCTTCGGACACGAAAACCAGCCCCTCGGCCGCGCCGCCTCCATTGCGGGGGAGGTGCTGGAATTCGTCGGTTTGGCCGCGCGCGCCGGTCAATTGGCAAGCAGCCTCAACGTCGCGCAGAAGAAGCGGCTGGAAATGGCGCGGGCGCTGGCCGCGCGTCCCTATCTGCTCCTGCTGGATGAGGTGCTGGCGGGACTCAATTCCTCCGAAATTGACGGCATGGTGCAGACCGTTTTGAAGATCCGCGAACAGGGCGTGACCATCCTGATGATCGAGCACGTGATGAAGGCCGTGATGAACGTCTCGGACCGCATCATGGTGCTGGATTACGGATTGCAGATCGCGGAAGGAAGTCCGCAGGAAATCGCCAAGAACGAGCGCGTCATTGAAGCCTATCTTGGCGACCCGAAACTGGCCGAGCGGCTGATGGAGGAGGCATAACATGGCGGTACTGGAAATTCGCGACCTGGCCTCGGGCTATGGCGAAGTGCAGGTATTGTGGGGCGTCAGCCTGTCTTTGCAGGAAAAGAAGTTGACCTGCCTGGTGGGCGGCAACGGCGTGGGCAAGACCACCATGCTGCGTTCGGTGATGGGTCTCCTGCATCCGCTGGGCGGTTCGATCTGGTTCGATGGCCGGGATGTCAGCCGACTGCCCGCCCACGTCAAAGCCGAAATGGGACTGACGCTCGTCCCCGAAGGGCGCCAGTTGTTTACCGATATGACGGTCGAGGAAAACCTGGAGATGGGCGCCACCAACCGCCGAGCCCGCCCGAAGATGAAACAGAATCTCGAACAGGTGTACGTTATGTTCCCGCGCCTGAAGGAACGCCGCGCCCAAAAGTCCGGCACGTTGAGCGGCGGCGAACAGCAAATGCTGGCGGTGGGACGCGGCATCATGTCCGATCCGATTGTCTTGATGGTGGATGAACTCTCGCTGGGCTTGTCCCCCGTGCTGACCCTGCAATTGTTCGAGAGCATGCGGCAGTTGCGCGATGCGGGCATCACCGTGTTGCTGGTGGAACAGAATGTGGCGATGGCGCTGGCCATCAGCGATTACGGCTACGTGCTGGCGGAAGGCAAGGTGGAAATGGAAGGGCCTGCCAGGCAGTTGGCAAAAAACCAGCACATCCGCACGGCCTATCTGGGGTTGTGACCCGCATGGAAGCCGGGGGCGAGGGATTGGAACTAACCATCCATGAAATTCGTTTATTTGTGGCTGAATTCGTGGATGGAACTGCGCACACATCCTGAAAGGATTTTGACCGCCATTGAACAGACATCGTGAAAGTCGGCAAGTCCTTTTGTTGTCTCGCGAGCGGTGTGGTTGTATAATCCGTCTGAAGCGATCATACAATTTCGTTCCTTGCAAAAAGCGACGCTCGCAAAAGCAGAACGCGGAGGTTCAAGCATGTTAACGTATAAAGCCATGTACAAGTATCTGGACGAGGGCGTCCACGCCGAAGTACTGGATTTCCCTGGAGTAATTTCCTTTGGCGCTAATTTGGAGGAGGCTCGCCGAATGTTATCCAGCGCCCTGGTGGATATGGCGGAGACCTGTTGGCTTCATGGCGAACCGTTGCCGCAACCCGATCCGACGCCCAGTGACGCGGAGGCCGATTTAGAGGAACCGATCCATTTGTTGCTGACCGCCACGTCTCGTGTCGCTCTTCTGCCGCAAGACGCAGTCCCATGAAACGCCGCGACCTGTTGCAGCATTTACGCCAGCATGGATGCCGTTTCGTGCGCGAGGGCGCGGAACATTCGATTTGGGAGAATCCAGCGACAGGTCGCCGCACAACGGTGCCGCGGCATCGCGAAATTCCCGATTACACGGCAATCAAGATCTGCAAGCAATTGGGCATTCCTACGCCATCGTGAATCAAACCGCCAGGGACCTGCCGAAGGTGTCTCATCCGCGCCATGATTAACCGAGTCGCGTGCGTGGACATGGGCCATGATTAATCAGCCGCTCGCGGAGACACCTTCGGCAGGTCTTTTCTGCGGCGCGCTTCGCGGGGCCGTGCTATGAATCAAAATGCGAACAGGAACACCAGGTCGTTGACATTGGTGCCGCTGGGACCGGGTTTGATCAAATCGTCCAGTTTTGCGAAAAAAGAATACGCGTCATTCCGGGACAGATAATCGGC
>Ga0210015_1003856_pt1 | contig 13044 bp, 12 predicted proteins | sample CryGeymeta201522_FD_185471 | JGI IMG/M metagenome (GOLD analysis project Ga0210015, IMG submission 185471) | Groundwater microbial communities from Crystal Geyser aquifers in Utah, USA - Crystal Geyser metaG 2015-22 (SPAdes) (version 2) | ecosystem: Environmental > Aquatic > Deep subsurface >... | reverse complement strand
CGCGGCTGTGCTCAAAATCATTCCCTGGATTGAGATGGTGGCGATAAGCGGCACTTTGGCAGTTGGAGGAGCCAAGGAGGATGACGACATTGACATTTTCATCCTGACTCAAACAGGAAGGCTTTACCTTTCGCGTTTGTTTGAATTTTTGCTTTTGACGCTTTTGGGCAAACGCCGTCGGCCGCGAACCACCAAGGTCAAAGATAAAATTTGTCCTAATTTATATTTAGATTACGAGGGATTGTTGGTTGCCGAAAACTTATGCGCGGCGCATGATCTGGTGCGTCTCAAACCTTTGTGGGAAAGAAACGGGGCCTACCGTAAACTGCTTGAGGCCAACTTATGGTATCAGAACTACTTTCCCAATCGGCAGCCGCGTCATTGCGATCCGCCAGCTGGCGGAGAAGCAATCCCGTCCGTTTTACCGCATTCCAACGGGATCCTGAAACAAGTTCAGGATGACAAGGAACAAGCTCGGGATGACGGAGTGGGGACGGGTCTTCGGATTTTTGGCGACTGGTTTGAGAGTTTGGCCCGCAAACTCGAGTTGCGGTACTTGCAATCCAAAAAAACCAGCGAGAGGATTTCTGCCCACACCCTTTACTTTCATCCGCAAGACGTTTACCCTAAAATACTCAAAGAATTTCAAAAACGGATTTTACCTCTTGACAAAAAATAGAGCTTCGGGTAAAACTATAGCTGGCAGTTATTCACTCCAGCTGCTAAGAAACCCCAACCCAAAAAACCTAAACTAACCGATATAATGGACAACTAATTTTATTGGAGAGTCAAAGGTAAAATAGCTTCTAGCGTCTGGCCGGCGGCCAAAAAGCGCCGTCATTGCGAGGATGGAGCAACGCGATTGACAAAGCAATCTTTTAAGTCAAGCACTAAACTCTAAACACTAAGCTCTAAATAAATACGCAGCACTAAATTTCAAAGCTCTAAACATTCTTTTTTCAAGTTTAGAATTTTGACTTTAGAAATTATTTGGAACTTAGAATTTAGGATTTAGAATTTTAAACTGGGAGGTATTGTATGAAAATCAAACCGCTCAAAGATCAGGTTCTTATCGAGCCTTTAGAAGAAGAGGAAAAAACGGCCTCGGGAATCGTTTTGCCCGACTCCGCCAAAGAAAAGCCGCAGAAAGGCGTTGTCCGCACTCTGGGCACCGGCGGCAAAGATGAGAAAGGCAACAAAATCGAGTTTGATGTTAAAGTCGGCGACAAGGTGATGTACAAAAAATGGGGCGGCAACGAAGTTAAAGTCAGCGGTAAAGAATGGCTGATTGTCAAAATGGAAGATATTCTGGCGATTGTCGAGTAAAAAATTAAAATAATATAAAGGAGAAATGATTTATGGCTAAACAACTTTTGTATGCCGAAGACGCCAGAAAAAAGCTCAAAAGAGGCGTGGATAAAATGGCCCAGGCCGTGAAAACCACTCTGGGACCCAAAGGGCGCAATGTAGCCCTAGACAAGAAATGGGGCGCCCCCACCGTCACCCACGACGGGGTGACAGTCGCCAAAGAGGTCGAACTCGAAGACCCATTTGAAAACATGGGTGCTCAGCTTTTAAAAGAAGCGGCAAGTAAAACCAACGATGTGGCCGGAGACGGAACCACGACTTCAGTGGTTTTAGCTCAAGCCATGGTCAATGAAGGCTTGAAAAATATCACCGCCGGCACCAACCCCATGATGCTCAAAGGGGGAATTGAGGCGGCCACCGAAATGGTGGTTAAAACAGTGAGAGAGATGGCCAAGAAAATTACCACCAAGGAAGAAAAGGCCCAGGTGGCCACCATTTCCGCAGCAGACGAGGCGATCGGCGACCTGATTGCCGCAGCCATGGAAAAAGTCGGCAATGACGGGGTCATCACCGTGGAAGAATCCAAAGGCTTGGCCATGGAAGTGGAATACAAAGAGGGCATGCAGATTGACAAAGGTTTTGTGTCTGCCTATTTCGTGACCAACCCGGAACGCATGGAAGCGTCAATCGAAAATCCTCACCTTTTGATTACCGATAAGAAAATCTCAGCCATCGGAGACATTCTGCCGATGTTGGAAAATTTCGTCAAAATTTCCAAAGACCTGGTGATTATTGCCGACGAGGTTGAAGGCGAGGCATTAGCGACCATGGTGGTTAATAAACTGCGCGGGACTTTCAACGTCTTGGCTGTCAAAGCGCCGGGGTTCGGCGACCGCAGAAAAGAAATGTTGCAGGATATCGCCATTCTAACCGGCGCCCAGGTTATTTCCGAAGACACCGGCCGCAAGTTGGAGAACGTGACGGTTGAAGATTTGGGCAAGGCCGAAAAAGTGATTGCCAACAAAGATGAAACCACCATTGTCGGCGGCAAGGGCAGTAAATCCGAAATCGAGTCTCGTGTCAAACAAATTCGGGCTCAAATCGACGAAACCACCTCGGATTTTGATAAAGAGAAGTTGGAAGAAAGATTGGCAAAATTAGCCGGCGGAGTGGCAGTTCTCAATGTCGGCGCTGCCACCGAAGTTGAACTCAAAGAGAAAAAACATAGAGTTGAGGATGCGGTTTCGGCTACCAAAGCCGCGGTGGAAGAAGGAATTGTGGTCGGAGGCGGGGTGGCTTTGATCCGCGCCCGCAAGGCTTTGGAGGCAGTTAAGGGCCTGACTGCAGAAGAGATGGTGGGAGTGGAAATCGTGAAAAGAGCGCTAGAGGAACCCTTGCGTCAAATTGTCCGCAACGCCGGAGTAGATGAGGGTTGGGTTGTCCGTGAGGTAGACAGCAAACAAGGGGACTTCGGATATGACGTGGTTAAAATGGAGTTTGGAAAATTAGTGGAGCGAGGAATCATCGATCCGGCCAAAGTTACCCGTTCGGCTCTGCAAAATGCGGCCTCAGTGGCGATCATGATTTTGACAACAGAGGCGTTGGTTACGGATCTGCCGGAGAAAAAGGAAGCTGCGGGCGGCATGCCGGCAGGAATGGGCGGAATGGGCGGAATGGGCGGCATGGGCGGCATGGGTGGAGATATGGATTATTAAAGGAAACTTGAAGGTAGAAATGAATTTACAAAAAAGAGTCTCCGATCGGAGACTCTTTTTTGTATAGAAACGGTTTGTAATTAATGAGAATTTGTAATATAATTTAGATTAATTGAGGGAAAAGGAGCAACGTATGGCAGAGGAAAAAAATAAGAAATTTAAAATCGTCCCTTACAGATATTTAGATAAAAATAGAATATACTCAAATTATATTGAGGTTACAAAAACAGGAACTGATTTATCAATAAAATTTTGTGATATTCGACCGCCAGAAAACAAAGAAGAGGTTAATGAAGTGAAAAAAACAGGTGAGATTAGGGCTCCAATAGAGGCAGAAATGATCATACCCTTACCTGTGGCTGCTGATTTTTTGAGAGCACTGCGATTACAAATTGCAGATAAGGAGAATAATCAATGAATACCATGGAATTAGTTTATCAATTATATAATCCTTCAAACACCCAAATCACGAACGCGATGAAGTGGTATATTCCTTTACTTGATAGAACTGATGAAGCGCAAATTCCCAGCATCGAAAGTTGTAATTTCTCATTCATGGGTAATTTTAGATATCCAAAGCTTAACATATTAAGAAATGAATTAATAAGTAGTGGATATACAGAAAAACAAGCAAATGCACAAATTAAAGCCCTCTCGAGGTTGCCAGAGTACAAGAACCATAATCAAGGTGGTGCCTCAGGTACGAAAAAAGGCAAGAAAATTAGGTCTCATTAATCAACTAGATGAACAAATAAGTTTGTTTACAAATAACCCCAAACATCCTTCTCTCAATCTCGAAAAGTTAGAGCCTAAGAAAAGAAACATCTGGTCATTCAGGATTAATGACCAGTGGAGAGCGTTAACAGTTAAAGATAAAAATACTATTTGGATATATGACCTGGTTGATTATCATTGAAGTCGACATTTTTTTATAAAACAATTCCCATAGGAATTATCTAATCCCATTGGATTCTAAGTTGACCGCGTGTACCTCCTGTTAAAACAGGTCAGACCTGTTCTAAGGTTATTAGGCTTTAAAATCAATGCAAAACATCAGAAACCGCAAATTGAACAGGTTGAAAGGTTATAATTTTTCACAAAATGGCTGGTGGTTTGTAATGACACCGAAGCCATCTCATAATGCCTAAGTTTGATGTCATCCTGAGGACCCGCCGAGTCCCTGCCTCGCCGGCAGGCGGGGGCGGGGACGTGAGCCTGTCCGCCAACTGGCGGAGATCCCGTCCGCTTTATCACTTTTCTACGGGTTTTCTCCCCGCCGATTCCCTGCCTTGATGAGCAGGCGGGGGCGGATCGGAATGACAATACCACGAATGCAAAATGTTGCCTGGCAGACGGAATGGGCGCGTTCATTATCTTCCGTTATGCGCGGATTTAAAATCGGCCTTTAACAATGCCTGTCATCCCAGGCCCTTTTCCTCGTCATTCCCGTGAAAACGGGAATCTATACAATTTTCTGGATCCCCGATTTGATCGGGGATGACAAATTGTTTTAACCACGCTATAATCTTGGAAAATTTGTGGATGTAAAGCATAAAACAGATCAGACCTTTTTTGAGGGATAATCAAATGGAGAATAAAACAATCATGAAGACTTTTTTATCCGGCGGCGTTCTGCCGATATTGAAAATGGGCGATGGTAAAAGATACCTTATCATGGTAAAAAGATCGGTTGATGCGAAGACTAATTCAGACTCTCACTCCGGATTCTTCGGATGGGCTGATAATAAAAAAGAAGAGTCAAACCCTGAGGCAATTGCGTACAGAGAACTTCTGGAAGAACTGTTTATTATTTCGAAAAATCAAAAAAGGGTTTTTAATCTTTTTTTTAAAGATGATATAGATCCTAAGCAATATGGAATTAAAGAACCCAAAGAGCACACCGAAGATTTGATTGCAGTTTGGAATAAAGAGAAGGGGTTTAAAATAGCCAAAGACATCTCATCTATTATCAACGAACCGAATCCCGTGGGCATAGAGTGTATTGACGGTGGTAAAGCTAAAAAAGTATACATAGCCGAATTCAATTTCTCATTAAATTTTGGTGACATAGCGTTGCTTGACGGGGAAGCCAAACAAGAGTCCCCTGCCATTCATGATCTTTTAGACCGTGAAATCAACGTTTTTGATTTAGACGATTTTAAAGAATGGTGGTGTGAAAATAAAAGAGATGTTTTGAAGGCTGAATTTTCTTTCCAAGGGGGCAAACCAATTCTCAAAGGATTTATTGACAGGAAGAGCAAGAACAAAATATCACCAGTCCTACTAGCAGTTCTCAATCAATGGTTGTACGTCGAAAAACAGGTTGAACCTGATTGTAAGCCATAAGATTGACATTTGTAACGGCCATCACTTGGCTCCCCAAGGTGACTTATCCCCAAAACAATTCCCGCAGACGGATTGTGCGACATTGATATCCACTTTATCCACAAAGTGAACTTTTCTCCTTTTGAGCCAAAGGGCTTGAGAATGTAAAACCATTATTCCATCAGCACGATTCCGATAAACACCAGCAGCCCGGCGAGTATTTTCCGTTTGAGATTGTTTGTTTCACCAAGCAGGATGATTCCCAGCAAAATTGTCAAAACCGACGAAGTTGATGTAACCAGAATTACCCGTGACGCTTCGCCTACCAAAAAGGCTTTTAATTGAAAAAAATAGCCGCCCACCGCGCAGCCGGCCAGTATTAGTATTTTCCATGATCCACGGCGTAGTTCTTTGCCGATTGCTCCTTTAGGTAGAGGCGGGAAAAGAGCCACCAAAAAGTTGGGTGCCGCATAAGAAAGCGCCGCATAAAGCGCTAGAGGGTAAAAGGTAACCAGATATTTATCGCAGACCCAACCCAAGCCCGCGGCAGTGGCGGTAATCAGCGCGTAGCCTACGCCGCGCGTGATTCTGGCGCCACCTTTTTGGTAGACTGCCAAAACATTGCCGCCCATAATGAGCCCTGCGGCCACGATTTTTACCGCAGTTGCCGATTCGCGAAACACCAGAATCGAGACGCTAAAAGTTACAAGCGGTGCCACCCGGCTTAGAATCGAAAGTGTTGAGGCCTCGACATATTTGGTGGCGTAAAACTCGGTTCTGCCGTAAACGCTCCAGATGAGCAACGCCAAAATACTGACGATTACTGCACCGACGGGCAGGGGACGGAAAGCTTGCGGTTGGAACGCAAGAAGAAGCAGGGCACAGCCGGCGGCCAAGATATTGTAAACCACTGAAAACGCGCGCGGGTTTTCGCTTTTCACAGAAAGAATCCGTGACAGCAGACTCCAGGCAGAAAAAAGAACGGCGGTTGTGAGAGCATAGAAAAACCAGGTCATGGAATGATTATACACTCAACTATAGAAAAACTGATTCCAAATTATCCATCTTTCGCTAAACCGAATCAGTTTAGCGTATAGAGATAACATTATGCATTTCTGATAAGTTTGTCTATTTTTGAGGCGCGAGAACCACAGCGCAAGCTGTGACAGTTTATAATTTTAGTTTGTAAAAAAGAACCGTTCCGACGGGCAAGTTCGATTGGGGATGTGGGAAATATCTCAGTCTTAATAAATCTGAAATGTTATGTTAACATAAAAGCAAGTGTGGGAGAATCATAAATGGACATGAGAGTTAAAGGGATGTTTCTCAAAAATATTGTGGCGACTATCAAGGAGCATAAAGGTCCGCAAGGATTAGAAGCGCTCAAAAGAGAGTTGGGTGATACTCAATTTTACGGGATGCGGGACTATTCGCTTGAGGAGGAAGTTCAGTTGCATCGAGTAGCCATGAAGATCCTCTATGGAGATGCCAACCCAAACAATTATTTTGAGCTGGGCAAGGTAAGTTTTCAAACCTATGCCGAGAGCGCTATCGGCAAAACCATCATGTCTCTTTTCCACGGCAATGTTAAAAAGCTGGCCTTAAGTTTCAAAATGGCTATCAATACCATTTCATCTGGTTTTGATATCCGAACTGAAGATTTGGGTGGCAATCGAGTCAAAATCACCCTTCTTCATTTACCCTATCCCGTTGAATACTATAAAGGGGTTTTTACAGGAGCTATCGAATATTTCCAGAAAAGAGGAGAAGTCACACAAGGTTTAGTCGAGGCGCACACCCGCGCTCCAGGAGATTATGAGTATATTCTGCGGTGGGAATAGGTGTTGTATTTGGCTGAATCATTGGATCGCCATCCGCACCCACCTCTATCTGCATAGGTAGGCGCAAGCAGGGAGACTCGGGGATTTGTTCTGTCGAAAATAAAAATATGTTATAATTTTCTTAGATACCAGCTTAAGTTGCAGTTTATCTAAAATTTCGTAAAGCTAAAAACCCCAAAATGCAAAAGGAGGATTTATGCAGCTGACTGCCCGCAAAGTGCTTTTAAAAGCCGCTTTCTGTTTAGCTTTGGTTTTTTCTTTTTCCCTCGCTTCTTTTCTACCCAGCTCCACCTTCGCTCAAGTTCAACCTGACGTTTTAGGTACTGCTACCGGTAGTCTTACCGACACTCAAAAGATGCTTTTATTGGTTAAACCCGCGGTGGTGCAGGTGACCAACCTCGTGAGCGGAGAAGCCATTCTCCAGGCCACGGTGGCCCAAGAGCTTGGTGCTCCGGCTCTTTCCGGCCGCAGCTATGATTTTACCATCGGCGCCACCGGCTCTGGGTTTTTCGTCACTCCGGACGGGTACTTGATTACCAACGGGCATGTCGCCCAACCCAAAGAAGAACTGGTGGCTTATTTTGCCTTGGATCAGCTGGCTAAGACCATCTATAAAGATGCGGTCAGTATTTTGGCACAAGGCTACTATGGCTATACTCCGACCGAACAGGAAATTGAGACCGCTTATCAAACTCAACTCCAGCAGCAGTTTGGCGGGAGTTATGAAAATTTGGTCAACGAGTTTTTCAAGGGCTATCGGGCCGGGGAACTTAAAATCACTAATTTGAAATACAGCAATTACGTACAAACCGGCATTGCGCAAGGCAGCGAAAAAAGTGTCAAACAGCTTGGCAAACCGGTTAGACTGGTTGATACTTCCTATGTCGGGGATTTTGATTCCCGTGATTTGGCTCTCCTGAAAGTCGAAGGCAGCAATTTTCCCACCGTGGGGCTGTGGTCTTCGGAAAGCATCAATATCGGTACCGAAGTTTACGCCATCGGCTACCCCGGCATCGTCGAGAAAATGATGGGGGTTTTAACCGACGAAGAATCGGAGCTCGAGCCTTCCATCACCAAGGGAATTGTTTCCGCCAAGAAAAAGCTAATGGACGGCACCGAGGCTTATCAGACCGACGCAGCCATCACCCACGGCAACAGCGGCGGTCCGGCCATTGGAAGTGATGGAAAAGTCATCGGGGTTGGGACCTGGAGTTTCGGGGATTTAGCTGGCGGCGAAAGCTTTAATTTCTTAATTTCGGTCGAGAGGGTCAAAGAACTTTTGAGCAAAAACAATGTGACACCCTCTGAGAGTTTAACCAACGCAGCCTGGGCAGAAGGACTCAGCCTTTTCTCTGAAAAACACTATTCGGCTGCCATTAAGGAATTTGAAAAGGTTAAGCGCCTTTACCCGGATAATGTGGATGTCGAAAGCTATATCTCACAAGCGGAAACAGCCATCGCCCAAGGGGAAGACATTCCAGTGGGGCTTTCTACCATAACTGTTTTGATAATCGCTGGGGCGGGAGTTTTAGTCTGTGCTTTAGTGGCCGCGGTTATTCTCATAATTTTGAAGCGCCGGCAAAAGAAAGTGGTTGCCGGACTTCCCCAGAACGTTAAAAGTGAGCCACCAGAAGAAAAGACACCAGCGGAGAAACCCGCCCAGTAATATTTAGAAACGAACATTCAACTAAAAACCCTGACTTTTAATCAGGGTTTTAGGTTTGGTGTCAAAGTTGGTTGGAGGAATTCAAAGAGATTCAAAGAGGATGATCCTCTTTTTTTAGAGGATCATCCTCTTGTTTAACTTACTTTTTGCTGGCTTTTACTTTGACGACCTTGGGCTTAACTTCCTCAGCCTTGGGAGCGGTGACTTTGAGCATCCCATTTTCAAATTCCGCCTCTACTTTTTCGGTGCCAATCGAGGTCGGGTTAGAAAATCACCCGACTTTTTTGAGAATCAAGGGTTTTATGCTATAATTTTGGGATAAAAGAGTGGGTCGAGGAAGACAAAAAAGTCAAAATTGGGGAATCGAGCGGGAGTTCTCGACAAGCTTCGAACAATGAATCTCATAAATGTCCGTTTTTTATTGTCATTTCGATCCGCCCCCGCCTGCTCATCAAGGCAGGGAATCGGCGGGGAGAAAACCCGTAGAAAAGTGATAAAGCGGACGGGATCTCCGCCAGTTGGCGGACAGGCTCACGTCCCCGCCCCCGCCTGCCGGCGAGGCAGGGACTCGGCGGGTCCTCAGGATGACACTAAACTTGGGAATTAGATGATGGATTCTAAATAATCAAAGTTTTTAATTAAATGCCTTTGAAAGCGGAATGACGAACTGTGGTTTGAAAAAAGGGAGGCGGGAATCAGCTTTTCGCTGCCAGCTCGCCGCTTTTGGAGAGTGCCTCGCGCAGGCGCGCAGTATATATTTTTGCTTCCTCAGAGGCAAAGAGCGACAATACTTCCACCTCCATGGTGGTTCCGGCACCCCTGATTTCACTGCGGCGGATGGCGCAATAGCCTAATACATCCCAGTTTTCAGCCAACAACAGAACAGCACCGTCAACCGGATAAATACGCGCCGTTGGTTTGGCAGTTGTAAAGCGCATACCGGGCTTGAGTTCTTCCGGCTTGAGATCTTCTTTTGATAGCCGGAACAGGGTGTTGATTTCCGCGTGATATCCCATAATGCAAAAGCATAGCCTGTTCTTTTCCTTTCGTCCATAAACATCTGATTAGGCTGCCGGTTTCTTTCTGAGGTATAATAGTAAGTATGGACCTTCAAGTTACCCCATCCGGTTCTTTGCCCGAGAATGCCTACGTGCAGAAATTAACCATACTCTCGCGAGAGTTAGAGAGTGGTCTGGCGGAGTATAAACGGCAACATCAATCGATAGTGCAAAAACGGCAGCAAAAACTGCTGGATGACGAGTCTGCCAAATCCCAACTTAACCGGCTACTCCAGATATTCAGCGCCAAGGTACAGGTTATCAAACAACAAACCGTTATACTTCAAATGAAAATTGTACAACAGCACGATCAGTCTCGCTATAACGACATTCTGCGGAGGGTGCGGGGATGAGCCAAACATCAAGCGAACGGACACCTAAAATTGGAACCGGAATTGAGGGGCGAGTCGAACGAAAACCATTTGAGGATTATGCCGCCGAACTGATGGGACGGGCTATCGTAGCTTACGGGGATGTGAAAAGACTAATCCGGCAAACATTTGACAAGCTTGGTCTTTTAGAAGGGTGCGCAGTGTTGCGACCGGAAGCCCTGCATGATCCCGCCGAACTGGTGTGCACGGAGATTGACCGGCGGGGACTTTCCGCCGGCGGGATCGTGGCTTTTGGCGAAGATCATTATTGGTCGGGCGCGTTAGCGCAGGAGCAAACGCTGGTGGCAGCTTTACAGGAAAAGTACGGCCCCAAGTTTAAGAAAGTCTTTTTAGAGGAGAAGGCCGGTTTACAGCCATGCGTGGCTGAATACTATGCCACCGGTGTCATGCCAAAGAGGCTGGAAGAGTATTTATTGCACGGTTTTACCAGGAGGGGAGCGGCAGGCGGCGGATACGATTACAAACTGGAGCTGGTCAAATTATGTCATGATCTGCAAATTCCGGTTGAATTTGTGGATTACGGAGAAGAAGAGGGCCGCGATCAAACTTTGTCAGATCGAATGAGTGCGAGCATTAGTGAACAACTTGATGGTTTATACGTCGCAATCGGTGGTCTAAACCACATGAGCAAACACCCTAACGCACGCGGCGCTGACCACACGGCGGTTTCCCTGCTCGGGGAAAAGTATGGGGGAGAACGCATCTTGTCAATCTGCAGCCTTAACTCAGACCCACAGCAAGAGTCAATTCGCAAGGCCACGGGTGGTCCGGGAAACCAGATCCTTGATGATTTGGCGCACCTGCATGCTTTTACCAAACCCACCGCCATGATAACTTGCGAAACTCCATATGGAGCCATGCCGTTTGCCCCTAAGATTGGCATGACTTTTGCCATCCAGGAAGCGTTCGATATTCTCGAACATTGTCCGGGAGTGTCGCTTTTGCCTAAAGAATCCCCGGCAACCCAAAAAGCAGCTTGAATTACGAAATCAAAGATGAGGTAGTTAAAAATCGGGGTTTTAGGCAATCTCCGTCATTTGTCTAGATTATAAAACATGCTACACGGTTTTGGATGTAATCAAATTCAATCATAAAATCAGCGGGAAAATAGGATTGTTCAGCGCTTTTTTACTAAGAAAGATAAATCCGGCGAAGGCAGATGTTTTTCTTTTCTTTGTGTCAAAACCACTTTTTCCGGCAGGTGATCGGCCAAATAACCGACAATTCCCTCCGCATTGGAAAGCCGGAAACGTTGCAGAGTAAAGCCTATTTCCTGCAGCCATTGTCTTGTTTCGTCCCAAAACCGTTCGGCCTCCTCGGGACTTATTAAATCTTCTCCGTCGCCTTCTCCGACCTCTCCGTCATCTCCCATTTCTTCCTCAATTTTAGCTGCTTTTGCTTCCATCTCGGGGCTGAATTGCGGATTGGGAGCGGTTAGATCCATTATTATTTTCAAGCGGTGAAGAATATCGTGGGTCATTAACTCGTCCGCGTCTATCTGTTCTTGGTGTTGAGTAAGGAAAACCACCATGTTCTCTTCATCAAGATGGCTGACACCCAGAACGCAAAAAATCGGTCTCCAACCGAGAGCTTCCCAGACGTCGTCTTCCATAAAAACCTTAGTTCCTACAGGTTTAGTCCAGGTTGTTTTGTCCAGTGAAGAAAAATCAGCGGGACCGTTGGGATGGGTATGGGCTAAAACCAGAGGAATTTCACCGGCAAAACCCATGGCTGTAAAAAGCCCTTCTATCACTTTCCGGTCGATTTGCCCTTCTTGACCGAGCACAATCCGGCTGCTGGTCGGTTTAACCGTGTGGGAATAGGTATCAGGTTGAACGCCGTGCAACAAGGCGCATTCTCTTCCTTCCCGGAGAGTAAGATCCCTCATCTGTTCAAGCTGAGGCAAAAAGCTGTCAGCCACTGCGCGCCTCAATTCAGGACCAAGAGGAATCTCTACCTGCCTTATTATTTCTCCCAATTCGGGAGCATTATCGCGTTCATTGGTGGGACGGTTATCAGTCGTAATTGATTGCTTTCTTTCTTTGATCAAAAACAAGCTTAGGTAAATATTTATTACTATTTTAACACACTTCATAAAATATTCTACAAAATAACTAGGCCGTGTTTTTGGAAAGACTCAAGTATCTATAGACATGGCCGATTTTCTGAAAAGAGCGGCCATTTCTTGATTATGTTTAAGTTCCAAAAATATGGTATACTGAAAATATACCTAATTCAACCAAGGAGGAAAAATGCCAGATCAATCAGAACGAGAGGCAATCCGGGTCTCGATCTTAACCCCGGAAGTTCAAGGATTGCGAGAAGAGAGTCGAAGAATAATTGAAGAGGTGTTAATGGCAGAGTGTGGTCCGGCACTACCCGAGATGCTGACGCGCCAATTACAAGGTAGAGTTGAGACACAGCTCCAAGGCGCAGGAGAGTACGAAGCAGGGAGGAGAGCCGCATATTTTGTCTCACCGGGCAGGGGGGATCGAGAACTGTATGAAGTGGACGCTTGTTCATATCGTGACAGCGTGGGTTCCAGCCACAATGAGGTTCACCTTAGTTTACGGTATCCCACCCCATCATGGCAAATGAGCGAAGATGGCAAAATTGAACAAACAGGACCTGAATATTTAGGGGATCATGGTCTGGCCTCAATCTGGCTGGGAGAACCCGGCTCATCTCAACCGCCGCAAGTAAATATGGAAATGGGGTTAATGTTTCAAGTGGAGCAAG
>Ga0210015_1003838_pt1 | contig 13075 bp, 9 predicted proteins | sample CryGeymeta201522_FD_185471 | JGI IMG/M metagenome (GOLD analysis project Ga0210015, IMG submission 185471) | Groundwater microbial communities from Crystal Geyser aquifers in Utah, USA - Crystal Geyser metaG 2015-22 (SPAdes) (version 2) | ecosystem: Environmental > Aquatic > Deep subsurface >... | reverse complement strand
ATCGGAAGTTGAACACAAATAGATCCAACGAGTTGGGATTATGTTCTTCCTATGTTTCGTACACCTTTTGGTCCTTGAAGTGAGAGTTTTGGGTTTGGTTCGTTATACGATCCTTCTATGATGTTGCCATGAGATGCTGACTTGGCTGTGGAACACGTTGCAGATACGCAAACATGATCGAGAGGAACATGGTCGTCTTTTACTGTTCGTTACAAAAATAACTGACCGGATGTTGCTGTATGATCTTATATTGCTTACAAGAAGTCTTCTTTATTGTGAGAGATTTCTGGAAGTCGTCCTCACACTATCTTAGCTGATCCTGATGGTTCTTGAAAAGTAGATGATAGTATTGTTTATTTTTATGTTGGACACATTTTGCCAGGACAAACATGAGAAATTCATATTTCATGATATGTCAAAAAAACACTAAGTTGAGACTTTGTTATGAATACCGCCCAAATACAATCTAGGCTGCGTGATTCTAATCCTCTGAATAACACGAAGTCTGTAAGTATGGAACTAGACAAAACATTGTATTCAGGTAAAGATATTGGTGGAACATACTTAGTTAACCCATTGTTGTCTTTAAAAGTTGCATTGGATAAATATAGTTGAATAATTGATCGAGTATGAGCAAGAACCGACTTTAGAGATATTATTACCTGATATCCTTGGTATATGCATATTATGACGGTTCAAAGAAATGGAATCATGAAATGATATGAATATCAATATTCAACGGTTTTTAGTCCAAAGAAATGTATATCTCGTTTGGAATATATTGCAGTAATGGCTAGAATTATGCATATGCGTAGTGATAGTGATGTGATGGACAGTCCGTATACGACTACTCCGTACAAAGATGTGCCATACAATGAGACATTGTCAAAATACGTAAACCGAGCGCATAAAAAATGACTTACCGATATTTTTAAGGCATGAGAGTCTCAACCAGATATTCTTAAAAAAGATACACCCGTTACTCATAAACAAGCAAAAGAGATCTTATTTAGACTCTACGTGTTGATGCAAGCAGATACTACTGTTCTCAAACCACTATTGGTATGAAATGAATCAGATCAAAAAAATGAATGTCTGACCAGGTGAGAGGCAGCATATACAATTGCTCATATTTTGAGAGGAAATTCACAAATAGTAATGTGATTTAACGATATTTTTTTGGCTAAACTGTACAAAGTTTTACAAAAATTATCTATTGTAGAAAGAAGAGAAGCTATATCTCGTTTGATGTATAGGCTTAAACTTATGTCACCATCAATGCTGTTTAGATTGTGATTAGATCAAGAAACTCTTCTTGGTGTCTTGGATGCAAGTATGAAGTGAAATGAATATCTCCCTCGTATGGAGAATGCTTCATCTGCACAAAACTTTTTCTACCAAATTGCAGAGGATGAGTATGACAAATATATCAACTCTTTATATGGTAAATAATACATGAAAGTTTTATTTCCAAGAAATATTGATAAATGACTCTTATCAGGACTGAACTTTCGTTTTGGTCCTTTTCAAGTTTCACTTTTTCAGTTGATATTGTTAGCTATTGGTGCTGCAGGAATGCTTGGTGTTGTAAATACACTTCTCAAAAGTGGGTTTAATAAAGTTATTGCTATTGCCCTTGCATCACCCATTTTACTGATTTTTATGATTGTTGCATTTTTTGAAGTTTCAGAGCTTGCTCTTGTCCCTTTTTTGTGTAAGATGCTTAGGTCTCATGTTTTTGATGTAACAAAAAAGTTCCAATGCTTTTTCCCAAAAACGAGTGAAGAACGTCTTATGTTACAAAAACGACAGTACACAGAAAAAACCGAAGAAATTCACTATAAAACCAATACGATAGACAAAGAACTTCTCGAAAAAATGGAATCTGGGTGACTGTTGTAAGTATGTAATATTAATCGTATCTCCTCTCAGACGATATTTTTGTTTGTTGTTTGTTGCTATGGTTCATGATTCTTTTCATACAAATACTCGTAAAAATCATCATATTCGTATTGTTCTAGAAGAGATGGTTGATGATAATCTGCATGTCTTTGACAAATATAGGTTGCCATATTGTGCTTTGCCGGATGTTGATATGCAACAAATTGATACGTCTTGTGATTTTTTGGGGAAAAAATTATCTTTTCCTTTTCTTTTAAGTTCTATGACTGGCTGACCAGCTGGTGCTTCAACCATCAATATGCATCTTGCTCGTGCTGCGCAAGCGCAAGGCGTTGCATTGGGATTGTGATCAATGAGGGTTGTGTTGCAAGATCCTTCCAGTTTTTCTAGTTTTGATGTAAGGGATATTTGTCCTGATGTTCCTTTGTTTGCAAATATAGGTTTAGTACAGTTGAATTATTGAGTTGGTGCAGATGATATAAATCGTCTCGTAGATATGACTCGCGCAGACGGTATTTTTTTGCATATCAATGCTATGCAAGAAGCTGTACAGCCAGAATGAGATACTAATTTTTCTTGACTACTAGATCGTTTAGCCAAGATACTTCCTTACATACAAAGTCATGTTATAGTCAAAGAGGTATGAAATGGTCTTGATGCTAAGACTATTGAATCTATTTCTCGTTTGGGTGTTTCATGGTTTGATGTGTCATGACAATGATGAACTTCTTGGCCTGCAGTCGAATGATATAGAAGACAAGATGCTTTGGGAGAGGTTGTAAGATCTTTATGAATCCCCACTGATGTTTGTCTAACACAAGCAAAAGTAATTCCAAATGTACATTTGATAGCTGGATGAGGCGTGCGTTCTTGAATTGACATACTCAAAGCACAGACGTTGTGAGCAAAAATGGCAACTGCTGCTGGTCCGTTTTTGTCTGCTGCATTAGAGAGTCAATCTGCTGTAGAGTCATTATTGATGCAACGACGTCACCAATACAAAATATGACTTTTTTCTATGAATTTGAAGAAATGGGACGGTAGTGTGAGTCTATAAATTCCTCAATCTTTTGTGAATATCAAAAAGTATACTTACCCTTTTTTGCTAAATATTCATGGTGATGTTTCATATATGTATCATAGAATTTCTAATATCGTTATATCAGCTTGCAGATCGGAGATATTTATCTGCATATGGTGTGCAATGTTGTCAAGTGTTTGTGGAGAGTCTAAAAAAGACAATATATTTTGTTGTTGTCTAGATATATCGGTCTGCTCGTTTTCCTTTTCTGTTGATGTGACAGGCTGTCAGTCGATACTTTTTGCTATATCGTGTGATGGTTTTTGCATAAAGTGACTCTGTAGCATTTCCTGCATATCATAGCATAGTCAAACTTTTCTTTTTCAAATATATATGTTTGTTCACATACTAAGTGGTGAAAAGATACTATGTGCTGTTGCGTATACAGGTTTTTTTTGTGCAATAGCACTATCGACAGTTAATAATGTTCACGATTTTTGTGCAGCTTCTGGAACAAATAAACATGTAGATAGTCATGCAATAATACGGTTTCTTTGTGGATATGTATAATGTGTTGGTCTTTGATCTAGTTTGTATTCTGAAAGTATAAGCCCTCCGGCTTTTAGGATGTGATCTATTGCATGTCTTTTTTTGCTTTGTAAAAATCGTCTTATTCATCATCACAAAACAGCTATCGTAGGAATGTTGTTTTTGAGAGATAATGCGTGAGAAAGGCTGTCTATTCACTCTGCCAATCATGATATAGTCACAAGATAAAAGTCTTTCGCCAAATCACATACTTTGTATATTACTTCTTTTGCATATTGAGAATGGTTTCTTGGTCACACAATTCCTAATATGTCTTGTGTTAGCAATTCAAAGTTACCACTATAATACAAAACATATGGTGCAGATTGTATTTGTTTTATTTTGTAAGTATATGAATGCATGCCTGCAACAGTGTATCAAATGTTGTTCTGTTCCATTCGTTTTTGAGTGTCCTCACAGTCTACATGTTTATCATATATTTGCGATTTCAAATCTCTTATGCCAATATTTTTTTCTTGTGCATATAAAAGTCACTTATACTCTAGTGCATCCATAAAATCTCTTGCTTTACATAAAAAAAATATTATATTTCCTAGATGAGTAAAAGTAAAGTTGATTATAATTTTTTTCGCAATCTTCGAAGTATCTTCAAATAAACTTCTCTTGTATGAGCTATAGAAAAAATAGCTTATACGACACTTCCACTTTATTTACTATAGAATAGTTCTTTATGACGCCACTTCTTATTGTATGATATGTTGGTATATTAATTGTTTGATGAGTAGCTTGATTTTTTTCACATAAATTTACACTCAAAGAAAAAACACGCAAATTTAATGAAACGATGGAAAATGCTAAGTCTATTGAGGAGAATATAATACAGCAAGCAAAGAAAAAGTGAGAAGACATATTGCATGTGTCTACACAAAGAGCAGAACAACTTGAAAAACAGAAACAGCTTGATATAGACAAGAGAGTCCAAAAGATTGAACAAATGGAAGCAAGGCTTTTGCAAAGAGAAGAAAAAATGGATGCAAAATTAGACGAACTTACAGAAGAGAAACAAAAAGTTTTTGAAAAGCAAAAAGAAGCTGATTTGTTTATCGACAAAAAGAAAAAAGAATTAGAGGCAATTGCGTGACTGACAGAATTAGAGGCTAAAGATGCTCTTTTTGCTCAAGTTGAAGAAATTTATACTCAAGATAAACTGCAATTTATTAACAAATTAAAAACTATCAAAAAAGAAGAAGCTGACGAAGAGGCTGCTAAGATTATCGCACAAGCATTGCCTAGAGTTGCAAGTACGAATATAAGTGAATATACTGTTGTTTCTGTAGATATTCCAAGTGAAGATTTTAAATGAAGATTGATTGGAAGAGAGTGAAGAAATATTATGTATTTTGAAAAAATAACATGATGCGAATTGATAATTGATGATACTCCGTTGTTGGTTAGAGTTTCAAGTTTTGATCATGAAAAGAGATTTTTGGCTGTCGAGGCTCTCAAAAAGATGATTAAAGACGCGAAAATCAATCCGTATTATATAGAAAAAATGTATGGGGAAATGGTTTCGTCTTTAGATGAGATTCTGTCAAACAAATGAAAAGAAGCCTTGAATATGCTTAATCTTCCAATGATGAAACCAGAAATTGTGAGAATGATCTGACAGTTCTATTTGAGATTTAGTTATGGACAAAATCTTTGGTCTCATAGTATTGAAGTAGCAAAAATATGTGAAGCTATTGCTTCTGAATTAGGTTTAGATTCTACGTTGGCCAAAAAAGCTTGATTGTTACATGATATTTGAAAGATTGTTGCTCAAACGTGAGAGTCTCATGCTATTGTTGGTGCAGACATTTTGAGAAAATTCGGAGCAGATCCAGTTGTTATAAATGCTGCAGAATCCCACCATCATGATGTTCCAATGACACATCCAATCTCTTGGGTTGTGACTGCTGCTGATGGAATGTCTTGAGCAAGACCATGAGCTAGATTTAATACAAAGGACTTGTTTATAGAAAAAATGTGAGAACTAGAAAAATTAATTACGAACGTAACTTGAGTACAAAAAGTACATATCATGCAAGCTTGAAGAGAAATTATGGTATATGCCGACCCGCAAAATGTCTCTGACTTAGAGTTAGAATGATTATTAAAGACAATCTGAGAAAAGATGGAAGAACAGCTCGATTATCCGTGAATTATTAGAGTCGTTGGAATAAGAGAAACAAAATTGATTGAATTTTTAAAATAAAATCTCATAACTAGATCTCGGTCTATGTTATTTTTTTATATACAAAAAAAAATGTTTCCATATATTACAGTGTGAGGATTGCAAATATCTATGACATGATTAGGTATTGTTGTTGCACTTTTTACATTTATCGCTTCTGTGTTTTATTATGCACAAAAGCAAAAGGTTCCTTTTTTCGAATTCTTCTTATCTCTCCCTTTTTTTATTGTACTTATCTATGTCTTTGGAAAATATGTTAGTTTACTATTAGAATTTAATATCGTCATTATTGATTCTCTCGAGAAGTTTTTATTTTTGCTTTCACCAGCATGATATGACTTCCACTTTGTCGGTATAATTTTTTGATCGTGTCTGTATTTATTTTATTTTTTGACGAGACCTGCGATCAAAAAACAAAAACATGTGTGGGTAGATATATTTTTTATGGCAACATCTCTTAGTCTTATACCATTGTGATTATTTTTGTTGTTATGAGATGATTTTGTGTGAAAGGCGACAACATGACCCATTGCAGTTCATTCTTTCATCACTGACAGTAAATTAGCAAAATATTCACAAGTATTCCCATTGGGGCTTTTCTTAAGTTTTGCTTCATTTATATCTCTATTAATAAAAAGACTTGTTGATAAAAAGTCTCATGTACATAATGGGTATATAGGATTCGCATTTTTGTTCTTTTTTATAAGTTTTGTTTTTTTGTTCCAAAACTATCCTAGACGTTGAGTAATGAAATTATTATGGTTTACTGCAGATATTAAACAGTATGTTGCTTGGTGAATGATGATAGTAAGTTTGTTATGTCATATAATTGTACAAAAATATTTGGTAAAGGATATAGCAAAAAAAATATAGCTATACGCGTAGGTAGGTCTTTTGTTTCCTTAGCGTACAAGATATGAAACTTTTTTTTCTTAAAGATGATAGTCTCTATAGAATCTTCAAAACTTTGCAAAAAATATCTACTACAAAACAGGTAGAAGTATATATAGAAAAGCAGAGTCCTTTTTTTGATCACCCACGACGAGGTAAACAAATCAAAGAATTAATTGAAAAGAGTAATCTAGATGTAGTATTTGCTACAAAGTCTGAAAAGAGTAAATTATACTTTGAAGAAGTCTGACTCAAGGTCCTTTTTCTCAAAAAAAGAAAAGTAACAAAAATATTACACATGATATATTTGTTCTTTTTTAATATAAAAAAGTTTCATTTATATGCATACACCAAAAAAAACTATACATTTTATGTGATTTTCTTTTTTGAGGTGTGCGTTGTATTGTTTATCTTATACTTATTATATGGTTTAGTTATTCCGAGTACGACTGTTAATATTGTTCCTGCATATCAGGTTGAAGATATCGTGTATAATTTCCGTTACTATCCTTATAATCAACAACAAAGTGTTGCATATGTAAATCAATTAACAATTCCATATTATACATGAAGTCTCAAAGTCTGACATACTATGAATTTATGACTTAAAGATTTTTTATATTCATATAAGCCAGCAGAAGGAGTAATTAGAATAGTAAATACCACGCAAGAGATGATTCCATTACTTAAATGATCTCAACTTGTTACCAATGATTGACTCGTATATACAACTGATACGTATAGTGAAATACCTCCAAAATCATGAGAAAGTGCGTGATATGTCTCTGTAGGTGTTACTGCTCAAGATGTTGATGTCCAAAATAGGAATATATGAGAAAGATGAAATATAAAAAAATGATCACGTCTTTTTATTAGAAAACTAAAACAAAGCTATTATGCTAAAGATATATATGCTGAGGTATTGTATGACTTTACTTGATGAGAAACTCTTCAAAAACAGCAAATCTCATCTTGAAATATTAATGACTTGTATCAAAAAATTGATCAATACCTTGAGAAGAACAAAACTAGTCTTATAAAAAAGGAATTACAAGATCAGTCTGTATTTCTACTTCCTTTTATTCCATCGCAATCTCAAAAACAAAATGACTTTATCTATGATATATGACAAGGTGAGTCTATTATTTCTTGATCTTTGACAAAAGAATTCGTCTATGCTTATATTCGCTATCAGGACATTGAGGCAGGTTTTAATCAATATTTAGCAGCAAGAAGTTCTGATTCGCAAAACATTTTAGACATGAGAGAGGAATCGTTAGTTTTTCTTACAGAGTGAACAAATGCTGTTGATGGTATATATGTGGTACCTACACAAATGAGTTTTGTAAAATGATATAACTTTTCTAAGGATCCAAATCGTCTCTTTTCTGAAATACAACAAAAAATAGTCTGACTGAATCAAGAAGATGCTTTGCAAATTATGTTAGCATATCCTCAAATCGCAACTGTTGAAATTGTTATTAAACCACCACGGTATACTACCGTCTCTAGACTTAAATCGAGAATTTACTTCAAAATACAAAATAATATGTAATTTTATTCAAATGGTCGTTACATTCTTATAGAAAATATATACTCTAAAACCCCTATTCTATCTTACTTTTGTTGTTATTTTATCTTAATGCTAAAAAAAAGTAAAAAAAAGTGAAAAAAACGCTTGCAAAATAAATAGAAAATCATATTCTCTGTAGCAGACATGAAGACACAGCAAAAAACACGTTATTATATGACGTTTTTTTTATTGCGTTGCCGATCATTAATAGATTAACAAATATTTTTTTTGGAAGGCAAATAAGTCTTTTAAGAGCAGAAAATGGATGCCTTGGGTAGAAAAGCAGATGAAGGACGTGATTGGCTGCGAAAAGCTTCGATAAGGTGCCAGTAACCGTTATAGTCGAAGATGTCCGAATGGGGCAACCTATTCTGTATATCAGAATGCAAAAGCTGCAAGTGTGGGAAGTGAAATATCTCAGTACCACGAAGAAATGAAAGCGTAAGCGATTCCCTTAGTAGTGACGAACGAACGGGGACCAGCCCAAACTCCTTTAGTGTCAAGATGATGGTCGTTGCTAAAGAGAGTGTTGTAGGAGTATTTCGAAAGTCCCATTAGGCTTTCATAGAGTTACAAAGAAACATTATAAAAGAAGTATTTGAAAAGATACCCCATAGAAGGTTATAGGCCTGTATTTGAAATGATGTTTCCTCTATAATATTTCCTGAGTAATGTCGGACACGAGAAATCCGGCATGAATCCACCCAGACCACTGGGTAAGGCTAAATACTTTTCTACACCGATAGTGAACTAGTACCGTGAGGGAAAGGTGAAAAGAACCCCTGAAGGGGAGTGAAATAGATCCTGAAATTTTCTGCTCACAAGGGAGTGGGAGCTACGGTGACCACGTACCTATTGACGAATGGGCTAGCGAGTTAATGATAATAGCAAGGTTAAGGAGTGTAATTCTGGAGCCGCAGCGAAAGCGAGTCTTAATAGGGCGATTAGTTATTGTTATTAGACCCGAAACGCGATGAGCTAGGCATGGGCAGGGTGATAGTCTGGGAAACCATTCTGGAGGCCCGAACCGGTTGGAGCTGCAAGTCCTTCGGATGACCTGTGTCTAGGAGTGAAAAGCTCATCGAATCGCGTGATAGCTGGTTCTCCCTGAAATGCGTTTTGGCGCAGCCTGTGACGATGATCCAATAGGGGTAGAGCTCTTATAAGGCTAGGGGTGTCGAGAGACATTACCAAACCTTGTTAAACTTCGAATACTATTGAGAAAGTCATGGAGTGAGACTGCGGGGGTAAGCTTCGTAGTCAAAAGGATAACAGTCCAGATTTCTAACTAAGGTCCCTAAGTTGTGGCTCAGTGGAAAAAGAGGTGTTTTTGCTTTGACATCTAGGAGGTTTGCTTAGAAGCAGCAATCCTTTAAAGATAGCGTAACAGCTCACTAGACGAGCGAAGATGCGCTGAAGATGTAACGGGGCTAAGCCACACACCGAAGTTGAAAGTCTATATTTTATATAGGCGGTAAGGGAGTGTCTTGTACGCACTGAAGGTAATATGCGAGTATTATTGGAGTGTACAGGAGCAAAAATGCTAGCATGAGTAACGACTTCCAGTGAAAATCTGGAATGCCGAAAGTTTAAGGTTTCCTACGCAACGTTCATCGACGTAGGGTTAGTCGGGACCTAACATTTAGCCGAACGGTAAAAGTGGATGGATAACTAGTTAATATTCTAGTACTTATGTATGCAGTGATGGAGTAACACGTTGGGATTTGTAGAAGCTTTCTAAGGATGAGAGTTGAAGAGGTAATACGTCTTATAGCAATATAGGAGACATGTGTAGGAAAATCCGCATGTGTGTAAGTGGAGCCTTATCAGGATATAATAATTATTTATTGTATATTTCTATAGTTTTGGCGTCGAGAAAACCTTCTAAACTTATGTATATGTAACCCGTACCGATATCAGACACATGTAAACAAGTAGAGAATACTAAGGCAATCGAGATAACTAGTGAATAAGGAACTTGGCAAATTAGCGGACGTAACTACGGGATAAGTCCTCCCTTGCAGAAATGCAAGGGCGCAGCGAATGACGTGGGGGGGACTGTTTATCAAAAACACAGCTCTCTGCTAACATGCAAATGGATGTATAGAGGGTGTTGCCTGTCCAATGCCAGAATGTTACGCTCTCTTGTGCAAGCTCGAGGGTTAAGCACTGGTCAATGACGGCCGTAACTATGACGGTCCTAAGGTAGCGAAATTCCTTGTCGGGTAAGTTCCGACCCGCACGAATGGTACAACCACCCCCACACTGTCTTATTCCTAGACTCGGTGAAATTACATTCCCGGTAAAAATGCCGGGTAGTTGCAGTTAGACGGAAAGACCCCGTGAAGCTTTACTGTAGATTGATATTGTGGTGTAGCATAAATTGTTCAGGATATGTGGGAGATTTTGAAGTATGGACGCTAGTCTGTATGGAGTCGTCCTTGAGATACCACGCTGTTTATGTCGCATCACTAACCCCACGAAGTGGGGAACAGTGTCAGTTGGGCAGTTTACCTGGGGCGGGTGCCTCCTAAAAAGTAACGGAGGCGTGCAAAGGTTTGCTTACTACGGATGGAAACCGTAGTGAATCTATATTTGGATAAGCAAGCTTAACTGTGAGACTAACAGGTCGAACAGATACGAAAGTAGGTAAAAGTGATCCGGATCTTCCGAGTGGAAGGGGATCCGCTCAACGGATAAAAGTTACTCCGGGGATAACAGGCTAATGGGATCTAAGCGTTCATAGCGACGATTCCGTTTGGCACCTCGATGTCGACTCGTCGCATCCTGGGGCTGTAGAAGGTCCCAAGGGTTGGGCTGTTCGCCCATTAAAGCGGGACGCGAGTTGGGTTCAGAACGTCGTGAGACAGTTTGGCCCCTATCTACTGTAACCGTAGACAATTTGAGAAATGCTGTCCCTAGTACGAGAGGACCGGGATGGACCAGCCTCTGGTGAATCAGTTGTCAGACCACTGGCAGATCGCTGAGTAGCTACGCTGGGTATAGATAACCACTGAAAGCATATAAGTGGGAAGCTTGTTTCAAGATTAGATTGTCCTTTTGATCCCTGCGAGACTAGCAGGTTGATAGATGTCATGTGTACGCATAGTAATGTGTTTAGCAGAGATATACTAATAGATCAATCGGATTTATTTGTCTTCTGAAAAAAATATTTGTTAATCTAGGCTTATATGAAACGATGGTGATATCGATGCATATTGTGGAACTACCTGTAACCATTCCGAACACAGAAGTAAAACGCTTTATGGTCAATGATACTTGTACGATTTGTGCTGGGAAAGTAGATTGATGTCACCTTTGTTTCAGATAGGATGTTCTTTAATAGTTGTTGTCTAAAAGAAGAGACAAAGATTATGATTGTTTATGAAGAGTTTGACCCTGGCTCAGGATGAACGCTAGCGGAGGGCCTAACACATGCAAGTCGAACGATATTTTTGATGCTTGCATCAGAATGATAGTGGCAAACGGGCGAGTAACGCGTATCTAACCTACCTTTGAGTGGGGCAAAACTATGGAGACATAGCTAATTCCCCGTACGTTCTACAAAATGAAAATATGTAGAAGAAAGATTTATCGCTCAAAGAGGGGGGTGCGTCCTATCAGGTAGTTGGTGAGGTAATAGCTCACCAAGCCTATGACGGGTAGCCGGTCTGAGAGGATGTCCGGCCGCAATGGAACTGAGACACGGTCCATACTCCTACGGGAGGCAGCAGTGGGGAATCTTGCGCAATGGGCGAAAGCCTGACGCAGCCACTCCGCGTGAAGGATGAAGCCTTGTGGGGTGTAAACTTCTTTTCTGGGGGAAGACGAATGACGGTACCTCAGGAATAAGGGACGGCTAACTACGTGCCAGCAGCCGCGGTAATACGTAGGTCTCAAGCGTTATCCGGAGTTACTGGGCGTAAAGCGTCTGTAGCCGGATATATAAGTCTACTTTCAAATACTCTGACTTAATCAGAGAAAGGGAGTAGATACTGTATGTCTAGAGTCATTTAGGGGTTAGTGGAATTTCCAGTGGAGCGGTGAAATGCGTTGATATTGGAAGGAACGCCAAAAGCGAAAGCAGCTAACTATAAATGTACTGACGGTCAGAGACGAAAGCTTGGGTAGCAAACGGGATTAGATACCCCGGTAGTCCAAGCCGTAAATTATGTTCGCTAGATGTGTGTCGTAAGATGCGTGTCGTAACCTAACGGGTTAAGCGAACCGCCTGGGTAGTATATTCGCAAGAATGAAACTCAAAGGGATAGGCGGGGGAACACACAAGCAGTGGATGATCTAGAGTAATTGGATAATAAGCCGAGAATCTTACCTAGACTTGACATATACTTTGTCACATGTGAAAGCATGTTATCTTAGCTTGCTAAGAAGGGTATACAGGTGGTGCATGGTCGTCGTCAGCTCGTGCCGCAAGGTGTCCAGTTAATTCTGGTAACGGGCGCAACCCTCGTCCCATGTTATAATGTCATGGGAGACTGCCTGGGTAACCAGGAGGAAGGAGAGGATGATGTCAGATCTTCATGCCCCTTATGTCTAGGGCTTCATAGGTCATACAATGGGTAGGACAATGAGGAGCAATATCGTGAGATGGAGCAAAACTTTAAACCTATCCTTAGTTCGGATTGTAGTCTGGAATTCGACTACATGAAGTCGGAATTGCTAGTAATGGTGGGTCAGCTATACCACCGTGAATATGTCCCTGTTCCTTGCACTCACCGCCCGTCAAACCATGGGAGTCGGGGCTCTCTGAAGACTCACAATGTGAGGTTAAGAGGGAAACGATGACTGGGGTTAAGTCGTAACAAGGTATCCCTACCGGAAGGTGGGGATAGACCACTATTCTAATATTCCAAAAAAAAACAATTGAAACATTAATATCATAACT
>Ga0210015_1003830_pt1 | contig 13100 bp, 13 predicted proteins | sample CryGeymeta201522_FD_185471 | JGI IMG/M metagenome (GOLD analysis project Ga0210015, IMG submission 185471) | Groundwater microbial communities from Crystal Geyser aquifers in Utah, USA - Crystal Geyser metaG 2015-22 (SPAdes) (version 2) | ecosystem: Environmental > Aquatic > Deep subsurface >... | reverse complement strand
TAAAAGATGTAAAGTCAATAAAATCGCCCTAGGAAATATTTACAGCAGTCTTTTTATGTATTTCAAAAAAATTTTAAAATCTCCTAAATTATTTTTAATAATTTTATGCATTTCTTTTGGCGTTACTTCACAATAAAAATGAGTTAGGCGATTTCGATAACCGGCCATTTTGGTTAATGTATTTTTAGCAAAATCCATTGGCACAAATTTTTGTCTTCCCATCTCAACTGCCATTTTTTTATATTCGTCAACCTGCGCGCCGGGAATTCTTGAAAGAATATGAGCGCAAATATCAAAAGTCGCTTCTAAACCATAACGAAGATAATGTTCGGCAATAGCAAAATTATCAGACAGCATAAATCTGCCGGAAGTCAATTTTTTTAACTCTGCTAATTTTTTAAAAGATTTCTGAATGATATCAATTCTTTCTACTATTACTTTTTTATCTATTCTATCTACTTTGAAATTTTGCATATTTGTAGACCTCTTATAAAATAACATTAGTTATCGTCATTGCAAAGGTCCTAAGAATATCCATAAATTTCGCGACTGGAGCGAAGCGACAGGAGTAAATTTCTATAAATATCTGATATTTGCTCGCTGCGCTCGCGAAATTTATAGAAATTTATTGAAATTTAAAGCTTATTTTGCAAAAAATCTTATATTCTTGTTAAAATTGCTTTATATCTCAAATTATAAAAATATTTCAAATCCAAATATTTTTTTAAGACACTTTCCTGATAGCAAAATCTTGCCTTGCTATTGCTTTCATAAATTATTTCCCCATCTTTTATAGCGTTAAATTGCAGACTAATCGGCGTGAATTGCAAAAAAACAATATCAACCTCTTTGGTGTTTGGAAAAATATCTGTAAAAACATCATAAAGCTTATTATAAACTTCTAAAGTATTGTCCTGATATTTTTCCGGCTTAGCAAAAACTACGCCGATATCAATATCAGAAAGCGGCGTTTTGAATCCCTGTACATAAGAGCCAAAAAGATAAATCACCTCAATTCCCATTTTTTTGAATAAATTCAATTGTTTTTTGGAAAATTTGCTACTGTTCATATATATAAATAACGGAACTTACGCGCTTAAAAAATATTTGTTAAGACAACTGCGTAAGTCCTATAAATAATTTAACATAAAAATTGAAATGCTGCAATTGTAATAAAATGTTGCAATTTAATCTTTCATTAATTTTAGTTAATTTTCGCTTATATTAAAAAAACTCACCTTTTACTCCACCTTTTACCCCGCCTCTGAGGCGGGGCGAGACAGGCGGGGCAAGTTCCCTTTATCAAGAGGGTTTGATTTTTTGATTTTTTATTTTATTGTTTCCTGGCCTTGCCTGCTTCCACTTCAACTACAACGCCGGCCTCGCTATTGCCGCTATCTAATAAAACATCAACTGTTTGCTTTAAAATATGTTGAGCAACAACCCGGCCTTTTTTGCCTTCAACTTTAATTTCGCTGTCAAGCGGAGGCAAGTTTTGCGCTAACTTTTTGTAGCCCTCTTCTTCATAAGCCAAACAGCACATCAAACGGCCGCAGATGCCGGAAATCCGTTCCGAGCCGCGATGAACACACTGCTGCAGTTCGGCCATGTCAGAAGTAATAGAAGTTAAGTCGCTTAAAAATCTGCCGCAGCATAAAGGCCGACCGCAATGCCCGTAGTCGCCCATAATTTTAGCTTCATCTCTAATGCCAATTTGCTGCAATCTGATAGTGCGGTTAAAATAACGGGTTAATTCTTTAACTAATTCCCGAAAATCAATTCTGCCGTCAGCAATAAAGGCAAAAGTTATTCTTGAGCCATCAAAAGAATAATGAACATCAACTAACTTCATCGGCAAATCGTACTTAATAATATTCTTTTTGCAATATTCCAAGTCCTTCTTTTTTTGCTTTTCATTGGGGACTTTTTCCATATCTGTAGTGGTAGCTTTTCTAACCAACGGTTTAATAACGTTTTCTGCCTCGGTCTGGCTTACTTCAATAAAACCGACGACTCTGCCTAATTCAGTGCCTAACTCGGTCTTGACTATAACCTGATCGCCAATCATTAGAGTATGACCAGTTGGATTAAAGTTATAAACCTTGTCCCAGGGAGCAAATTGTATTTGAACCACTTTCATATATGAGAAGTAATTCAGGACTTACGCGCTTAAAAAATATTTGCCAAGGTCAACTGCGTAAGTACTGATTATTTCAAATTTCTAATTTCTAAATTACAATTTCTAATAAAATATTCCAAGCTAAAATGTCTAATTCTTCTTACAAGAATTTTTTATGATTGTTATAAATATTAAACTAAGCCCATTAAACATTTATTAGAAATTAGAAATTATAATTTGGAAATTTTCATCTATTATTTACAAGCTATACCTAATAAATTTTTCTACCTTAACCTGCCTCAAGATATCTTTTAATTTATTTATAATCTTCTATATCAATATATCGCTTCGCTTTACAATCAAATAATAACTTATTTTCAATTTCGCCCCGCCACTTACTGGTGCACTCGCGGGGAATCGAAGCGCCTCGGTGCTAAAACGGAATAATTACAAACTCCGCAAGCTTGTATCCCTGAGCCGACTTGAACGGCTGACCTCTTCCTCCGCAGGGAAGCGCTCTATCCACTGAGCTACAGGGACATAAACACAGGCAAAGACATAAACACAGGCAAACAAAATATCCATTAAATAACTAAAACATATTTTAATTTTATAAAATAAATAACTTATAACCTATAACTTATAACTCAAGCCATTGAATTTACAGCCAGTTATAAGTTATGAGTTATAAGTTACAGGAAAAAATCATAGTTTAAATAATTTCGCCAGGGCTTCGGATAAGGGCTGGTCAAGGCGTTCTAAATCTTCTGGCAGGTATTTTAGCAGATCTTTCCTAATTGGCAAGGGATTCATACTGGCCAGCGGAATTGACAGCCTGGGTTTGGCAATACTTTTAAATTCAAAATAAATGTTCTTTACTTCCTGTCTTGGCTTATAAACAATGGCAAAATTCTTTATTTCATCATAATCATAAAATTTTCTGCCGACCATAATGCCCTCATCAGTAATAGAAAAGTCAAGCATGGCCGGCTCTTGCCCATCATGCAAAATAATAACTAAAGCCACCACGACAATAATAACGGCGAACAAGAAATTACCGCTAAAAAAGGCGTACAGCAAAAGCAAAAGCGAAACAATGCTGGCAATAATATACCAACCCTTGCTCCTGTCGTGCTTGTCGTATTCTGGTATCTTCCAGCCAATGATTTTTTCGCCATAATCAATTGTTTTGGCTGATTCTGGCATATTTTTTGATTGACAAAACTAGCTGAATTATATATATTTACTATAGCACGAAGTCAAAAAAGTGGAAAGTGTAGAGACGCGCCGTGGCGCGTCTCTACACTTTCCGCTTTTAACTTTATTCTTAAATTCGTAAATCGAAAATCGTAAATTACCACGGAGAGGTGGCTGAGCGGCTGCCCGGTCATTCGACCGGGTTATAAAAGTTGCACCCTACTGGGTGCTTGTCATGTCGGATGACATGATTAACCTTTAACGAGGTTCGAGGGTTCGCCAGGTCATCCCAGTCAGACGACGGGATAAGTCCGACCTGGCGCCCAGTCGAATGACTGGGCGAATCCCTACACAAAATTATGTATTATGTTTATCTGATTAAAATAAACTACCACCGACAATGTCGGTGGTATTAGGCCACGGACAATGTCCTGTTGCTATTTCCATTTTCTTTGAAATTCCATGTTTTCTTCTTCCCGCTGTTTTTGAATATACCGCCGTATGATTTCGTCGGATATCCCGACGGTGGAAACAAAGTATCCTCTTGCCCACAAATGCCTACCCCAGTATTGTTTTTCCAGTTCAGGAAACTTTTTGAGCAATCTTTCCGCGCTATTGCCCTTCAGCCATTTCATGACATCGGAGATAGAGTATTTCGGAGGAATCTGAAGATACATGTGGATGTGCTCTTCTTTGACGGCTCCCTCCAAAATTCCTATCCCTTTCCAGTCGCAAACTTCTTTAATAATCCATTTTAACGCGATTTCCACGTCTTTATTGATAATTTTGAAACGATACTTTGTTACCCAAACGAGGTGGTAACGGCAGTCATAAACAGCATGGGATTGCCTTTGGTAACGGCTTAGTTTGTCTTGAGGCATAATTTTGTTGAATTACTAAATTATGCCGATATCTTAGGACAAACTGACTTCGTCCGCAATAGGTAACCGTGGACGACCGACTTCGTCGGTGGATTTCTGAAGTATTAAAAATTTTGTAGATAAAAATTTAATAAATTTAATAAAAATTTCGCTGTCTTTACAATTGTTTTATTTAAATATAGAATATAGTCATGGATTTTAATAAAAATAACAATAAACCAACCATCTTTTCTGGTGTTCAGCCGACTGGTAATTTGCATTTGGGTAATTATTTGGGCGCGCTGGCCCAATGGGTGGCCATGCAAGATGAGTACAATTCTATTTTTTGCGTGGTTGATTATCATGCTATTACCGTGAAGCAAGAGCCGGCAAATTTGAGCCGACAAATTTTGGACACGGTGAAAATTTATTTAGCGGCTGGCATTAATCCAGAAAAATCAATTATTTTTCAGCAGTCAGATATCAGCGCTCATACCGAGTTGGCCTGGATTTTAAATACAATTACAAAGAACGCTGATTTATCCAAAATGACTCAGTTTAAAGATAAATCAGGTGTTGATATGAATAAATTGGAGGATGAGTTAAAAATATTTTTAGAAAATGAAATTAATTTTTCACCGGAAGTACTGGAAATTATTGAAAAAGATTTAAAGAAAGGGGCTGAATTAATTACTAAAGTAGCTTTAAATGCTTCTTTAAAGAAATACAAAGAATTTAAAAAGAAGTTTAATAGTATCGGCGTTGGCCTGTTTGATTATCCGGTTTTAATGGCGGCTGACATTTTACTTTATAATACTGATGCTGTACCAGTGGGCGCAGATCAAGTTCAACATGTTGAATTAAGCCGCACTTTAGCTCAAAGGTTTAATAGCCAATTTGGCCAAACTTTTAAAATTCCCGAAGTAATGGTAAGGAAACAAGGCGCGCGCATTATGGGATTGGACAACCCGACTAAAAAAATGAGCAAAAGCATGACTAGCGCGGCTAATTATATTGCTTTGACTGACGAACCCAAAGTTGCGGCCAAAAAAATTATACGCGCCGTTACTGATTCAGGCGCGGAAATAAAATATAGTCCGGAAAAGAAGCCGGCCATTGCTAATTTGCTGGTAATTTATTCCCTCTTAGCCGAGATTAGCATTAAAGAATTAGAAAAAAATTATCAAGGCAGGGGCTATAGCGAGTTTAAAAAAGATTTAGCCGCAGTAGTTGATAAGTTTTTAACGCAATTTCAGATTAAATTCAATAGTTTTGCCGATAATGATGTTAGGGAAATATTAAAGCAAGGCCGCGAACGCGTTAAACCGTTAGCGGAAAAAACTTTAGCCAGAGTAAAAGAAAAATTGGGCATATAACGCAAATATTACAAATAAATCAGGACTTACGCGGTTGACTAACAGTTGGCTAAAATTAGTTATTTTTTCGTTGCGGAACTCCCCCGCATTAAATGCGGGGTCAAACAGTCCTCACTTCAAAAATAACTAATTTTAGCCAACTGCCTTAACAAATATTTTTTAAGCGCGTAAGTTCTGTAAATAAGCAAATATTACAAATAATAAAATATTCGTAATATTCGCATTTCATTTATGACAAATCAGTTTAAAGGAGTAATTGAGCAATTAAATAAAATTTGTCGGCTTAGGGGCATTGAACCTGACGAGCTGGAAATTTTAAGAAAACCAGATCGAATAATTGAAGTGTCTTTACCAGTAATAATGGATAATGGCCAAATTAAAGTATTCACTGGTTACCGCGTGCAGTATAATAATATTCTCGGTCCGTATAAAGGCGGTCTCCGTTTTCACCCCAAAGTTAATTTAGATGAAGTAAAGGCCTTGGCTTTTTGGATGACTATAAAATGCGCTGTGGCTGATATTCCTTATGGCGGTGGCAAAGGTGGCGTGGCGGTTGATGTAAAAAAAATCAGCAAAAGCGAATTGGAGCGCTTAACACGCGCTTATACTCGCGGTTTTGCTGATTTTATCGGACCATTTAAAGATATCTTGGCGCCGGATGTTTATACTAATCCGCAAGTTATGGCTTGGCTAATGGATGAATATAACCATATCAAAGGAGAGAATACGCCGGCAGTTGTAACTGGTAAACCAGTGGAAATAGGCGGTTCCTTGGGCCGCGATACTGCCACCAGCTTGGGCGGCTTTTATATTTTTGAGCAGGTTTTAGAAAAAATGTCCGCCAAAAGCAAATCCGCCTCTGGCGGAAAAATTGCATCAAATAAAAATAAAATCAGCTTAGCCGTACAAGGCTTTGGCAATGTGGGTATGAATTTTGCTTTAATTGCCTTCGCAGCTGGTTATAAAATTGTGGCGGTTTCTGACTCGGCCGGCGGTATTTATAACAAAAAAAGCTTGAACCCGGAAGCAGTTTTGTTGCACAAACAAACCACTGGTAGCGTGATTAATTTTAAGGGCGCGGAAAATATCAGCAATGAAAAATTATTAGAATTGCCGGTTGAGATTTTGGCGCCAGCGGCCTTAGAAAATGTAATTAATGAAAAAAATGCCGGCCGGATTAAAGCCAAAATTATTTTAGAACTGGCCAACGGGCCGACCACGCCGGCAGCGGAAGCTAAATTATTGAAAAAAGGCATTTTAATCGTGCCGGATGTTTTAGCCAATTCCGGCGGCGTCATTGTTTCCTATTTTGAATGGGTACAGAATTTACAGCATTATTATTGGGAGCAGGCCAAAGTTAAAGCTAATTTGAAAAAACAAATTAGTAGTGCTTTTAAAAAAGTTTGGCAGACTATGGAGGTTCAAGGCAACAGGAAGATGCGCACCGCGGCTTACATGGTGGCGGTAGAGCGGTTAGTTAAGGCGCTTAAGGTAAGGGGAATATAAAAAATTTTTAATTTTATAATTTTTAAATCAAAATAGGTTAAAATTAAAATTAACTGAGGCTGATTTGGCGGATATCAAGCAAATTTTGGAATTGTTTAAAAAATAATTTATGAGAAAAAAAAATAAAATTAAGGTAGCTGTTAGCGGCTATTTCAACCCCCTGCATGTCGGGCATCTGGAGATGATGGAGAAAGCCAAAAAATTAGGCGATCAGTTAGTGGTGATAATTAATAATGATCATCAAGTCAAATTAAAAGGCAGAGTGCTTTTTTTAAATCAGGTTGACAGAATGAAAATAGTTTCAGCCATAAAATGGGTGGATAAAGTTTTTTTGTCAATTGATAGGGATTTATCAGTTTGCAAATCGCTGGTCAAAGTCAAGCCGGATATTTTTGCCCAAGGCGGCGATAGACACAAGGGCAATATTCCTGAAGCTGATATTTGCCGCTTACTCGGTATTAAAATGGTTGACGGTCTAGGCAAAAAGATTCGGTCAAGTTCAATTTTAATTGCCGCTGTTACCAAGCAGTAAAATAAAAAACCGAGGCAATATTTCCTCGATTTTTTAATCTAATCTAATCTAATGATTCTATATTTACGCATAATTGATTCTGCCAAATCATTTCCGGATAACTTTTTAGCATTTCTCTGACATATTTTTTTCTTTCATCATAAACCGCCTGGTCTTTGGCTTCAAATTTAACCGTGATATACGGCCCGTTTTGCGAATATCTGAATATCATCATGCCGTCGTCAAAATCAGCTCGGATGCCGTCATCCCCGGGAATAACTGTATCGTCGGTTATTAGCGCGTCCGGAAAATCAACTTTAAATTTTTGTGAAAGATTTTTGATAACTTTGACTTTCTTTTCATCTGGACAGCCTATTTTTATTTCCGGTGAAGAGATATACTGGGGAAAAGTTTTATATAGCTGGCTTAGCGTGGTATTTTTATCTGATAAATATTCCAAGACTCTTAAGGCGGCGTAGCTGCCGTCATCATGGCCGTAGGCATTGTCATTAAAAAAGAAATGTCCGGATAGTTCTCCGCCAAAAGCCGCGTTTTCTTCGGCAATTTTACTTTTAATAAAAGAATGTCCAGTCCGCCACATAATCGGAACGCCGCCGTTTTGCTTAATAACTTCCGGCACCACCCGCGAGCATAATCCATTATAGATTATTCTTGAGCCGGGAAATCTTTCTAATATTTCTTTGGCGAAAATCGCTACCAGAACATCGTTCCATAAGATTTTGCCCTTTTCGTCAACTACGCCTATTCTGTCGCCGTCGCCATCAAAACCAAGGCCGAAATCGGCTTTTTTTTCAACTACAACTTGGGCTAATTCTTTAATAAAATCTTCAGCAGTTGGATCTGGCGTGCCGGCAGGGAAATGGCCGTCAATATTATCACGCCGGGAAATCACTTCGCAGCCAGCTCTGGTTAATAATTCCGGAACATATATAGCCGGGGTTCCGTGCCTGAAGTCAACTACGACTTTGAACTTTTTTTTAAGCCGGATTCTTTTTAATACATCGTTAAAATAATCTTCCCTAATATCAGCATTAGTAATTTTGCCCTTAGCCTTCGCTTTAAAAAAGTTATCAGTTTCGACATAATTTTTTATTTCCTGCACTTCTTCTATCTCGGTGGTTCTTGAAAAGCCGACTGCCAGCTTAAAGCCATTAAAATTATATGGGTTGTGGGAGGCTGTTATCATGGCTCCGCCGTTGGCTTGAAATCTGTATTGCCCATAGTACATCATTTGGGTCATAATCATGCCTAAATCAATAACATCGACGCCGGTTGATATTAATCCGCGAATAAAAGTTGGCTTAAATTCTTCGCCGCTTAGTCGGCAGTCACGACCGACTACCACTTGCCTGATTTTTCTTCTGTTTAAAAAGGTGCCATAAGCTTTGCCAATAGCTTCAACTTTTAGAGCGTCCAAATCTTGGCCGACAATGCCGCGAATATCATAACATCTAAAGATAGAGGGGTTTATTTGCATATTGAATAAATGTTAATAATGATTTAAAGTAGATTAATCAAGCAATTTTATTATTTTAACTTTAATATATTAATTAAATGGTGTCAACGCTAAATAAAAACCAGCAGCTAGCAATTAGGGAATTATTACACCAAAAAATAAATTCCCGTGAAGATTTGGCTATGGTAAAAAGGAAGTTGGCCAAAAAATATAAAATTGGAATTTTATATAATTCAGAGATTTTACAAGCATACCGAAGACAAATCAGCCAGAAAAAAATTAAGCCATCTTTATTTTTAGAAAAAATTTTGCGTAAGCGGGCAGTGAGAACTATGTCAGGCATCGCGCCAGTGGCGGTTTTAACCAAGCCTTATCCTTGCCCAGGCAGGTGCGCTTATTGCCCGACCGAAAAAAATGTGCCGCAGAGTTATTTATCCAATGAACCAGCGGTAATGCGGGCGATTCGTTGCGGCTATGACCCCTATAAACAAGTTCAGTTGCGCTTGCGCTCCCTGGAAGCTAACGGCCACCAGCCCACCAAAATTGAATTAATTGTGATTGGCGGAACGTGGTCGGCGCTGCCAGAAAAATATAAGTATTGGTATATTAAAGAATGTTTCAAAGCGGCGAACAGGTATGAATCACGAATTATGAATTATGAATCAAGGAAAAATGCAGAATCCCATAATTCATTATTCATAATTCATGATTCAATAAAGAGTTTAAAAGAAAAACTAGCCAAGGAACAAAAAAAGAATGAAAGCGCTAAATATAGATTAATTGGTATCACTTTGGAAACACGGCCGGATTATATTAATGAGAAAGAGTTATTAGAGATGCGGCAGCTGGGTGCGACGCGGGTGGAACTCGGCGTGCAGGCGCTTGATGATAAAATTTTACAGTTAAATAAGCGCGGGCATGGCGTGGCGGAAATTGTCCAAGCAACCGAACTTCTAAAAAATTTTGGTTTTAAAGTAACTTATCATATTATGCCCGGTCTGCCCGGCTCTACTCCAGCTAAAGATTTAAAAATGTTTAAGCAGTTATTTGTTGACGAGCGTTTTCAGCCGGACCAGCTAAAATTTTATCCTACAGTGGTAACGCGCGGCAGTTTGCTTTATTATTGGTGGAAAGCCGGCAAATATAAACCATATTCCCCAAAAGTTTTAGAAAATTTAATAATAGCATGTAAAAAAATCGTACCGCCGTATGTTCGAATAATTAGATTAATTCGTGATATACCTGGCGAGTCAATTATCGCAGGCAACATGATTACCAATTTAAGGCAGATGATAAAGGACCGGGGCATAGCTTGCGGTTGTATTAGATGCCGTGAAGCGCGGGAAAAAGAATTAAGAATTAAGAATTATGAATTAAGAATTACTAAATACAAAGCGTCAGGCGGAGAAGAGTATTTTTTAAGTTATGAATCTAAAGATGGGAAAATATTATACGGGTTTTGTCGGTTAAGACTCATAACTCGTAACTTGCAACTCGCAACTCGTAACTCAAAATCCCCCTTACCCCCTTTGTTAAAGGGGGCGGGATTGATTCGAGAACTTCATGTTTATGGAGAGTTGGTACCGGTGGGGCAGAATAAAAAAATTCAGCATGCCGGGTTGGGAAAAATGCTGATGCGAGAAGCAGAGAGAATCGTTGCGCGAAGCGGCTATAAAAAAATCGCCGTGATTGCCGGTGTGGGCGTACGTGGTTATTATAGGAAATTTGGCTATAAATTGAAGAATAGTTATATGGTTAGGGATTTGCGGTAATTTCTTTAAGCAAACGGTTTACATAATCCAGGGATGAATCTCCTAAAATAATAATATCATATTTTTTCTTGAATTGCGCCAAATTATTTTTTTGTTTATAGTTATAAAAACCGATTTTGATTAAATGGTCATATTTAAATCCGGTTATCATATCCAGGTCGCTTAGCTGGTCGCCCAACAGCAGGACATTTTTTTTATGTTTTATTGTCTCCATAATTTTGGAAAAATTTTTTATTTCCACCTCATCTTTATTGGCGCTATGGATAATCGGCTTATTAAAGCCGATCGCCCGGCCGTTTTGATCCCAAATAAAAGAATTGGAAATTATCTGAATATTGCCCGAGTGATTTTTTATTTTTTTCAAATATAGGTCAATGGACTCATTGCCTAGGCCGCTGGCGGACATAATCACCAAAGGTATTTTATGGTATTTTAAAAGTTTAAAGAATTTAGCGCCGCTGGTTCTTAGTTGGATATTTTTCGATTTGACCGCGCTGGCGATGTCTTTTTTATTGAGGCCGGATTTAATCAGCAGTTTAAAATGCGCAGTCCACCAGTCGTGCATAGCTCGTTTCTTTTTGGCCATAGAAAGGCGGGGGTTATTTTCCATCTGGTGGTATTTATGGTAAAGCGCGTAAGCCTTTTCAGCATAATTCGGTGTCAGGTATTTTTCATCCCTTAGAACTGAAATTAAAGAGGGAATTTTTTTGCCGTTGACAAAAGCTTTGGTTAAAGTTTTGTCAAAATCAGCCAGTACATGGATTTTTTTTGCGCCGGCCTGCGCGAAGGCGGATTTAAGTTTTGCTAGCCTTTTTGGGTTGGGGATAAGGATGTTTTTAGATTGTTTGGCCATGATTTTATTGTAGCAAGTTTTTCATAATAATAAAAGCGCGATTTAGCGTTGACCATTTAAACTATTTCTGTTAATATCTAAATATGTCCGACAAAATAAATATTCAAAGAAGCGTCCAATATTGGCTTAAAACTTCCGAGCATGATTATAAAACCATGCAGGGACTGTTTAAAATAAAAAGATACGCTGACAGTTTATTTTACGGCCATATTGTTTTGGAAAAAATTTTAAAAGCTCAGGTGGTTAAGACGACGCGTCAAGAAGCGCCGAGAACCCATAATCTGGCGGTGTTGGCCAAGATGTCCGGCATTGATTTTACCAAAGCAGATTTGGAATTTTTGGCCACGGTCAACCGTTTTAATATGCGCGCCCGTTATCCGGACATTAAATTAAACTTTTATAAATTAAGCACGGCCAAATATACCAAAGACAAGCTGGATAAGATTAAAAAGTTTTATCAAACTTTATGTCAAAATTTGAAGCTAAAAAAATAGCGGAAAGATACGCGCGGAAATTAAGGAAAGAAAATTTCCCATTTTTTGCCATTTATTTGTTTGGCTCTTATGCTAAAGGCAAGGCCGGAAAGGAAAGCGACATCGACGTGGCGGTTTTGTCCGACAAGTTAAAAAAAGATTGGAATAAAAATGAAGAATTATTATGGAAATTTAGTGTAGCCGTTGACCCCAGACTTGAGCCTATTGGTTTTACCATAGATGATTTTAAAGATAACGCCGACCCAATGGTTTTAGAAATAAAAAAGACTGGAGTTAGAATTAAATAAGCAAGTTGGCGCTTTGTTTATTGACTGAATTTAGGATTTATAATAATATTAGAGTATAATCGTTCATTGCTTATATTTTTTATCTTAAAGAAGGGAGGTGAAAAGATTGCTGTTGATAATACGGCTTAGGCGGTCGGTGGCATACTTAATCCAGTTACCTGACATTGTTCTATCTCAACATGAAGGGCATTTTACGAATTCGCTACAACCGGCCAAAGGGAAAAACTGTACCGTGTCACGGCAACCGCAAGGCGTGGGACCTTGTTTGGTGAAGTAGGGCGCGGATAGGGTTTCTGATTTTTTAACCTTTAACTTAACAGGAGGATTTGGTCTATAAATAACCCCCTTAGAGACCGTCCAAAATTCTGTTTTGTCATCTCGACGACCCCTCCGCCCCGCATTTGCGGGGCGGAGGGGGAGGAGAGATCTTTAATATTTTGCGCTATAACAAAACATTAAATACTGCACACAAAGTATTAAAGATTTCTCCCCCTCGGCAAGCTCGGGGTCGAAATGACAAAAGGTAATTGTTTATTAGTTTTCAGACAGTCTAAAAATCAAATCCCTCTATCCCCCTTTGTTAAAGGGGGCTTTTGTTTTTTTGACAAAAGGGGTGGCAGGAAGTAGTATTAAATTAACACTTACATG
>Ga0210015_1003828_pt1 | contig 13103 bp, 13 predicted proteins | sample CryGeymeta201522_FD_185471 | JGI IMG/M metagenome (GOLD analysis project Ga0210015, IMG submission 185471) | Groundwater microbial communities from Crystal Geyser aquifers in Utah, USA - Crystal Geyser metaG 2015-22 (SPAdes) (version 2) | ecosystem: Environmental > Aquatic > Deep subsurface >... | reverse complement strand
GCGCTGCGCGAGGGCTATGTCCACGCCGAGGCGCCGGGGGGCCTTAAGGGCGCGCGGATCGAGTTTCCCTTCGTCTCGGTCGGCGCCACCGAGAACCTGCTGATGGCCGCCACGCTGGCGAAGGGGGTGACGACGCTGGCGAACGCGGCGCGCGAGCCGGAGATCGTCGATCTGGCCCGCTGCCTGCGCGCCATGGGGGCGCGGATCGAGGGCGAGGGCACGGAGACGATCACCATCGAGGGCGTGGACGGCCTGCACGGCGCCACCCACCGCGTGATCGCCGACCGCATCGAGCTGGGCACCTACATGATCGCCCCGGCGATCGCGGGCGGCGCGGTTGAGCTGATCGGCGGCGAGCGGGCGCTGGTCACGGCGCTGATCGACACGCTGGAGGCGGCGGATGTGAGCGTCGAGGACACGCCGCGCGGCCTGCGCGTCAGCCGCCGCGACGGCGCGCTGCGCCCGATCCGCATCGACACCGCGCCCTATCCGGGCTTTCCCACCGACCTTCAGGCGCAGATGATGTCGCTGATGACCCAGGCCGAGGGCGACAGCGTGATCCATGAGACCATCTTCGAGAATCGCTTCATGCACGTCCCCGAACTGGCGCGCATGGGCGCCGACGTGACCGTGCACGGCGGCGAGGCGCGGGTGCGCGGGCGCACCCCCCTGCGCGGCGCGCCGGTGATGGCGTCGGACCTGCGGGCCTCGGCGGGGCTGATCCTGGCGGCGCTGGCGGCGGAGGGCGAGACCGTGGTCAGCCGCGTCTATCACCTCGACCGCGGCTATGAGCGGCTGGAGGCCAAGCTCGCCGCCTGCGGCGCGCGCATCCAGCGCATCAGGGGATAGGGCGATGAGCGCGAAACACGACGCAGACGCGCGCTTCGAGGACGCGGAGAAGCCGCTGCGCCTGCTGGCCGAGACGCCGGAGGATCTGGCGGTGCTCGCGGCCCTGGCGCAGGACGCGGTGGGCACGGTGGGCGAGGCGGCGTGGCTGGGCAAAAAGCGCCGCTTCGTCGCGCTGATCAACCGCTTCCGCTGGGAGGACGCCGCCGCCGCCGAACGCGCCCGCCGCCCGTTCGAGCGGGTGCGCGCGACGCTGAGCGTCGAGCACGTGCTGGCCGTGCGCGCGCGCGGCGTGGCGCTGGACGCGCCCGCGACGGTCTATAATCTGCTGCACCTTGCGTTCGAGTCGGGCGAGGACGGCGCGGGCGTGGTGCGACTGGCGCTGTCGGGCGGCGGCGACATCGCGATCTCGGTCGAGGCGCTGGAGGTGACGCTGACCGACGTCGCCCGCCCCCACCAGGCGCGCGGCCTGCCGCGTCACGAGGGATGAAGGGACCGGCGCGGGCCGATCATGTCCGCTTCCGCTACTTCTCCAGCGCATACTCCACCGTGCTCACCACCCGCACGGTCTTCCAGCGCTCAAGCTGTTCGGGATAGTCGCCGTCGCGGGCCAGCACCTGCACCACGCCCTGATTCGCCGACAGGATCGCGCCGACGCGCGCGCCGCTGTCGGCGGCGAACTGGTCGGCGGCGGCGCGGGCGCTGCGGGTGGCGTCGGCGATCATCGCCGGCTTCACCGCGTTCAGCCCGGTGAACACATAAAGCGGGCGCGGCGCTTCGGCGTAGTCGCCCTCGCCCAGCCGCACCCCCTGCGCCAGCAGCTCAAGCGTGCGACCCGACAGCGCCGCCACCGCGTCCACCCTGGGCGTGCGGATGCGCAGCGCGCCGACGGCGGAAAAGCGCAGCCGCTCGGACTGGCCGTTGTCGTAGAACACCCGGTCCACCTTGAGGGTGAACGGCTCCTCGGCGATCTCGTCGGGCGAAAGCCCGCCCGCCAGCGCGAAGGCGCGCACCGCGTCGCGCTGGCGGGCGGCGTCGGCGATCGCCGCCGCCTGCTCGGCGCCCTCGCCGCGAAACGCCAGCCGCCACGCGGCGATGTCGGCCTCCACCGGGCGCTCGGCCAGCCCCTTGACCGTGACCGCGCGCACCGGCGCCTGCGCCGCGATCAGCGCCTGGCCGCCGACCCACGCCGCCCCGACCAGCCCCAGCGCCAGCGCGGCGCCCGCGATCACCGTTCCGACCGACATCGCCCAACCCTCCAGCCCGATGCGACAGCATAGACCCGAATGCGGCGCGGCCGCGACTCTGGCGTGACCGGCTGCGCCGTCTTATGGTCGCGCCGCGCAAGAAAAGGCCACGCTCCCATGCCCGTCACCCTGCACCACGCCGACCCCGGTTTTGATGTCGCCTTCGCCGCCCTGCTGGGGGCCAAACGCGAAGCCTCCGACGACGTGGACGCCGCCGCCGCCGCGATCATCGCCGAGGTCCGCGCCGAGGGCGACGCGGCGCTGATCCGGCTGACCGAAAAGCACGACCGCCTGAAGCTCACGCCGCAGACGCTGGCGTTCTCGCAGGCCGAGATCGACGCCGCCGCCGCCGCCGTCCCGAAGGCGGAGGCCGAGGCGCTGGCGCTGGCGGCCGCGCGCATCCGCGCCTATCACGACCGCCAGAAGCCGCAGGACGCGCGCTGGACCGATGACGCGGGCGTCACGCTTGGCTGGCGCTGGGGTCCGGTGGACGCGGCGGGGCTGTATGTGCCGGGAGGGCAGGCGTCCTATCCGTCCTCGGTGCTGATGAACGCGATCCCGGCGCAGGTGGCGGGCGTGCAGCGGCTGGTGATGTGCGCGCCAACGCCGGGCGGCGCGGTCAACCCGCTGGTGCTGCTGGCTGCGCGGCTGTCGGGCGTCGAGACGGTCTATCGCATCGGCGGCGCGCAGGCGGTGGCGGCGATGGCCTATGGCACCGAGACCATCGCGCCGGTGGACAAGATCACCGGGCCGGGCAACGCCTGGGTCGCCGCCGCCAAGCGCCGCGTGTTCGGCCATGTCGGCATCGACAGCATCGCCGGGCCGTCCGAGGTGGTGGTGATCGCCGACGGCGCGCAAGACCCCGACTGGGCGGCGCTGGACCTGATGGCGCAGGCCGAACACGACGCCTCCGCCCAGTCCATCCTGATCACCGACGACGCCGATTTCGCCGCCGAAGTGGGGCGCGCCGTCGAACGGCTGCTGCAACGGCTGACGCGCGCAGAGATCGCGGGCGCAAGCTGGCGCGACAACGGCGCGCTGGTGGTGGCGCGCGACCTCGGCCACGCGGCGGACCTGACCAACCGCCTCGCGCCCGAGCATCTGGAGTTGTGCGTCGCAGACCCCGAGGCGCTGGCGGGCCGGATCCGCCACGCAGGCGCGATCTTTCTGGGCGCGCGCACGCCCGAGGCGCTGGGCGACTATGTCGCCGGGCCGAACCATGTGCTGCCGACCGCGCGTTCGTCGCGCTTCGCCTCCGGATTGTCGGTGCTCGACTTCATGAAGCGCACCACGCTGCTCGGCGCCTCGGCGCAGGCCCTGCGCGCCATCGGCCCGGCGGCGGCGACGCTGGCGGCGTCGGAGGGGCTGGAGGCGCATGGGCTGAGCGTGCTGCGGCGGCTGGAGGACTGACATGACCGACCGGCTGAGCGCCGTCACGCTCGACGACAGCAGCCTGCCGCCGCCGACGCCCGAGGTCGAGCAGGAGCGGCGGGTGGCGCTCTACGATCTGATGGAGGCGAACCTGTTCCGCCTGCCGGGCCGCGAGGGCGCCGCCCCGCCGCCGGGGCCTTACGCCCTGACGCTGGCGGTGCGCGACGGGCGGCTGGTGTTCGACATCGCGGCGGCGAGCGGCGCCAAGGCGGCGGAGTTCCACCTGTCGCTGTCGCCGTTCCGGCAGGTGATCAAGGACTATTTCGCCATCTGCGCCAGCTACTTCGACGCGGTCAAGCGCCTGCCGCCCGCGCAGATCGAGGCGATCGACATGGGGCGGCGCGGCATCCACAACGAAGGCTCGGCGCTGCTGATGGAGCGGCTGAGCGGCAAGGTCGAGACCGACCTCGACACCGCGCGGCGGCTGTTCACGCTGATCTGCGTGCTGCATTTCAAGGGCTAGTCCCATGGCGGGCGGCATCCCCGGCGCGGCGCTGTTCTGCTGCGACTGGAACGCGGTGCGCTCTCCCATGGCGGAGGGGATCGCGAAAAAGCTGCTCGGCACGCGGGTTTTCGTGCAGTCGGCGGGCGCGGCGGGCGAGTTGCCGCTCGATCCGCTGGCGGCGGAGGTCTGCCGCGAGATCGGCGTGGAGATCGGCGCCCACGCCACCCACACCTTCGACGAAATGCAGGAGTGGGGCGACGACCTGACGCAGTTCGACCTGATCGTGGCGCTGTCGCCCGCCGCGCAGCGCCGCGCGCTGGAGGCGACCTTCGGCAGCCACGTCGAAGTGGAGTACTGGCCGACGCTCGACCCGACCGACCTGGGCGAGACCCGCGCGCAGAAACTCGACGCCTATCGCCAGGCCCGCGACCAGATCCGCCGCCGCATCATGGAGCGGTTCGGTCTGATGCTGTGAGGCGAAGGCGCGTCTCAGCCGCCGATCTTCTCCACGCCGATCGCCATCGCCTCGCTATAGTCGATCGCCACCAGATCGCCGGGGCGGCGGGCGGCGGCGAAGGCGCGCATCTCGGCCGGCACGGCGACGCTGTGGGTCAGCCCGGTGGGACCGGTGAAGGTGGCGATCATCGTGGCGGAATCGTAGCCTACCCATGTCACCACCGAGGTCAGCGCCATGCCCGCCGCCGCGCCGGGCGCGGCGCCGACCGGCGCGCGCCCGGCCGCCGTGCCGATCACCGTCTCGCGCCGGTCGTCCGGCGTGGCCATGCGCGCCGCGACGCTTTCGGCGTAGATCGCGGCGACGCGGTCGCCCGGCTTGAGCTGGTCGAAATTGCGCGCTTCGGGTGGCAGGGTGACGGTGACCGCGCGCCCGTCCTCGCCGCGCACCACCACCTGACGGGTGACAGGGTCGATGATCTCGATCACGCCGCGCATCTGCGCGGTGGTCTCGGCGCTGACGACGACCGGCTCTGGCGCGGCGCAGGCCGAGGCGAGCAGCGCGAGGGCTGTGATGGCGAGGGGGATGCGGCGCATGGCGGCTCCATTCGGCGGTTGTTGTCGCTTCCCACTATCCGACGTGGCGCGCGCCGCCGCAATGGCGCCGCGTCGCACGCCCCTTCAGATGAGATGGGCGCTTTCGCAGAAATGTGGCAGGCGCACTCCAGCGGCTGGCGCGGCGCGGTTTTCGCGCGCAATCTGGCGAGGCCGCCAAGATGCGGATCACGCCTGCGCAAGAGCCGCGCGCCGGACTTTCCCGGCGATCCCCGGCAGGGAGACACATGCCGATGCGCCTGTCCGCCGATGACGCCACGCAGGACGGCCCGGCGCCCGGAGCCATGGCGCTGCTGGCGCAGAGGCTGGCGGCGGCGCGGCGCGGCGGGCCTCTGGCGACCGGTCCCGCGCCGTGCGATCTGGCCGCGGCGATGGCCGCGCAGGCGCACGCCATCGCGCTGCTGGGGCCTGCGCTCGGCGGCGTCGGCGGCTGGAAGACGGGCCGCGGCGACCCCGACGCGGCGCCGATCATGGCGCCGATCCTGGGGGATACGCTGCGCGCCGCGCCCGCCCGGTTCAGCCATGCCGAGGCGCGGCTGCGCGGCGTCGAGCTTGAAATCGCCTTCAGGCTGGAGGACGCGCCGCCGCCGCCCGACGCGCCGGATTTCGCCCGCCGCTTGCGCGATCGGGTCAGCGTCGCGCCCGCCATCGAGGTTGTCGATGCGCGCGTCGCGGGCGGCGCCGGGGCCGATCCGCTGCTGAAGCTGGCCGATCTCCAGATCAACGCCGGGCTGGTGGTCGGCCCGGCGCGGCCCCTGAGCGCCGCGCCCGCGCTCGACGCGGCGACCCTGCGGTGGGAGATCGGCGGCGCCGTCGCCGCCGAAGGCCGCCTGGCCACGCCGGGCGGCGACGCCTTCGCCACCTTCTGCGCCTTCGCGCGGCTGGTCGGCGCGCATTGCGGCGGGCTGAAAGCCGGTCAGGTGGTGACGACCGGCTCGCTGACCGGGCTTTTGTGGGCGCCCCCCGGCGCGACCGCGCGCGGTGAAATCGCCGGCCTTGGCGCGGTCAGCGTCACGTTCACGGAGTGATCAGTCGAGCGTGATCAGTCCAGCGCCATCGGCGGCCAGCCGCGCCAGCCGCCCAGCAGCCGCTCACAGCGCGCGGCCATGGCCAGCAGCAGCGGCTCGGCGCCCAGATCGCCGACCAGCTGCAGGCCGACCGGCATCCCGTCGCCGTCCCGTCCGCAGGGCGCGCACAGCGCGGGATGGCCGATGGCGTTTACCCAGCCGGTATAGATCGCGTGGCCGCGCGGCCCCACGGGCTGTCCGTCGATCACCGGCGGGTGGGTCTCGCCCTTCGGCCAGGGCTGCGCGGCGCAGGCGGGGGTGAGGATCAGATCCCACTGCGCGAAAGCCGCGCCCGCCGCCGCGCGCAGGCGGTCGATCTCCTCAAGAATCGCCAATAACCGCGTGGCGGGCGCGCGGGCGCCCTCGGCGGCGATGGCGCGGTATTTTGCGCTCGCCCGCGCGAAGCCGGGCAGGGTTTGCGCCAGCCGCGCCAGGCCGATCGCGCCGATCTCGGACCACATCGCCGCGAGCGGGCCGACGTCGAACGGCGGCGCGCCCGCCGTCACCGCGCAGCCGTCGTCGGCCAGCGCCGCCGCCGCCGCGCGCAGCCGCCCGGCGATGGCGGGGTCGAGCGGCGCGTCGCCGAAGCGCTCGACGAACAGGATGCGCGGGCGCGCGGGAAGCGGCGCGGCGGGCGCCTGCGCGCGCGAGCGCGGGTCGCGGCGATCCGGGCCGGTCAGCACCGCGTCGAGCAGCGCCAGATCGCGCGCCGAGCGCGTCAGCCCGCCGACCACCTCCATGTCGAGCAGCACCTGCGGCAGGCCGCCCGCCCGCGCATGGCGCCCGACCCCGGCCTTGAGGCTGAACAGCCCGCCATAGGCCGCCGGGCGGCGCAGCGAGCCGCCGCCGTCGGTGCCCAGCGCCAGCGGCGCCATCCCCGAGGCCACCGCCGCCACCGAACCGCCCGACGAGCCGCCGGGCGTGAGCGCGGGGTTCCACGGATTGCCGGTGTCGCCGAACAGCGCGTTGCCGGTATAGCCCTCGATCGCGAATTCCGGCGTGTTGGTCTTGCCGAGGATGATCGCCCCCGCCGCGCGCAGGCGCGCGACCGGAAGCTCATCGGCCTCCAGCGGCGCCTCGGGCAACGCGGCGCTTCCCCAGCGCGCGGGCATCCCCGCTGCGGCGAGGTTGTCCTTCACCGCGATGGGCGCGCCATCGAGCGGCCCCATCGGCGCCCCCGTCCGCCAGCGCGCGGCGCTCGCCCGCGCCTGCGCCCTCGCCTGCGGGTTCAGCGCGACAAAAGCGTTGAGCGCGGGGTCGAGCCGCGCGATGCGCGCCAGCGCCGTGTCCACCACCGCCTCGGGGTCGGCCGCGCCGGCGCGGTAAGCGTCGATCAGGCCGCTCGTGTCATGCTCCCAGAGTTTCATGCGCCATACATCCCGTCAGGCAGCCACAGCACGATCTGCGGAAACGCGATGATCAGCAGGGTGAACAACAGCATGATGACGACATAGGGGACCGCGCCGCGCACCACGTCGCGGAACGGCCCGCCGTCGCCGCGCACACCCTGCACCACATAGAGGTTCATGCCCACCGGCGGCGTGATCATCCCCAGCTCGCACATCAGCACGATGAAGATGCCAAACCAGATCGGGTCGATCCCCACCGCCGTCACGATCGGCAGCGCGACCGGGATGGTCAGCACCTGCATCGACAGCACGTCCATGAACATCCCCAGCGCGACGTAGAACACGATCAGCGCCAGCAACAGGCCGGTCGCCGTCAGCCCCAGCGACGCGACCCACGCCGTCATCGCCTGCGCCACGCCCCCCAGCGCCAGCGTGACGTTGAGCATGAAGGCGGCGGTGATGATCAGCAGGATCATGCCGCAGGTGCGCGCGGTCTGGCGAAACGCCGCGTCGAGCAGGCGCCAGTTCAGCCGCCCCTCGCGCCAGACAAAGCCCAGCGCCGCCACCACGCCCAGCGCGGCGGATTCGGTGGGCGTGGCGATCCCCAGATAGATCGACCCCATCACCACCGCGAATATCGCCGCAGGCGGGGCGAGAAAGCGCAGCGCCGCAACCCGCTCCGCCAGCGGTGCGGCGCCCTCGTCGCGCACGCGTCCCTCGCGCAGCAGCGCGTCGAGCGCGATCCACGCCATGAAGCAGGCGGTCAGCAGCAGACCGGGGATCAGCCCGGCGATGAACAGCCGCCCGATCGATTCGTTGGCCAGAGAGCCGTAGATCAGCAGGTTGACGCTGGGCGGGATCAGGATGCCCAGCGTGCCGCCCGCCGCCAGCGAGCCGAGCGCGCGCGCGGGATCATAGCCGCGCGCGTCCAGCGCGGGCAGCGCCACCGTGCCCACCGTCGCCGCCGTGGCGACCGACGAGCCGGAGGTCGCGGCGAACAGCGCGCAACAGCCGATGTTGGTGTGCAACAGGCCGCCCGGCAGCCGCCCCAGCCACAGCGCCAGCGCGCCATACATCCGGTCGGCGACGCCCGAGCGCAGCAACAACTCGCCCAGCAGCACGAACAGCGGAATGGCGGTGAGCAGGTTCTCATTGAGCACGCCCCACACCACCGGCCCCATGGCGTTGAGCAGCGGCCAGCCATACAGCAGCACGCCGCCGATCACCCCCAGCAGCACCATGATCGCCGCCACCGGCAGGCTCGCCAGCAGCAGCGCCATCATTGTGACAAATCCGCCCAGCACCGCGCCGACGCCCATGGTTCCGTCTCCCGCTACTGCGCCCGAATCGCGCCGCGCCGTCAGCGCGCCGCGCCCGACTCCAGCTCTTCGGCGAGCTCCTCCATCGCGCCGCGCGGATGGAACTCGGCCTCAAGCCGCGCGCGCTGGCCCGAGCCGTAGAGCCACGCCGCGCGCAGGCCCAGAACCAGCGCCGTCGCCGCGAACAGACACAGCGCCGCGAACCACAGCGCCTGCGGCCAGATCAGCGGCGTGGCCCAGGGCGTCGGCGCGGTGCTGCCATAGGCCAGCGTGTCGGCGATCACGTCGCGCGACACCCAGACCAGAAAAACCCCGAGCGCCGCCATCGACAGTATCGACAGCGTATCCGCCAGCGCCTGAAGCGGCGCGGGCAGGCGCGCGTGCAGCACGTCGATGCGGATATGCGCGCGGTCCACCAGCGCCACCACGAAGGCCAGACACGACCCCACCGCCAGCACATAGCCGCCCAGCTCGTCCGCGCCCTCGAACGAGAACGTGAACAGCTTGCGCAGCACGGTCTCCAGCGCCACGAACAGCGACAGCGCCACCAGCGCCGCGCCGAACAGACGGCTGGCGCTGGCGGCGAACGCCTCCAGCAGCCGGTTGGCCGCCGCGCGGCGGACGGGGCGCGCGGCCCCGCCCTTGCGCGCAGGCATCAGAAGCCGACCCTGGCGCCGACGCTGGCCTTCCAGCCCTCGGAGCAGCCGGGGTTGGTTTTGTCGCAGATCTCCGCCCAGGTCGGGAACGAGATGTCCTTGACCGCGTTGGCGATCAGGTCGCGGTCGGCGTCGGTGATCGCCACCAGCTTCAGCGCATAGGGCTTGCCGGTCTCGCACGGCGCGGCGCCGACGTTGCAGCGCACGGCGTCGTCGAACAGGGTTTCGGAATAGGTCCAGATCTCCCCCACCAGCGCGTCGAAGCCCGCCTGCAGCTTGACCTGATCCTCCACCGTCAGCCGGTTCCAGGCGTCGAGGCTGATCCCGTAGCCGTTCATCGCCAGCTGAAACGCGATCGGCAGGGTGTAGGCGGTCACCTCCGGCCAGCCTGCGGAATTGGCCGAACTTGGGCCCGTGATCGCGCAATCCACCACGCCGCGCGCCAGCGACTGATGCACGTCGGGAAAGCTCAGCGGCACCGGCGTGCCGCCGACAGACGAGACAAAGTTGGCGAGGTTCTGGTCATAGACCCGCACCTTCAGCCCCTTCAGGTCGGCCAGTTGCGCGATCTCGGGCTTGCAGAACAGCACCTGCGGGCCGAACGGCCAGACGCCGAGCAGCTTGGTGTTGAACTTGGCCTGAAGCTGCGCGTCCACCGCGTCGCGATAGGCGGCCACGGTCTCGCGCCCTGCGGCGTAGTCGGGGTTCAGCCCGACAAGGTCGAGCCCCAGGATGGTCGGCTCGTCGCGCGACACCTGGCTCAGGCGCAGCGAGATGATGTCGAACAGCCCCGATTTCAGAATGCGCAGCTGTTCGACATCCTTGATGCCGGTCACGTCGATGGGCTTGTAGTCCACGGTCGCGTCGATGCCGGTGCGCACGGCGAAATTCTCGAAGAATGGCTGCTCGACGTTCTTCTGGATGTTGCCGGTCGCCACCGGCTGACCCATCGCCTTGAAGCTGTAGCTTTCGGCGTGGGCGCTGGCGGCGACAAGGGCGGCGACCGCCGCGCAGACGAGGGTTTTCATGCAGGCTCTCCTTGATGAGCGGTTTCGGGGGCAGGGTTGCGCCGGAACAGGCTTCCCCAGCCGGCGATGATCGACGGGTCGGCCCCGGCGGCGCGCAGCGCGCCCCAGGCGGTGACGGCGATGCTGTCCAGGATTGTGACGCCGGTCTCGGCCTCCAGCCGCTCCACCAGCCGCGTGCCGCGAAAGTTCGTGCAGTAGATCGCGATGGCGTCGGGCCGTTCGGCGGCGACGGCGCGGACCATAGCCTCGATCACCGCCTCGTCGAAAGCGGCGAACGAGAAATTGCCGCGGTCGCCCAGATGCCGCTCGGCCACAACATCAAAGCCCGCCGCGCCGAAGTTGCCCACGATGGCCCGTTGCACCTCGGCCAGATAGGGCGTGACGAAGGCGATGCGGCGCGCGCCCAGCGCCGCCAGCGCGTCGAGCGTGGCCAGCGTCGATGTGGTCGCGGGCGCGCCGGTGCGCGCGGTGATGGCGGCGCAGAGCGCGCGGTCGGCGTCAAACCCCCGCCAGCCGCCCGCCGTGCCGTTCCAGGCGATGGCGTGCACCTTCGCGTCGGCCAGCAAGTCGGCGGCGGCGAGCTGCGGCGCATGGTCGAACTGGCCCAGCGCCGCCGCCGACAGCGCGATCTCGGTGACGCGCAGCCGGGCGAAATGCGCGGTGACATGCGGCGTGCGCGCCAGCAACGCGGCGGTCAGCGGCTCAAGCGCGGTGTTGGAGGACGGTGTCAGCATCCCCAGCCGGACAGGATCAGGGCTTGCGAAACCTCCCGTCATCGGTCCGCTCGTTTTGCAAGGCAGTGGTTCGACGGCCGGGAGAGCGTCCGGGCCGCGCTGCCGGTGCGGCTTGTCATCGTCCACTCCCTGTCGGCGCGGGGCCCCGCGCGAATGGCATTCCATTTTCGGGAGACCCTCGCAGACAGAACTCGTCACGCAACCCCTGTTGGCGTGTCATGCATCAGACAGGAGAGTAAGGTTGATTTTTAGGCGCTGAGGCGAAAGGAATGTCGAAAATAACGCCAATGAAGCCGATGCCGTCAGGGCGCGGCGCCCGCCGACGCCTCTGCCGACGCCTCTGCCGACGCCAGCGCCCCAGCCACCGACAACCCGGTGTTGATCAGATGCGCGCGCCAGACCGCGTGGGCGGTCTCGGCGTCGCGGGCGCGCAGCGCGCGCATCAGCGCCTCGTGCTCGGCCATCGCCTGCCGCCAGCGCGCGGCGTCCATGATCGCCATGTAGCGCCCGCGCCGCGCCAGCAGCATCAGCCGCGCCCGGCTCGTCGCCAGCACCGGGTTGCCGCAGGTCGCGACCAGCGCGTCGTGGATCATGGTGTTGAGCGCGAAATACGGGTCGAGCCGTCCGGCGTCGTAATGCGCGGCCATCTGCGCGTGCAGCGCCTCGAACCGCGCGAGGCCGCCGCCGTCGAGCGTGCGCGCCACCCGCGCCGCCGCCGCCGCCTCCAGCGCGCCGATCGCCTCGAACAGATCGACGGCGCCGCGCCCGTCATGGCTGGCGACGCGGGCGCCGCAGTGGCGCGAGATCTCCACCAGCCCGTCCTGGCGCAACAGCTTGAGCGCCTCGCGCATCGGCGTGCGCGAGACGCCAAGCTCGGCGCAGAGCCTGCGCTCGACGATGCGCTGGCCGGGCGCCAGCACGCCGCGCACCACCAGGTCGCGCAGCTGATCGGCCACACGCTCGGCCAGCGCCACCGGCGCAATGAGGTCTCCGCCCGCAAGATCGTCCATCTGACCGCCCCGTCGCGCAGCGCGGCGGCGACCGCCGAACCCGCCGACGCGCCAAGCATAGGCCCGCGCCCGCAGCCCGCAAGCCGCGCCCGGCGATCTTGCGGGCGCAGGCGCGAAAGCGGGCGGGACCATCCGCGCGCGCCTGCGCAAGGCGGTATCTCTGCGCGCCGCCGGCCGCCGGGATCCGCGTGACCGCTGGCCGGTAAGTTGCCCCCATCGGGGCGGCGGGCGTCAGTCGGCCTCGCCTTCAATATCGCCGGGTCTAGTCGGCAAATCGACCACGGCGACAAAGCGCGCGGTCCATCGCGCGGCGCCGATGCCTGGCGGCGCCGCGTCTGGGGTGGTGATCCGCCGCACCCATTCGGCGCAGAACCATCTCTGACAGGCCCCAAAGTCGAAGCGGCCGCCCTGCCTCAGCGCGCAGAAGGTCGGCGCTGTGCCAGGCATCGGCGCCGCGCGACAGCGAAGCCTTCAGCGCGGCGACACGGGCGGCGGGTTCGCCGACCGGATGCTCACGGCGCACGACGTTTCCCTGCCGGTTTCGAAGGCGCATACTGAATGAATACCTATTTGGTATCTGCTTTTTAAAGAGCTGGCTTTCTTCTGGATTTGACATCGGGAATCCGGGTGTAGCGCAGAATTGGGCCAAGTTCGCACAAAAGGTATGCTAAAGGTATTATATGCGCCTCAATCAGCCCTACCAGATCTGCGCCGTCGATGGTGGCGGCACCGGGTGCCGGGCGGCCATCGCGCGCCGGGACGGAACCGTGGCCGCGCGCGCGACGGGCGGGCCCGCCAACGTCGCCACCGACCCCGAACAGGCCATGCGCAACGTGCTCGACACCGTGCGCCGCGCCGCCGGGGGGCTGGGCCTGTCGGCGCCTGCGCTGCGCGGGATGGTCG
>Ga0210015_1003826_pt1 | contig 13111 bp, 12 predicted proteins | sample CryGeymeta201522_FD_185471 | JGI IMG/M metagenome (GOLD analysis project Ga0210015, IMG submission 185471) | Groundwater microbial communities from Crystal Geyser aquifers in Utah, USA - Crystal Geyser metaG 2015-22 (SPAdes) (version 2) | ecosystem: Environmental > Aquatic > Deep subsurface >... | reverse complement strand
AATTCAGGCGGCAGGTGGAAGCAGACTGGAAGTTCACCAAAGACGGTCTGTGCACACTGACCGTGGAGGAATTGGAGCGCGTCGCAGCCTGCTTCACCGCACCCAGCTATGAAACACTGGCGGATAGCGATGTGGCTGCCGCGCAACCCGGCAACACGGCTTTTGCCAACTGGCTGCAACGCAACGTCAAGCCGCACAAGGTATCGGGTTATGCTTCGGTGGTGTTGTCGCTGAAGAAACCCGGCATGGCACCGGGCGATGCAACCGCGCAACAGATGGAAGCCGCAGCCGAACTGGCCGAGCGTTTCAGCTTTGGCGAGTTACGTATCACGCATGAACAGAATCTGGTGCTGGCGGATGTCAAACAAGCCGATTTGTTCACGCTTTGGCAGGCGGCGACAGAGCGGGACATGGCAACGCCGAATATCGGGCTGTTGACCGACATCATCAGCTGCCCCGGCGGCGATTTTTGCTCACTGGCGAACGCGCGCTCCATTCCGCTGGCTCGTGCGATTGCCGCCTGTTTCGATAACTTTGATTTCCTGCACGACATCGGCGAACTGGACCTGAATATTTCAGGTTGCGTGAATGCCTGCGCGCACCACCATATCGGCCATATCGGTATTCTGGGCGTGGATAAGGATGGCGAGGAGTGGTATCAGGTATCTATTGGCGGCGCGCAGGGTAACACCAGTTCCATCGGCAAAATCATCGGCAAATCGTTCAAATTCGGGCAAATCCCGGAAGTGATCGCGCGCCTGTTGCAAGTGTATGTGGACGAGCGTTTTGACGACGAGCGTTTCATAGATACCGTGCGCCGACTGGGCTACGAGCCATTCAAGGCATATGTTTATGCGACCCCGGTCGAAGACGATGCAGAATTGGCCGGACCCATATACGACTTGTTGAAACAGGGTACGCCCTACGAGTTGCCCTATTATTCGCCGAGGTTTTAGAAATGATCATTAAAAACAAGACAGTAGTCGCAGATGATTGGCGCATTTTAAGGCTGAATGAACAGGATGCGCCGGACAGCGTGAGTGTGCCCAGTGGCAAAGTCATCGTGCCGCTCAAGGTGTGGCAGGCGCAGCGTGACACGCTCAAAACGCGTGCCGAGCTGGGTGTCTGGCTGGAAAGCAGTGAAACAGCAGAAGACTTGCAGGGCGACATCGCAAGATTTCAGGTGATCGCGGTGGACTTCCCCAGGTTTGCCGATGGGCGCGGGTATTCCATCGCCTATCATTTGCGTGAGCGATTGGGTTACCAAGGGGAATTGCGGGCGATAGGCGAGGTGTTGCGCGACCAGATGTTCTATTTGCAGCGCGTCGGTTTCGATGCCTTTGTGCCGCGCCCAGACAAGGACATCCATGAGGTGCTGAAAGGTTTGAGCGATTTCTCTGAAACCTATCAGGCTTCGGTGGATCAAAAAGTGCCGCTGTTCAGGCGCGTACATCGCGGAGTCAAGGTATGAATGAATTGGCGCAAAAAGTAGCGCAAGTCAAACAACTGCTGGCTGACGCAGTGCGGGATTTCTCGCCGGTGTGTTTCGCCAATAGCCTGGGTGCGGAGGATATGGTACTGACCGATTTGATCGCCAAGTATCAGCCTGATATTGAGATGTTCAGCCTGGATACCGGACGCTTGCCGCAAGAGACCTATAACCTGATGCAAGCGGTGCGGGAACGCTACAACGCGCCGCTCAAAATCTATTTTCCCGCTGCGCCAGCCGTTGAGGCATATGTCGAAAAAAATGGCGTGAATGGGTTTTACGACAGCGTGGAGAATCGCAAAGGTTGCTGTTATATCCGCAAAGTCGAACCGCTCAAGCGTGCGCTGGCGGGTAAAGGCGCATGGATTACCGGGATGCGCCGCGATCAGGCCGTCACGCGCGGCAGCCTGGAATTTTCCGCCTTTGATGCCGAGCAAGGTTTGCATAAATTCAACCCGCTGCTGGACTGGACTAACGCCGAAGTCTGGCAGTACATCAAGCAAAACGAAGTGCCTTACAATGCGCTGCACGACAGGTTTTACCCCAGCATAGGTTGTGCGCCTTGCACCCGTTCCGTCACGCCCGGCGAAGACATCCGCTCGGGACGCTGGTGGTGGGAGAGCGCGGATGGCAAAGAATGTGGTCTACATGTCAGCGGGATTAGCAGACCAAAATAGTGCTATTCCCGGCTTATTGTGAATGACAGCGTGAAAAGAATTTGAGTTAACAGAAAGAAGATAAAGATGAGCAACCCAACTTTTACCCATTTGGATGTGCTGGAGTCCGAATCCATCCACATCATGCGCGAGGTCGCGGCGGAATGTAAAAATCCCGCGCTGCTGTTTTCCGGCGGCAAGGATTCCATCGTGATGCTGCGCCTCGCGGAGAAGGCGTTCCGCCCGTGCAAGTTCCCGTTCCCGCTGGTACATATTGATACCGAGCATAATTTCCCGGAAGTCATCAAAGCCCGCGACAAGCTGGCTGCCGACCTGGGCGAACGACTGATTGTGCGTTCGCTGGAAGGCTCGATTGCCAAGGGCACGATTATCATCAAGGATCCCGATTTGCCGCGCAACCCGTACCAGTCGGTGACCTTGCTGGAAACCATTGCCGAGTTCGGTTTTGATGCCTGCATGGGCGGGGCGCGCCGCGACGAAGAAAAGGCGCGCGCCAAGGAACGCATCTTCTCGTTCCGCGACGAATTCGGCCAATGGGATCCGAAAAATCAGCGTCCCGAGCTGTGGGACATCTACAACACTCGCGTACACAACGACGAAAACATGCGCGTGTTCCCGATTTCCAACTGGACGGAGATGGACATCTGGGAATACATAGACCGCGAGAATTTGTACATTCCCAGCATCTACTACGCGCATGAGCGCGAAGTGATACGCCGGGGCGATAACGTCATTCCCGTGTCGCATCTGGTGCAACCCAAGCCTGGCGAAAAAATTGAAATGGTTTCGGTGCGTTTCCGTACCGTAGGCGATATGACCTGTACCGCGCCGGTCGAATCTACTGCCAGCAATGCGCTAGAAATCATCGCCGAGACGGCCATCACGCGTATCACCGAACGAGGCGCGACCCGCATGGACGACCAGACTTCCGAAGCCTCAATGGAATTGCGCAAAAAAGAAGGGTACTTCTAGGATCGTTATTCCCGCGCAGGCGGGAATCCGGTCAGAAAAGAACTTCCCGCAACGCGGGACAAAGCCAAAAGGCATGTTGAATAAAACCGCTGGGTTCCGGCCTGCGCCGGAATGACACTACAGATTTTATGAGGTTACATTATGAACGACACAACACAATTATTACGTTTTATCACCGCCGGTAGCGTGGATGACGGCAAGAGCACGCTGATCGGGCGTTTGCTGTACGACTCCAAGTCTATTTTTGAAGACCAATTTTCGGCGATTTCCAAGACCAGCGAAAAACGCGGCATGGCGGCGGTTGATCTTTCCTTGCTGACCGACGGCTTGCAAGCCGAGCGCGAGCAGGGCATCACCATAGACGTGGCGTACCGTTATTTCGCTACGCCAAAACGCAAATTCATCATCGGCGATACGCCGGGGCATGAGCAATACACGCGCAACATGGTGACCGCAGCTTCCACGGCTAACCTCGCCGTGATTCTGATTGATGCGCGCCGTGGCGTGTTGACCCAGACGCGCCGTCATACTTTCATCGCCAGTCTGGTCGGTGTGCCGCACATCGTGGTGGCGGTGAACAAGATGGATATGGTGGATTATTCGCAACAACGCTTTGACGAGATTGTTGCCGAATACCGCCAGTTTGCCGCGCAACTGAATCTGCACGAAGTGACCTTCATCCCCCTGTCTGCGCTGGTCGGCGACATGGTGGTGGAACGTGGCGAGGCGATGGACTGGTATCAGGGGCCGACATTGATGGACAAACTGGAAAGCGTGGTAATAGACCAGGACGTAAACACTCGCGATTTCCGTTTTCCGGTGCAATGGGTATGCCGCCCACAAACGGGCGAACACCATGATTTCCGTGGCTTCATGGGGCGTATCGAGGCGGGGCAGGTGGCGGTGGGAGATGAAGTCACCCTCCTGCCAGCGGGGCGCACCACCCGGGTCAAGGACATCGTCACTTACGACGGCAGCTTGAAGACAGCTGCCGCGCCGCAGTCCGTTGCACTCACATTGACTGACGAGATTGATATTTCGCGCGGCGACATGTTGGTCAAAGCCGAATTGATGCCGACTGTCGCCCAGCAATTCACCGCGATGTTGTGCTGGTTATCCGAAACGCCGATGGACAAGAACCGCAAGTACATCATCAAACACACCTCGCGCGTGGTGAAATGCCTGGTTTCCAGCCTGGATTACCGCGTGGATGTGAACACGCTCGAACACCACGAAAACCCCACGGTGAACATGAACGACATCGCTCATGTCACGCTGAAGACGCAGAAACCGCTGGTGTTCGATTCTTACACCCGTAACCGTGCGACAGGCAGCTTCATTGTGATTGACGAAGCGACCAACAACACCGTTGCGGCGGGGATGATCTGCTGATTTATTTAACCTATTGATTTTTATGGGAAAAGTCTATCTGATCGGGGCGGGGCCGGGTGCGGCGGATTTGATTACGCTGCGCGGCGCGCGTCTGCTGGCATCAGCCAACGCAGTGCTATATGACGCGCTGGTGCAGCCCGAACTGCTGGAGATGGCCAGGCCCGACGCGCAGTTGATCGCGGTCGGCAAACGCTGCCGCCAGCTCTCTACCGATCAGCGTTTCATCAACCGTGCGCTGGTCGAAGCGGCACAGCGTCATGCCGTAGTGGTGCGCCTCAAGGGGGGCGACCCGATGATTTTCGGGCGCGCGCAGGAAGAAATCGCCGCGTTGCAAGCCGCTGGTATCGCGTATGAAATCATTCCCGGCATCACCTCAGCCCTGGCGGCAGCGGCTGAACTGGGTGTGTCGCTCACCCGGCGCGGCGTGAGCCGCAACGTGGTGTTCGTCACGCCGCGCGTCGGTGAAGCCGAATCGGCCAGCGACTGGGCGCACAGCGTGTTGACCGCCGATACCGCCGTGCTTTACATGGCCTCCGGTCAGGCGGCAGAAATCGCCGCAGCACTGATGCGGCGGGGTTTATCGGGCAGTACGCCCGCCGCACTCATCAGCAATGTCTCTTTGCCCAACATGCAAAAAGTTCACACCACCTTGGCGCAATTACCCGAAGTCGTGCATCAGGTCGGCGCGCCCGCGCTGATCGTGCTGGGCGCGGTACTGCACCAGCAGGCCGAGTTACCGGAATTGATCCGCCAAGCCGTCTGGTAGGTGGAAGCCCCAACGGGGCTACGCCTAAGGTGTATTTCCCTGCGGCGGAACCGCTACGCGTTCCGCCCTACGCGGTTAAAACTGTTCGTTTTCGCCCAGATAACGCCACTGTCCCAGCGGCAGATTGCCCAGTTTTATCTTGCCGATACGGATACGTTTCAGTCCGGTGACGGTCAATCCCACCAGTTCACACATGCGGCGGATCTGGCGTTTCTTGCCTTCGCGCAGCACGAAGCGTAACTGGTCTTCATTTTGCCAAGTGACTTTGGCGGGTTTCAGATATTCGCCATCCAGTTTCAGTCCCTGACAGAGCAGCGCCAGCCCGCTGTCCCCCAGTTTGCCTTTCACCCGCACCAGATATTCCTTGTCCACTTTGGAATCTTCGCCTATCAGATGTTTTGCGACACGCCCATCCTGGGTGAGGATCAACAAGCCTTGTGAATCAATGTCCAGACGGCCTGCGGGAGCGAGGCCAAGAAACTGGCTGCGATGAAATTTGGTCGGGGATTCGTCTTCCGCCCAGTGGGTCGCTTCGTCCAGCAGCGCGGAGGCAGGTTTGTAACCGTGTTCCGCTTGCCCGGAGACATAGCCGACCGGCTTGTTGATCAATATGGTGACGCGCTGCTCCTGGGTGTTTTGCGCCGCAGTGCGCAAGGTGATGTGCTGGGTGGGATAGACCTTGCTGCCGAGTTCGCTGACGGTTTCGCCGTCAACCTCTACCCAGCCTTTGGCGATATACACATCCGCTTCGCGGCGCGAGCACAGGCCGAGTTCGGACATGCGTTTGGAGAGTCGGATTTTTTCCATGAGTTTGTAAGGTGGCAATTGAGATGAGGCGCGATTTAAGCACAAACCGGCGTGTACGGCGAAATTAAAATGCAAAAACGCGGCACGAGGCCGCGCTGATGTTGTGAAAGTGCGGCACAAGGCCGCGCTGATGTTGTGAAAGTGCGGCACAAGGCCGCGCTAATGTTGTAAAAGTGCGGCACGAGGCCGCGTTACCCAGATAGGTAATGGTTCTTAAAAAGTTTGGCTGATGCCCAATGACAGCGACCACGGTGCGGTTAGCTGGCCATAAACCGGGTCACCAGGCAACCAGGTCGGATCAGAATTCGCATATTGATAAATAGGCAGTTGCACAAAGCCATATAGCCGGGTCGTGGGGGCGACGGCAAAGCTCAAACCTGGGCTGAGGCTCAAGCTGTGTGCGCCTGAGTGTGGGTTTACCTTCGCACCGTTGCCGCTGTCGCGTTCCTTGAAATTGGCATTGAGTTGCAGCAATCCTGTCAACGCGGGTGCAAGGGTGTAGTGTGCGCCGAGATCGAGTGATACCTCATTGCCCGGACGGTAGCCGTCGCGCGTGTTTATGGCAGTTTGCAACTGTCCGCTGACAAACCAGCCCCACGGCGAGTTGGCCACATCCTGATGGTAGTACGCGCCCAGAATCGCATCGGTGCTGCCCGTGCCGGGTTGCAAGCCGCCTTCAGCAGGACCCGCGCCGGGTACAAATTCCCAATTTGCCTTGCCGGTAGGCAGTTTCACGCCAAAGCGCACACCACTCCCGGACAGATGATCGCCGGAATCCAGTTTGTAGTTACCGACGACGCGAATATCGCCGAGTTCGGTGAATTTGTTCTGTTCGGCGGTATAACCTCCAAGACCATCGGCCACGGTATGCGCATGGTCACGCATCACCAGTGGCAGACCTACTGCAACGCTCCACTGACGGTTAAACGCGTAATCGAAATCGAGGTTCAGCGATTGGTTGATGGTGCGCATATTTTCCACTTCACCGCCTGGCGACAAGGTAGGGTCATTGACAACCTTGGACGCGCCGACGCGCGGGGTGTTCGCCTTGGCGTAGGAATAGCGCAAATCAATGCGCAAGCCTTCATCATTTACCAGGCCTTGCGTGTCCCAGTGAGTGTTCATCGTGCAAAATGACGAGCCGCACGAGGCGTAGGCCTGGCTGCTGGCGCATAACAGCGCGGCACAGAGTAGTTTGAGTTTCATGTTGATGGCGCTCCATAGTGAGGTTTAGCAAAATCGCCAGAAGATGGTAGCAAATTATTTGAGCATGACCCTGCGACATATTGTCGCACCCCTTGTTGTGTCAGCATTGGCGGCAGGGGCGGAGTATCGGTTATGCTGCGCGGGTTTTGCAATTTCTCAAATGACGGAATCCTTGCATGAGTTTATTGAATAAAGAAAATGTGCCAGCCGTTCTGGCTGGGGCATTGTGCGTGTTTGGCTTCGCGCCGTTCGGGCTGTTTTTCATTCCGGTGCTGGCGCTGGCGGTGTTATTTGTGTTGTGGGGGCGCGCCAAATCGCCGCGCGCGGCGGCAGGGTTGGGCTTGGCTTTCGGTCTGGGTTTGTTTGCTGCGGGCATCAGCTGGATATATGTCTCGTTGCACGATTACGGCTATATGCCGATGTATCTGGCTCTGTTTGCCACGTTGTCGTTTGCCGCTTTCCTTGCCTTGTTCACCGCGCTGGCAGGTTTTATGCAGGCGCGCTTGCGCGCCACGCCGATGTGGCACCTGCTGCTGGTGATGCCAGCAGCCTGGGTGCTGATCGAATGGCTGCGCGGCATGATTTTTACCGGCTTTCCCTGGTTGACGCTGGGTTATGCGCATGCCGATAGTCCGCTGGCGGGCTACGCGCCACTGTTCGGCGTATATGGTGTGTCGCTGGCAGCGGCGCTGAGTGCGGCATTGCTGGCGCTAATGTGGCGCTGGCGTTGGAATAATCAGGGGCGCATCGCCCTGCTGGCACTCGTTCTATTATGGGGTGGCGGCGCGCTGTTGCGCGGTGTGGCATGGACGCAAGTTTATGGTGAACCGTTTACGGTGTCGCTGGTGCAGGGCAACATTCCGCAGGACAGAAAGTTTCAGGAAGAGCTGCTCGATGACACGCTGGACACCTACCGTCGCTTGTCCATGCAAAATCCGGCAAGACTGACCGTGTTGCCGGAAACCGCGTTGCCGATCATGCGCGATGAAGTGCCGCAAGACTTGCTCGACCAACTGCGCGACCATGCCAGGCGCAACAACGGCGATATGTTGGTGGGCGTGTTCGAACATGACCGGGGCGGCTATTACAACAGCGTGTTCGCGCTGGGGACATCGGAAAACCGCTTTGCAGAAGAGCAACACTACCGCAAACATCATCTGGTGATATTCGGCGAATTCATCCCGTTTCGCCCCCTGTTGGGCTGGATTATCAACGGAGTGTTGCGCATCCCGATGGGCGATCTGGCGCGGGGTGACGAAAGCCAGGTGCCGCTGAATGTCGCCGGGCAGCGCGTAGCGGTGAACATTTGCTATGAAGACGTGTTCGGTGAGGAAATCATCAATGCCCTGCCTGAAGCCACGCTGCTGGTGAACGTGACCAACGATGGCTGGTTCGGTAAATCCCATGCCGCAGCACAACACAACCAGATGGCGCAACTGCGCGCGCTGGAAACAGGCCGCATGATGCTGCGCGCCACCAACACCGGTATCACTTCCATCATCGGCGCGAACGGCAAAGTATTACAACAACTGCCGCAACACCAACAAGCCGTACTGCAAGGCATGGCGCAAGGCTACCAGGGACTCACCCCTTACGCGCGCTGGGGTAACGCGGCGGTGCTGCTGTTCATCGCGCTGATGCTGGTCGGGGCGTGGATAGGTTCGCGTAGGGTGGGCAACTTGCCCGCGCGGAAATAAAAAATGGTGGACCAAAATCCTGCTTACCCTATCCATTCCTCCCCTGACAAGGGGGGATTGGGAGGGGGTGGGGAGATGAATTGGGTCTGTTATTTGTTGCGCTGCGGCGATGGCACGCTGTATTGCGGCATCACCAACGACATGGCAAAACGCCTCGCCGCGCACAACGCCGGGACGGCGGCCAAATACACCCGCTCGCGTATTCCTGTGGTGCTGGTCTACACGGAAGCCTGCGCCGACCGGTCATCAGCCTCGAAGCGGGAAATGGCGATCAAGAAACTGGCTAGGAGTGAAAAGCTGGCGTTGTGCGTTAATTTTGTAACTATTTGATTAGAATAAATTTTATTAAACTTCATCTTTCGCTGGAAAGGCTTTGGTAAAAGCCTGAATGATCTCGCGCACCACCTTGCGTTGCGGGGCGGGAAGTGCCAGAAACGCCTCAAAAATTTCACGCTCCTGAAAGCCGATACCGTCGTCCCATTTCTGTTGTATGGCGCGAACCGACTGAACAGCTTGTTCACCATAACGTAACATGTGCGGTTCAATTTTCAGCCACTCAGAGAGAACTTGTAGCTTTTCTTGCGAGGGAATCGCTTCACCGCGCAACCAGCGGCGCACTGCCTGAACGGTTACCGAACGCCCCCAATAGCGGGTATTGAACTCGCGTTCCAACACGATAGGGCGCACGGCGTACCCCGCATTTTCGATTGCCTTGCGCAAGCGCTGGCTAAATTCTGCTTTTTCATCCATGAACAGAAAGTTAAGTTTTTCTGCCTTATAAATACAACTAACTGTTCATTTAGATATAAACTTCGTGTTCATTTTTTGCAAACACGTTTTTATGTCCAAAACCTTGCTGGAACAACTCCCCGAAATCGTCGCCAATGGCCGCAAAGAAGCGGAACGCATACTGGAAAGTCTGGAGAGCCGCCACCGTGTCAGCTTGCAGACCCGCGAGATGGTATTTCCCGCCAAGGACGTGGCGCAAGCAGACTTGCTGAGCCAACCCGTTCGTCATTCCCGCGTAGGCGGGCATGACGGTGAATGGAACAATCGCCTGATTTACGGCGACAACCTGCTGGCGATGGCGGCGTTGCTGGCGGGCGACGAACATACGCCCTCGCTGCGCGGCAAGGTGGATTTGATTTACATAGACCCGCCGTTCGATTCCAAGGCCGATTACCGCACCAAGGTAATACTCCCCTCGCCGCGCTCCTCCCCCTTCAAGGGGGAGGCTGGGAGGGGGATGGGTGAAAACACATCCGCAACCCATCCCCACCCTAACCCTCCCCTTGAAGGGGAGGGGACTGAACGGAAAGGGGGAAGTGGCAGCGTTGAACTGGAGCAAAAGCCCACCGTCATCGAGCAGTTCGCTTACTCCGATACCTGGTCGGACGGCACGGCTTCCTATCTGGCGATGATCGTTCCGCGACTGGTACTGATGCGCGAGCTGCTGTCGGATATCGGCTCGATTTACGTGCATCTGGACTGGCATGTCGGGCATTACGTGAAGCTAATGTTGGACGAGGTGTTCGGCAAGGAGTCATTTTTTAACGAAATAATTTGGCACTATCCTGATAAATTACAGGGCAATATCAAGGGACTACCTAAAAACCATGATGCAATTTTTGCCTACCGCAAATCCAAGGAAGCAATATGGAATGGTGTGAAAATTCAGTTGGATGGAGCAAGAAAAATAAATCGGCGCGTTTGGAATTCGGCGACACAGAAGCTGGATACAGCAAGAGATGAATTTGGGCGTGTAATTTACGATACATACACAGAAAAAAATGCAGATGATGTTTGGCAAATAGCTCAAGCGGAAGTAACAAAGAATCCAAATAACACAGGTTACAACACTGAGAAACCTGAAACCTTACTTGAACGGATCATTCAGGCTTCGTCAAATGAAGGTGGTTTAGTCGCTGACTTTTTCGGCGGTTCAGGCACAACGGTTGCGGTGGCGGAAAAGCTGGGTCGTCGCTGGATCACCACCGACCTGGGCAAGCCCGCCTGCATGGTGATGCGCAAGCGGTTGATCGACCAGAACGCGCAGCCATTCCTGTATCAGGCCATCGGCGATTATCAGGTGGAAAGCGCCAGAACCACGCTGGGGCGCAAGTTCCGCGTGGGCGATCTGTCGCAAATCGTGTTGCAACTCTACGGCGCGTTGCCGCTGTCGCCGGAAGATAACCCGAACCGGAATTTAGGGTATTTGCCCGTGGGTGCGAATTCATTCGCACATTCCGACACATCTGATGCGAATAAATTCGCACCCACACGGAAGACGCTGGTGCTGGTGGATTCGCCCGCCAAGATGACGGGGCTGGCCACGCTAAAAAAAGCGCAGGCCTTGCGCGATACGTTGCTGGGCGGCTGGGACAAGGTGCTGGTGCTGGGCTGGAATTTTGATTCCGCGATTGGACATGACCTGCAAGCCTTGAACGACAAGCAACTGGAAGTGTTGGTGATTCCGCCCGACTTGCTGGATCGCTTGAAAAAGAAAGGCGCTCTGGAAAAACTGCGCAAGGAAATCCGCTTTTCCACGCTGCAATATCTGACAGTGAAACCGATAGTGCGGAAATCCCCCCATGCCCCCCTTTTGCAAAGGGGGGTAGAAGCTCGCTTGGCTCAGCAAGTATTGGACATCTCAAATAGCCCCACTTTGCAAAAGGGGGGCAGCGAAGCGGGGGGATTTGAAACATTGACGGTAGAACTGGGCAATTATGTGTTGCTGTCGCCCGATGCGATCAATCTGGATGAAGCCAATCGTCTTAAATTACAACAGGTTATCAATCACGAGCCGCTGGCGCTGATCGAGTATTGGGCGGTTGACCCCGATTTCGACGGGGTGACCTTCCGCTCGCTATGGCAGGACTATCGCGGCAATACCGCGAACGATGACGACGCGTTGCGCTGTGTTACCCGCGCCACGCTTAACGTGCCTGCCGTGTCTGGCGTGCGCCGAGTTTGCGTCAGGGCGGTAGATGTGTTCGGCTTTGAGTCCGAAGTGATGCAGGAGGTGGTATGAAAAATACCTCAAGCCTACAACCGGCCGCTGGGTTGACCGCCAAAACCAATGCCGTGTGTATCGGTCTCGAAGACGGCGTGGCCGACATTCTCGATCTGGTAACTCCTGCCACGGCGGAATTGTTGAAGTGGTGGTTTCAGGAGGATTACTGCGCGATGCGCGGTTTTAATTTTCACGAGGGACAGCGGCAGGCGATTCTGAATGTGATTTACGCCCATGAGGTGCTGGGTGTGACCAGTTTGCGCGGGCTTTACGAGCAGGTGGCCGCCGATGAATTGCTGGAAGGCGGGCGCTTGCTGGAAGTGGATCAAGCCAAACACCGACACCCGAAATACTGTATCAAGATGGCAACCGGCACGGGCAAGACCTGGGTGCTGCAAGCCTTGCTGGTCTGGCAGTTGCTGAACAAACTTGCTGAACCCGGCGACCGTCGTTTTACCAAAAACTTTTTGCTGGTGGTGCCCGGTTTGATTGTGTATGACCGGCTGCTGGATGCGTTTTGCGGCAAGCTGAAAGACGGCGAGCGCGATTTCGCCACCTCCGACGTTGCACAATATGCCGAGTTGTTTATCCCCGAAATGCACCGCGAGACGGTGTTCCGCTTTGTGCAGTCAAATGTATGCTACAAGGAAAATATCGGCCTCAAGGCGACCAGCGGCGGGCATGGTGGAATTGCTGAAATTTGCACGGGTACGCAAGACGGGCGGAGCCTCTACGCAAGCGAGGCTGGGATTCTGAATCTTTGACCGGTTTGCAGCCCCGCGGTCGAATAACGGTGACTTGACGACAATCGCCAGCCAGTTGCGGCTTTATGCGAGAATGGCACGCCATAAAATATGCAAAATAACACTGGGAATATGCAAAATAATACTCGCGATGGGGGCGATAGCCCGCTGGTTTCGTGCAGCACCTGCCGGGCGTGTTGTTGCCGTCTGGAGGTGATGTTGATGGGGGCTGACGATGTGCCGCCCGAATTGACGGAGCAGGATAGCTGGGGCGGATGGGTGATGGCGCGGCTCGATGACGGCTGGTGCGCGGCCTTGGACAGGCAGTCCATGTTATGCACGATTTACC
>Ga0210015_1003816_pt1 | contig 13142 bp, 10 predicted proteins | sample CryGeymeta201522_FD_185471 | JGI IMG/M metagenome (GOLD analysis project Ga0210015, IMG submission 185471) | Groundwater microbial communities from Crystal Geyser aquifers in Utah, USA - Crystal Geyser metaG 2015-22 (SPAdes) (version 2) | ecosystem: Environmental > Aquatic > Deep subsurface >... | reverse complement strand
CCGCGTACTCGCGGCGACGAAGCAATCTCACGAATGGAAAAATAATAATCAAAATAAAAAATAATAATCCAAATAATCCAATCTCACTAAAAACTAAAACAAACACATTATGAACCGGCTGGTAAAAATAAGGTTGCTCGCCGGGCCGCTGGAGCGGGAGCGCCAAAGTATAGTTGCCGACGCCCACTCCGCTCGCCCAATTATTTTTGATTATGGGCCAAGAATTTTTTATGGACTCCAGTCTTTCGCTTTTGGATTTTATCTCCAGCCGCTCGCCTGAATAAAGCCGCGTCATAACCAAATTGGGAAACTGAAAAAATAAAATAAAAAATATTAGGCCGGAAACCAAAATCGTTTCTAGCAAATTTCTCTGCGCCCGTAAATCTTTTTTAATAATTGCCGCCAGCAACCCAGCCGCCAGTCCGACGGCCAGCGCCAACCAAGCCGCCCGCGAAAAAGAAAAAAACAGCGCCGTAGAAAAAATTACCAGCAAAAACCAAAATATAACTTTAAGATAGTTTTGAAATTTGAAATTTGAAATTTGAAATTTGTTTGGAAATTGGTTATTGGAAATTGGAAATTTTATATATTGCCCTATTAATAATAGTATTCCAATCGCCAACATGCCGCCCAATATATTCGGATGATCCAGCCCGCCATACGCCCTTAGCCATCTTTCGCCCACTCCGTCCGCACCCACGGTTTCCACCACCGACGTTCCCAAATCGCTGGCCCGATGCAATGCCAGGCCCAGCCATTTATTGGCAAAGGTCGCCTGCGCTAAAAATTGCCAGATTCCCAATCCGGCCTGAAAGCCCAGGCCGACCAATAAGCTCCCAACCAGCTTGACTCGGCTGTAAGCCGCTTGGCTGACCAGCCAAAATAATCCCGCGCCTAAAACCAGCCAGCCGAATTTATACAGTGCCAGCGCCTTATCCAAAGCGAAAAAAACGGAAACCGCGGAAGTAAAAACTAGGCCAAATATAAAAAACCATCCTATTTTGTCATTGCGAGCCTGCCAGCTGGCAGGCGAAGCAATCTCACGAACAAAAAACATCGCTAAAAGTATAACTAATAATATATCCGTCCCATACAAACTGTAAGTCAAATATTCGGTCGGTCCGGCCTTGATAATCCAGCGCGTCCCGAGGGGCAGGAGAAAGGCTAAGAGATACAAACCGTATTCAATTGTCTTAGTTAAATATTTCATAAACTCAATTGTCATTGCGAGGAGTCGTCAGACGACGAAGCAATCTCCGGTAAATCGCTACGAACTTGAGATTGCTTCGCTATCGCTCGCAATGACAGAATGAATTTTTCCCTATATTCTTCTCTTCTGTCGTTACTGTGCGATTTTATCACTTTATCATTCACCACCACCCGCGTATCCAAATTCATTAACTGCCGCAACTCTTCGGGCAAAAGCTTAAGCTGTAATTTCTTAAACCACGGCTCCAGGCCGCCAAAAAACATGTCCGCGAGGTCGCGATAAAACTCGCTCGGGCCTGGCCCGCCGTCGCCTCTTCGCTTTGACCAAAACCCTGGCCGCTTGCCCGCCGAAGCCTCGGCGTAGGCGGGCCAATTGGGCAGCTCATTTTTCAGCCAATTGTTTTTTTCCATAAATTCTTCATAAACGCCGCCGCGGTCATAAATCGGCGCCAAACCGGCCAGCCAGTAAATAAAATAAACATCCTCCGCCAGCATCAGGCCAGATAAATCCATGGCCGCTTGGCTCACAAAAAAACTTAAACAGACTTTATTTTTAGTTTTTCCCGGCTTGGGCCTTAGCCCTAAAACTTGCGCCAGCGCGACGCAAAAAAAGCGCGCCAGCCAAATTCTTTTCTTCTCCGTAATGATAAAAAAATCTATGTCGCTCTCCGGCTTTAAATTATGCGCGCCCATTAAATTGCCGATGGCGATTAATTTAACCCAGGGAATGAATTTATAGATTTTGGCCAGCCGGCTGGCGCGCTTAAACTTCCGGTCCGCCGCCGAGTAGCGTTTTTGCCTTACCTCGACAATCGCTTGCCGTCCGCTTAAAAAATAAAATCCGTTTTCACTTTCAATTATCCCCCCTGACAAGGGGGGGCTAAGGGGGGTTATTTCCTCCAGCGCCTCCATTACACGAACTAATTCGCTCTTTAAACCTAAATTCCGCCAAATTTCGTTGGCCGTCAGCGGATAATCAAACATATCAAAAAAGGCGATTGTTTTAACAATGGCCTCCTTTAATTCTAATAATTTATCGCTTTTCTCATCCATAAATCATATTGTCATTGCGAGGAGCGTCAGCGACGAAGCAATCTCCGGTAAATCGCAACAAACCCGAGATTGCTTCGCTCCTTCCAGTCGCTCGCAATGACATATATAGAGTTTATTCCGCATTCGGCTTTTCAATCAACAGCGGCTCAACGTTTTTTTCCGCGTCCGTGATTTTCACCACATCCTTGTCAATCTTGGCGAACTCTTTATAGGCGCTGTTGTAATGGTTGACCGTAGTGGACATGCTGGCGCCCAGCTTTTTCATAAAACTGTCATAACTTAAAATATGCTTACCCAATTTTTGCACGTTTAATAAAATATCTTTGGCGCTTTCTTCAATCTGCAGCGCTCTAAGGCCCTGTAAAACCGTTTGCAGATAAGCTAAAAACGAGGTGGGCGAAACGATAATGACATGCCGTTCTTTAAAAGCGTATTCAATCAGGTCGCGGGTGTTTATCTGCACCGCCCCAACTTTATTAATCAATAAATCATAATAAATCGCCTCGCTCGGAATAAACATAAAAGCGAATTCCATGGTTTTTTCGCTCGGTTTGATATATTTTGAAGTTTCGTCAATTCTGGTTTTTAAATCCAGCTTAAACATTTTTTCAAATTTTTCCCGCGCGGCCGCGTCCGGCGCGTTTAAAATCTTTTCATAATTTTCCAGGCTGAACTTTGAATCCACCGGAATAATTTTATCCTTGACGAAAACCACCGCGTCCACGATGGTGCCGTCCTTAAAGCCGTATTGCATCTGATAAGAATTGGGCGGCAAAACGTTTTTTAAGGTCTCTTCCAAAAAATATTCGCCTAAGACACCGCGCTGTTTGGGATTTTTTAAAATATCCTGCAGATTGGCCAGCTGGGCGGAAAAATTCACCACCTGCTTATTGGTCTCGTCCAGTTTGGTTAATTTCTCCGTCACCTCGGAAATTATTTTCGCGGTCTGGCCGAACTGCAGCTGATTGGCGCGGTGGGTTTCGGCCAGCTTGCCGTCCATAGCTTGTCTTAGCTCGCGGTTCTGCTCGGCTAACTGCGCCAGTCGCTCCATCATGGCCGCCAGCTTTTCATTGTCCTGGCCCAGGCCAGCCTCTTTCTTCCTGGCCAGCATAATAATTACCGCGATAATGCCAAAAGTCAATAATATTAGCAAAAAAATAACAGCCTGATTTAACATAAAATTAACTAATTTTTACTCATCCAGTTTAACAATTAAAACCGAATAGCGCAACTCTTGCCAAGAGCGATTTTTTAATATATAATTGATTGCATTGTTTTAAACAAGCTCTCTATGCAAAACTCCATCAAAATCAAAGGCGCCCGCGTCCACAATTTAAAAAATATTGACGTGGAAATTCCGCGCGATAAGTTGGTGGTCATCACCGGCCTGTCCGGCTCGGGTAAATCGTCTTTAGCCTTTGACACTATTTACGCCGAAGGCCAACGCCGCTACGTTGAATCCTTGTCGGCTTACGCCCGGCAGTTTATCGGCATGATGGACAAGCCGGACCTTGATTCCATTGAAGGCTTGTCGCCGGCCATTTCCATTGACCAAAAATCAACCACCCATAATCCGCGCTCCACGGTCGGCACCATTACGGAAATTTACGACTACCTGCGCCTGCTTTACGCCCGCATCGGCGTGCCCTACTGCCCGCAGTGCGACGGCAAAATCAAACCGCTGTCCATTGATGAAATCATCAAGCAGCTTGTCGCCGGTTTCTTAAACCAAGATATTGTTGTCTTGGCGCCGATAATTAAAGACAAAAAGGGCGAGCATAAAAGCCTGTTGGCCGGCGTTAACCGGACCGGCTTCAGCCGCCTGCGCTTTGACAAAATAATTTATACTTTGGAAGAAGTGGAGGACCTGGCCGTGGACAAACAAAAAAAACACAACGTGGAAATCGTGATTGACCGGCTTAAGGTCAGTAAAGACAAAGAGGATTTGGCGCGCTTAACCGAAAGCGTGGAAAAAGCCTTGGAGCTGGGCAACGGTTTAGTCGCCATAACCCCCCTTACCCCCCTTGTCAGGGGGGTAAAAACAGGTTCTCCCCCTGACAAGGGGGAGCTAGAGGGGGTTTTTGAAACTACCTATTCCAAACTTTCCGCTTGCTCTAAATGCGGCATTAGCCTGCCAGAGCTGGAACCGCGCAATTTTTCTTTCAACTCGCCGCACGGCGCCTGCCCGGATTGCACCGGCCTGGGCACCAAGCTGGAAGTTGACCCCAAGCTGATTTTGAACCCCAATTTGACCATCGCCCAAGGCGCCATCCACGCCTGGGCCCATAGCGCCAATGCCGGCCAAGGCTGGCTGATGAGGATTTTAGGCACGGTGGCGGCCGATCATGGTTTTGACTTAAACACGCCCGTTAAAAACTTAAATAAAAAACAGCTGGACATCGTGCTCTACGGCTCGGGCGGAAAAAATTATAACGTCAACTACCAAAGCGAACGCTTTTCCGGCGAGCTCACCACCGAGTTTGAAGGCGTCATCCCCAATCTGGAAAGGCGCTTTGGGCAAACCGAATCCGATTATGTCAGGCGTGAAATTGAGCAATACATGCGCGTCCTGGTTTGCCCGACTTGCGGCGGCAAACGTTTAAAACCGGAAATTCTGGCCGTGCGCGTGGCCGATAAATCAATTTACGACATCACCAGCCTGACCATCGCTCAAGAAAAAACCTTCTTCACCGCTTTGGAAAAATCCGGCCAACTTACCGCGCGCGAGAAAAAAATAGGAGCGCGCATCATTAAAGAAATTTGCGCCCGCTTGGATTTTCTTGCCAACGTGGGGCTGGATTATCTGACTTTAGCCCGCTCGGCCAATACCTTGTCCGGCGGCGAAGCCCAGCGCATCCGGCTGGCCACCCAAATCGGCTCGGCCCTGATGGGCGTAATTTACATTTTGGACGAACCCTCCATCGGCCTGCACCAGCGCGACAACGCCAAGCTGCTCGCCACTTTAAAAAAACTGCGCGACCTGGGCAATTCGGTAATCGTGGTGGAGCATGACCAGTCCACCATGCTGGCGGCCGATTGGCTCATCGACATCGGCCCGGGCGCGGGCGAACACGGCGGCGAAATTGTGGCCGTGGGCACGCCGGCCCAGATAACCAAGAACCCCAAATCTTTAACCGGCCAATATCTAGCCGGGAAAAAATTCATTCCGGTGCCGGCTAACTATCGCTCCGGCACCGGCTTGAGCCTTAAAATCATCGGCGCCAGCCAGCATAATTTAAAAAATCTTGACGTGGAATTTCCCTTGGGCAAATTCATCGCCATTACCGGCGTTTCCGGCTCGGGCAAATCCACCCTGATGACCGACATTTTAGCCAACGCTCTAAACCAAAAACTTTATCGCGCCAAAGTGGCGGTGGGCAAACACGACCGGATTGACGGCCTGACCAATATTGATAAAGTCATTAACATTGACCAGTCGCCCATCGGCCGCACCCCGCGCTCCAATCCGGCCACTTACACCGGCGCCTTCACGCCCATCCGCGACCTTTACGCCGCCCTGCCCGAAGCCAAAATTAAAGGCTACCGGGCCGGCCGCTTTTCTTTTAACGTGCCGGGCGGGCGCTGCGAAGCCTGCGGCGGCGACGGCGTGGTTAAAATTGAAATGCAATTTTTGCCCGACGTCTACGTGGAATGCGACGTCTGCCACGGCCGGCGCTACAGCCAGGAAGTTTTGGAAGTCCACTACCATGACAAAAATATTTCCGAAGTTTTAAACCTGACCGTGGAGGAAGCCATAAATTTATTTAAAAACATTCCGGCCATCCATCAAAAATTATCCACCTTAAGCCAAGTTGGCCTGTCTTACGTCAAGCTGGGCCAATCCGCCACCACCCTGTCCGGCGGCGAAGCCCAAAGAGTAAAATTAGCCACCGAGCTGTCGCGCCGCGCCACGGGCAAAACCCTTTATATTCTGGACGAACCCACCACCGGCCTGCATTTTGACGACATTAAAAAACTCTTGCATGTCTTAGGCCAGCTGGTTGACAAAGGCAACACGGTTTTGATTATTGAGCATAATTTGGATGTCATTAAATCGGCGGACTGGATTATTGACCTCGGCCCTGAAGGCGGCGACCAGGGCGGCGCCGTCGTAGCGGTCGGCACGCCCAAAGAAGTCGCCAGGAATAAAAAGTCCTACACCGGGCAGTATCTGGCGAAGATTCTATAAGCCCCCCTTTTTTTGTCTAGCGGAGAACCTCTTCGTAAAACATTAAAAAATAGCTTAAAGGCATAATTTTAACATCACCTCTATTTTTCAACATCTTCTTACTAATTATAATCCCTTTTTTAAATCCGGCTTGTTTAAAAATTTCCCAGTCAGCCTGTTTTATTTCTTTCTCATATCTTATTAAAATCGGCGTCAGGTGGGTTCTGGCCCGAGTTTTAGCGGCTAAAGTTTTATAGCCCACGCTCCGACCCAAATTTAAAATTATTTTTTCCATGATTTGCCGCACCAGCACCGGGTCAAACTTTAAGCTGCCGCCCCGCCACCAAGGATTTTGGATTGTCAGTAATTCCAAATTTAGGTCCATGTTATTTAAACTTTTTCTCAAAATACTCTTTTAATTCCCCAATTTTCACTCTTACCTGCTTCATTGAGTCGCGGTCGCGCACGGTGACGTCGTCCAATTCCTGCGAGTCAAAATCTATGGTGACACAGAAAGGCGTGCCGATTTCGTCCTGCCTCCGGTAGCGCTTGCCGATATTGCCGTTGTCGTCAAATTCGCAGGCATAATCAACTTTTAATTTAGCAAACACGGCTTTGGCTTTTTTTACCAATGCCGGCTTATTTTTCAGTAAAGGGAAAACCGCGATTTTTACCGGCGCCAGCCAAAAGGGAAATTTCATAACCACTCTGGTTTCAATTTTTCCCTCTCCTTGCGAAGGAGAGGGTTGGGTGAGGTTTTCTTCCCCGTATGACTCGCACAGCACGGCCAAAACCGTGCGCTCCACGCCGAGCGACGGCTCAATTACGTGCGGGATAATTTTTTTGCCGTCTTCGGCGGTATAGCTTAAATCCGCGCCGGAAAACTTGGCATGCTGGCTTAAATCATAATCCGTGCGGTAAGCCAAGCCGTACAACTCTTCCTTGCCGAAAGGAAATTCATATTCAAAATCAATGGTCTTTTTGGAATAGTGCGCCCGCTCTTTTTCCGAAACCTCCAGTTCATGAATATTGCGCTTTACGTCCAGCCCCAATTTTTTCATCCAATCCAGCATTTGCTCGCGCCAATCTTCAAAAACCGCCTGCCAGTCTTTGTCCTTTTCCGGCGGCGCCATAAAATATTCAATTTCCATCTGCTCAAACTCGCGCGTCCTAAAAATAAAATTTCCCGGCGTGATTTCGTTTCTGAAAGCCTTGCCGATTTGGCCGATGCCGAACGGCAGCTTGGGCCGCATCGTATCCATAATATTTTTAAAATTAACGAAAATCCCCTGGGCGGTTTCCGGCCTTAAATAAGCCACGTTGGCGCTGTCTTCGGCCGGGCCGATAAAAGTTTTAAACATCAGGTTGAATTTTTTCGGGTTGGTCAGCTTGCCGCCGCAGGCCGGGCAAGTTTCAGCTTCCAGCTCGTCAGCGCGGTATCTTTTCTTGCATTTTAAACATTCCACCAGCGGGTCGGAAAACTCGCTTAAATGCCCCGAGGCTTTCCAGGTTTCCGGATTCATGATAATGGCCGCGTCCAAGCCGACCATGTCTTCCCGGTCCTGCACGAACTTTTTCCACCATCTCCGCTTGATATTGTTTTTTAGCTCCGCGCCGTACGGCCCATAATCCCAAGCGTTGGCCAGGCCGCCGTAAATTTCCGAATCCGGAAAAATAAAACCGCGCCGCTTGCATAAAGAAACAATTTTTTCCATTTTATTTTGTTCTGCCATACTGTTATTTAATTAGTTTTTAAATTTTTCAAATGCCTCCTAACGTACCAAACTATAAATGCCAATATTACCGCCGCAATCACCGCGTCAAACTTATGAAAATATACTCCCAGCGTATTCCAATGCTCTCCCAAAACCATGCCGACGTAAGCCAAGGCGAGGCACCAAGGCAATGAGCCCAAAAAAGTATAAATCACGAATTTGCTGAAATTCATTTTAGCGATGCCGGCCGGGAGCGAGATGAAGGTGCGCGCCACGGGCAGAAGACGCGAGAAAAAAATCGCGGCCGAGCCATATTTGTTAAAAAATTTATCCGCCCGAGCTAAATCGTGATGCGAAATTAAAACGTACTTGCCGTATTTTTCAATAAACGCCCGCCCGCCCCAAATTCCGACCGCGTAAGCTACCACCGAACCGACAACGCAGCCCAAAGCGCCGGCCAAAGCCACGCCGATTAGGCTGAATTTCCCTTGCGCTACCAAAAATCCGGCAAACGGCATGATTACTTCCGACGGCAGAGGCACGCAAGCGCTTTCAATCGCCATCAGCGCGCCGACGCCGGTATAGCCGAGCGAGGAAATAGCACTAATTATAAAATTTGTTACTAAACTCAAAAAATATCCTATCATATTTTACATTTCCTCTACCACCTCAATCCCTAAAAGTCCCAGCCCATTTTTAATCACCTGGCTGACCGCGCTAATTAATGCCAGCCTGGCTTGCCTGACTTCGGTTTTAGCCTTTAACACTGGCACGGCATGGTAATAATCGTTAAACTCCCGCGCCAGCTCAAATAAAAATTTAGCCAGCTCGTCCGGCGCGTAATTTTTTCCGGCCGCCGCCACCGCTTCCGGATACCTGGCCAATTTATTAACTATCGCCGACTCTTTAGCCTCATTCAACATTTCGTATTTAATTTGCGTTGCGAGTTTTGCGTTGCGAGTTTTGCGAATTATGCTTTTTATTCTCGCCCCCGTATATTGCAGATAAGCCGCCGTGCAGCCATCAAAACGCAAGGCCTGTTCCAGGCCAAAGGTAATAATTTTGTCGGCGCCCACTTTTATCATTTCAAATTTCAACGCCCCATTGACTAGTTTGTCCGACACCTCATTTATTTTTTTCTCGCTCCAATTTTTATGCCTTTTTTTGGTTTCTTCAACCGCTTTGGCCAGGGCGAGGGAGCGCAAATCCTCGTAAGTGATGACATTACCAGTTCGAGAAGACATCATGCCTTCAGGTAATTTAACAAAGTCATAGCTTAGATGCTTCAGCTCTTGCTTAAAGCCCAAAAGCTCTAAAACTTTAAATAACTGCTTAAAATACAGGCTCTGGCGCGCGTCAACCACATGAATTGACTGGTCAACTTTATATTTTTTAAACTTTTCCTCGGCCAACGCCAGGTCGGCCACCGGATAAAGCGCTGTACCGTCAGAGCGAATAATCACCAAAACTCCCAAGCCGCATTTTTCTAAATCTGCGATAATCGCGCCCTGGCTTTTTATTAAAAATTCTTTTTTGTAGAGCTCGGCCACCAGCGCCAGCCCCTCGTCTATGAATTCGCTCTCATAAAAAATACGCTCAAACTTAACGCCCAGCTCTTTGTAAATTTTAGCGAAGCCGTCAATGCTCCACTTCCTGGTTTTTTGCCATAATTTATATTCCTGGCCGCGGCGGCTTTCAATTTTTTTCATGATTTGGGCCACCTCGGCTTTTCCAGCCTCATTGTTCTCCAGCTCCTGGCAGGCGCGAACATAAACTTTTCCTAAAAAATACCCTTTACTGCCCCCCTTGACAAAGGGGGGTTGGGGGGATTTCTCTTCTTTATAAAAATTCTGGAGCGCCCACAAAGTTTTTGCCGTGTGAATGCCAAAATCATTAATATACGATACCGGCCTGGCCTTAAAGCCGTTAGCCGCCAAAATTTTAGTGATGGCGTCGCCGTAAGCGATGTTGCGCAGATGCCCGACATGATATTCCTTATGCGTGTTGGCGTTGGAAAATTCAATCATTACTTTTTTATTTTTACCGATTTTGTTCAGGCCGTATTTAATCTTTTCATTTAAAATCTCCCCAATCGCGCCCTCGGCCAGTTTGGTCTTGCTAAAAGTAAAATTTATGAACGGGCCGATGGCTTTAGCCGCCACCGCTACGTCATTCAGCTTAATTTTTCCCACCAAAAATTCCGCCGTCGCCACCGCGGTTTTATTAAGCTCTTTGGCCAGCCCAAAGCAAGGCAAGCTTAAATCCCCGAACTCCACCCTCGGCGGATAAACCAAATCAGCCGCGCTCACCGCTTTCTTTTTCAACGCTTCATTAATGGCCTCGGCGATATTCTCTTTAATTTTTTCCAAAGTGGACATAAAATATTACAAAACAGCTTTTTTAATTTCTTTAATCTCTTTCCCCAAAAATTTTTAAGATCATTTTAGTTTCCGGCCTGCCGGTCCAGCCTTCTTCAACCAAGGGCACGAGCAATGGGCAGGCTTGCTCATAAATTTCCAGGTCGTGGCGCAATTTTTCCAGCTCTTTTTTATTGCCGTACGGCGCCCGCGCGTTGTCGCCTAAGTAGATATAATCATAATCCGGCAAAACTCTTAAAAATTCTTTTAAGACGGTCAACCCGCCGAACCCTGAATCAAAAACTCCAATCATTGTATGAATTATTATGCTGAGTGAAAATATTAATTTTGAGCGCCTACGAAATTGTAAAGGTTTTTTAAAATTAATATTTTAAAAAATCCACAAATTTCGTCGAAGCGAAAAATTAATATTTTCACTCAGCAAATCTAAATTTAAATTATTTTTTAACTACCCTCGCAAACCCCCTCTTGCCCTTTTGCAATAATACGCCATTGGTAGTAATCTCAACTATTTTATTTATATCTTTAATAACATTTCCGTCAATTTTTACTCCGCCCTGTTCTATCAACCTCTTGGCCTCGCCTTTGCTGGCCGCCAATTTCACCTCCACCAACAGTTCCGCAATATTCGCATTGGAAATTGGAAATTGGAAATTGGAAATTTTTTCCGGCGCTTCTTTCTTCTGCACGGTCTTAACGAAATATTCCTCGGCCGCTTTAGCTTTTTTCTCGCCATGATAAATTTTTACCACCTCAAAAGCCAGCCGCATTTTTAAATCGCGCGGATTAACATTTTTTCCCGCTATTTCTTTTTTAATTTTTTCGACTTCCGCCATTGGAACATCCGTGCACAGCTCAAAACTGACGCTAATCAGTTCATCCGGCCAGGACATAATTTTACCGTACATCTCTTCAGCCGCTTCATCCAAATTTATCGTATTGCCTTCGGTCTTGCCCATTTTTTTCCCGGTCGGGTCAACCAAAAGTTTAGTCGTCAAAACAAATTTTTCTTTATTTTTCATTTTTCTCATCAGCGTCCGGCCGGCTAGCATATTGAATGTTTGGTCGTTGCCGCCGATTTCCATATCTACGTCCATAGTGACGCTGTCATATGCCTGAAAAATCGGATATAAAAATTCGTGCGCATTGATTTCTTTGCCTTCTTTTAATCTATTCTGAAACATGTCCCGTTCTAAAAGCCTTGACACGGTAAAATAAGAAGCCAGCTCAAGCATGTCTTCCGGTTTTAATTTATTGGTCCATTCTTCATTATGCAAAAATCTGACATTGGCTTTCTTCAAATCCAAAATTTTGCCAATCAACTTTTTATAATTAGCCGCGTTCTTTTCCACTTGCGCTTTAGCCAGCTTCTTTCTGGCGGCTGATTTATCGGTCGGGTCGCCGATGCGCGCCGTAAAATCGCCGATTAAGACGATGACTTCATGGCCCAAATTCTGAAACTGGCGCAGTTTCTTTAAAACCACGCCATGCCCGATGTGCAATTTGCCGGTCGGGTCAATACCGTTATAAATTCTTAGCTTTTTTCCGGACATTAAAACTTTTTCTAGCGCTTCGCGGTTAGGATAAATATTTTCCACTCCTCTCATTAAAACCTCTTCTATTTTATTTTTGTCGGTGATAATCATATTTTTGTCATTGCGAGCCCCGACTGTAGCGTCGGGGCGCGGCAATCTCACGAATTATAAACTTCTTAATTGATTTTCCGTTTTTTCCAACTCAGTTTTCCATCCCTCCAATTTATCTTTTTCCTTTTTCACCGCCGCCGCCGGCGCCTTATTTGTAAATTCTTTATTATTTAGCCTGTTCTTGGCTACTTTAATTATTTTTTCCAAATTGGCGATTTCTTTTTCTAATCTAACTTTTTCTTTCCCCGCATCAACCGCGCCCAGCAAATATATCTCAACACCCCGCCCGCGGCCGCGTAAATCGCGTCTTCATAGTCGGCCGGATTATAGGTTTTTGGCAGTTGTTTTTTGACATGTTTATTTTCGCCAAGCTTAGGGAAATTATTTTTATCGCGTATACGAAATTGTAGCAGTCCCCCGCCAAATTTTGGCGGGGGACGCCCAAATTTCGTCGTAAGCGGTAAAAATAATTTCCCTAAGCTGAGCTTTTATTTCCAGCACTTTTTATAATATTACCTTACCAGAATTGCCCTTATTTTGCAAGAAAAATACCGGCCCAAATACCGCCCAAATACCGCTGTTCAAGTCCACGAACATAATTAACACTTTTGAGAATTAGATTTCGACAGTTTTTTATCGATAAATTTCATAAGATTTTCAATTTGTTCTTTGTTTTTCATTTGCCTGGATTTGGCCAAACGACGACTTTGTTTTTTAAGATAGGCGCTGTATTTATTTTTAATCCGATAAGCCTCTTCGGGGTTGCTCTGCCACAGTCCGTAAAATTCCAGTTCGTCCGTCAGGTGTGATCGTTCAACACGCGGATTATCCGTCGGCGTGCCGGAGCGGGAGAAAAACTGCGCCACCTTCTCCTTTTCCAGATAAGCGGAAAAGTCTTTTTCATTTTCGCCGCCGTTGTCGTTGTTTATCGCCGCGATGGCGAAAGGTAAGCGGCTGGCCGCCTGTTCCTGAA
>Ga0210015_1003796_pt1 | contig 13176 bp, 15 predicted proteins | sample CryGeymeta201522_FD_185471 | JGI IMG/M metagenome (GOLD analysis project Ga0210015, IMG submission 185471) | Groundwater microbial communities from Crystal Geyser aquifers in Utah, USA - Crystal Geyser metaG 2015-22 (SPAdes) (version 2) | ecosystem: Environmental > Aquatic > Deep subsurface >... | reverse complement strand
GGGCAGGCCCGACGCCTGGGCGCCGCGGCGCGCGATTCTGGCGCGCGCGGCGTTTCGCGAGGGCCGGGCGGCGGAGGCTTACCGGCTCGCCAGCCTGCACCATCTGGCGACGGGAAGCGCCTTCGCCGATCTGGAGTGGCTGTCGGGCTGGATCGCATTGCGCGGGTTGCGCGATCCGCAGCGCGCGGCGGGGCACTTCCTGCGGATGTACAACGACGTGGAGACGCCGATCAGCAAGGGGCGCGGCGGCTATTGGCTGGGGCTGGCCTATGCGCAGGCGGGCGACGCGGCGCGGGCGCAAACGTGGTTTGCGCGCGCCGCCGACCATCCCACATCTTTCTACGGCCAGCTTGCGGCGGAGCGGATCGGGCGCGACGTGGCGCCCGCGCTCGCCGCGCATGACGGCGGCGGCGACTGGCGCAAGGCGTCGATCGGGCGATCCGACACCCTGCGCGCCATCGGGCTGTTGCAGGCGGCGGGGCGGGAGCGCGAGGCGCGCCAGTTCCTCAGCTCGCGCGCGCGCAGCCTCGGCGCGCGCGAAGACTTCGCCGCGCTCGGTCAGTTCGCGCTTGAGATCGGGCGCCCCGACGGCGCGGTGGTGGTCGGCAAGCAGGCCGCGCGGGCGGGCCATGTGATCATGGACATCTATTACCCGGTCGAGTCGCGCGTCGGGACGGCTGGCCCGATCGAGCCTGCGCTGGCGCTGGCGATCGCGCGGCAGGAGAGCGAGATGAACCCCGCCGCCATCAGCCCGGCAGGCGCGCGCGGCCTGATGCAGCTGATGCCGCGCACGGCGCAGAAGGTCTCGCGCGATCTGGGGCTGCGCTATGACCTCGGCAAGCTGACCGACGATCCGGCCTACAACGTCCGGCTGGGGAAGGCCTATCTGGCGGAGATGCTGGCGCAGTTCGGCGGCGCCAAGATGCTGGCCGCCGCCGCCTATAACGCCGGGCCGAACCGCGCCGATCAGTGGGTGGGCAGCCTCGGCGACCCGCGCCGCGCGATGGATCCGGTGGACTGGATCGAACACATCCCGTTCAGCGAGACGCGCAACTACGTCCAGCGCGTGATGGAGGGGCTGCACGTCTATCGCGCGCGGCTGGGCGCCGAAGCCTCGGCCTCCTACACTGCGGCCCTGACGCGGCCGCAAGGCTGATCGCGGGGCGGGCTTCAGGGGGGAATCGCGATGGCGGTGAAGGTCTGCGTGTTCGACGCCTACGGCACGCTGTTCGACGTGTCGGCGGCGGCGCGACTGGCCGCCGCCGAGCCGGGGCGCGAGGCGCTGGCGGCGGTGTGGCCGCAACTCTCGGAGGTCTGGCGCGCCAAACAGCTGCAATACACCTGGCTGCGCGCGATCATCGGCGCACATGTCGATTTCTGGACCGTCACCTGCGACGGGCTGGACTATGCGCTCGAAGCGGTGGGGCTGGCCGACGACGCCGCGCTGCGCGACCGTCTGCGCGCGCTCTATCACGAGCTTGCGGCGTTCCCCGAGGTTCCGGCGATGCTGGCCGCGCTGAAGGACGCGGGGTTGCAGACCGCGATCCTGTCCAACGGCGCGCCCGCGATGCTGGCGGCGGCGGCGCACAGCGCCGGGATCGCCGACAGCCTTGACGCGGTGCTGAGCGTGGAGAGCGTCGGCGTCTATAAGCCCGACGCGCGGGTTTACGGGCTGGTCGGCGCGCATTTCGGCGTCGCGCCTGCGGAGGTGCTGTTCGTCTCCTCCAACGGCTGGGACGCGGCGGCGGCGACCGGCTTTGGCTTCACCACGCTATGGGTCAACCGTGCGGGCGATCCGGCGGACCGGCTGCCCTGGCTGCCGACGCACACCGCGCGCGATCTGAGCGCGGTCTCCGCCGTGGCGGCGGCGCTGTGAGCGGGGCGCGCTGGACCGCGCCGGACGGCGTGGCGATCTTCTACGAGGATCAGCCGGGGCCGACGGACGCCCTGCCGGTGATCTGCCTGCCGGGGCTGACGCGCAGCGCGCGCGACTTCGACGCGCTGGCCGCGCATCTGGCGGGCGCGCGCCGGGTGATCCGCCCGGAGATGCGCGGGCGCGGGCGCTCCGACCGCGCCGATCCGGCGACCTACACCCTGCCGGTCGAGGTCGGCGACATCCTGGGGCTGCTGGCGAGCCTTGGCGTGGCGCGCGCGGTGTTTGTCGGCACCTCGCGCGGCGGCCTGCAGACGATGGCGCTGGCGGCGGCGAACCCGGCGCTGGTGGCCGGCGCGGCGCTCAACGACATCGGCCCCGAGATCGGGCCGGAGGGGATGGCCCGCATCGTTGACGGCCTGACGCGGGCGCCCGACAGCTTTCCCGACTGGGCGGCGGCGGCCGAGGCGCTACGCGCGACCTATGGCGCCGAGTTCACCGATTTGTCGGACGCGCAATGGGCGGGTTTCGCGCGTCAGTTGTTCGTCGAGCGCGATGGGCGACCTGCGCGCGACTACGACCCCGCGCTGGTCGCGGCGACCGCTGCGGCGGTGGCGGCGGGCGAGGCGGCGCTGAAGGCGGCGGCGGAGGCGGGCCAGCCCGCCCCCGATCTCTGGCCGCTGTTCGATGCGCTGAAGCCGGTCCCGGCGCTGGCGATCAGGGGCGCGAATTCGGCGCTGCTGACCGCTGAGACGCTGACGAAGATGGCGGCGCGCAAGCCCGATCTGGCGGTGCTGACGCTGCCCAATCGCGGCCATGCGCCGTTTCTGGATGAGCCGCAGGCGCTCGCGGCCATCGACGCGCTGCTGGCGCGCGCCGCGTGACGCCCGATTTCGACGCGGTTCGCGCCGCAGCGCGCAGGCTGGAGGGCGCCGCCGTCCGCACGCCGCTGCTGGAATCGCCGCTGCTGAACGAGGCGGCGGGGCGGCGGGTGCTGGTCAAGGCGGAATGCCTGCAACTGACCGGCTCGTTCAAGTTTCGCGGGGCGTGGTCGCGGCTCTCGGCGCTTGACGTCGCGGCCCGCGCGCGCGGCGTGCTGGCGTATTCGTCAGGCAATCACGCGCAGGGCGTGGCGCTGGCGGCGCGGCGGCTGGGGATGCGCGCTGTCATCGTGATGCCCTCGGACGCGCCCGCGCTGAAGATCGCCAACACCCGCGCCTATGGGGCCGAGGTGGCGCTTTATGACCGCGCGGGCGGCGAGGATCGCGAGGCGCTGGGGGCGCGGCTGGCCGCGCGCGACGGCCTGACGCTGGTCAAGCCCTACGACGACCCGTGGGTGATCGCGGGGCAGGGAACCTGCGGGCTGGAGATCGCCGAACAGGCCCGCGCGGCGGGGGTGACGCAGGCGGATGTGCTGGTGTGCTGCGGCGGCGGCGGGCTGACCGCAGGCGTGGCGCTGGCGCTGGAGGGCGCCGCGCCCGGCCTGCGCGCGCGCCCTGTCGAGCCGGAGGGCTTCGACGACACGGCGCGTTCGCTGGTCTCGGGGCGGCGGGAGGTCAACGCCGCCGTCTCCGGCTCGATCTGCGACGCCATCGTGACGCCGTCGCCGGGCGAGATCACCCTGCCCATCATGCGCCGCCTGTGCGGCCCCGGCGTCGCGGTCAGCGACGCGCAGGCGCTGGCCGCGATGGCGGCGGCGTTTCTGCGGCTGAAGCTGGTGCTGGAGCCGGGCGGCGCCGTGGCGCTGGCCGCTGCGCTGGCGGGCGGGGGCGAGGGCGACGCGGTGATCGCGGTGGCCTCCGGCGGCAACGTCGATCCTGAGGTGTTTGCGCAGGCGCTGGGCTGAGCGGCGGGCCGCGCGCGCGACCGGGCCCAACAACGCGGCGGCGTGCGCACGCGCCGTGACGCGGCGCAGGTCTGCGCCCGCGCCGAAGGTCAGACCGGGCTCAGACCGCAGGCGCGCCGGTCATCTCGTGCAGCCGCGCGACGGTGGCGGCGTCCAGCCCCAGCGCCTGCGCCAGCGCGCGCAGGTAGGCGCGCTCGGCGTCGGTGTCGATGGCGATCGCCACGATCGAGGCGGCGTAGGTCTGCGCCGCCGCCAGCGGCCCGCGCGCGGCCTGCGTCAGCGCGGCGATGTCGAGCGGCTTCTCGAGTTCGGCCTGGACGAAGGCGAGTTCCGCGTCGGTGATGCCGCCTTCGGCGATCGTGCGCCTGAGGGTTTCCACCTCGGCCTGGTCCAGCCGACCGTCGGCCTTCATCGCCGCGATCATCGCGCGCAGCGCCAGCGCCTCGGCCTCATCGTCAACCAGCGTCTGCGCATCCTGCGGCGCGATGGCGGGGGCTGCCGCGCCCTGTTGCGCGGCGAAGCCCCTCAGCGCGTTCAGCGCCAGCCCGCCCAGCACCGCCATCGCGGCCCCGCCGCCCGCGCCGCCGCCCGCCTGACCGCCGAGCATCGCGCCCAGCATGTCGCCGATGCCGCCTGCGCCGCCGCCAGCGGCGGGTCGCTGCGCGCCGTCCGCGCCGCCGCCCAGCATCGCGCCGAGCAGGTCGCCCATGCCGCCGCCTTGCGCCGCCGAGGCCGCGCCGCCGCGCTGCGCGCCTCCTGCGCCGAGCATCGCGCCCAGCATGTCGCCGATGCCGCCTGCGCCGCCGCCAGCGGCGGGTCGCTGCGCGCCGCCCGCGCGGCCGCCCAGCATCGCGCCGAGAAGGTCGCCCATGCCGCCGCCCATCGCCGCGCTCTGGCCGCCCTGCTGCGCCGCAGCGCCGATCCCTGTCGCGCCGAACCCAGTCGCGCCGGGCCCAGTCGCGCCGGGCCGTGTCGCGCCGGGCACGCCGCCCTGCGCGCCGCCGAGAACGGCGCCCAGAAGGCCGCCCATGCCGCCCGCGCCCGGCGCCGCGCCGCCAGACATGCCACCCTGCGCGCCGCTCAGCAACGCGCCGAGGATTTGCTCCACGCCGCCGCCTGCGGCGCCCGCGCCCTGCCGCATACGGCTCTGCGCCGGTCCGGCCATGCCTTGTTGCAGCATCTGTCCCAGTATCGCGCCAAGGCTCATGGCGTCGCCCCCCCATCATGCGGCGCGCGCGCCGATTGAATCGTTCCGCCACGATAGCCGGGGCGGCGCGAAACGCCAGCGCCAAGGCGCCGCTCAGCCCGCCTCCGCCGCCTCCAGCCGCGCGCTCTCCCACGCCAGCATCGCGCGCTTGACGCCGAGGCCCCAGTGATAGCCGCCGAGCTCACCGCTCTCGCGCAGGGCGCGGTGGCAGGGGATCAGCCAGCTTACCGGGTTGCGGCCGACCGCCGTCCCCACCGCCCGCGCCGCGCCGGGCGCGCCGATGGCGCAGGCGATCTGGCCATAGGTGACGACATGGCCCGACGGCGCCGCGAGCAGCGCCTCCCACACCTTGATCTGAAACGGCGCGCCCATCGGCGCCAGCCGCGCCTGTCCGCCGCCACCGAAGGCCGCATGCACCCACGCCGCCAGCCGCTCAGGCGCTTGCGCGTAGGTGGCGCCGGGCCAGCGGGCGCGCAGGTCGGCCATCGCGGCCTCGCGCCCGCACGCCGCCGCGAACGCCAGCCCGCACAGGCCGCGCGCCGTGCCCATCGCCAGCGCCGGGCCGAACGGGCTGTCGAACCAGCCCCACGCGATCTCAAGCCCTTCGCCGCGCCGCGCATAGGCGCCGGGGGTCATCGCCTCCCACCGCACGAACAGGTCGTGCAGCCGCCCCGGCGAGGACAGCCCGGCCTCAAGGCTCGCGTCCAGCACGCTGCGCCGTTCGGCCAGCAGGCGGCGGGCGTGGCCGAGCGTGAGGTATTGCAGATACCGCTTGGGGCTGACGCCCACCCAGGCGCTGAACAGCCGCTGGAGATGCGCCGGGCTGAGGCCCAGGTGCGCCGCCACCGCCTCCAGCCCCGGCTGGTCCTCGCGCCGCGCATCGATGTATTTCAGCGCCGCCGCCATCAGGGCGTAATTGAAGGGTTCCCGAGCGTCCTGCGCCGCCATCTGGTCGTCTCCGTTGTGATCGTGGCACTGTGCAGGCCAGGGCGCGGCCGCGCCACCCGGATCATGCGGCGGCGCGCAAGGCTGAGGGGAGAGCGATGAGCGGACTTCACGGACAGGCGGCGGTGGTGACCGGCGCCAGCCGGGGCATCGGCGCGGAGACGGCGCGCGCGCTGGCGGCGGCGGGGGTGTCGGTGGCGCTGGCGGCGCGCGACGGCGCGGCCTGCGAGGCGCTGGCGGCGGAGATCCGCGCGCAGGGCGGCGCGGCGCGCGCCATCGCCTGCGACGTGGCCCGCGCTGCGGACGTGGCGGCGGCGGTGGCGCTCAGCCGCGAGGTTTTCGGGCGGCTCGACATCCTGATCAACAACGCGGGCGTGATCGCGCCGATCGGACTGATCTCGAAAACCGACCCGGAGGCGTGGTCGGCCGCGATCGACGTCAACCTCAAGGGCGTCTATCACGGCGTCCGCGCCGCGCTGCCGCACATGACCGCGCAGCGCTCCGGCGTGATTCTCACCATCAGCTCCGGCGCCGCGCATAACCCGCTGGAGGGCTGGAGCGCCTATTGCGCGGGCAAGGCGGGCGCCGCGATGCTGACCCGCGTGGCGCATCTTGAGGCCGGCGCGCGCGGCGTGCGCATCCTCGGCCTCAGCCCCGGCACGGTGGCGACCGACATGCAGGTTGCGATCAAGGCGTCGGGGATGAACCCGGTCAGCCAGCTCGACTGGTCGGCGCATATCCCCGCCGACTGGCCCGCGCGCGCCGTGGTGTGGCTGTGCGGGCCGGGCGGCGCCGACTACGCCGGGCAGGAGGTGAGCTTGCGCGACGAGGCGGTGCGGCGGCGCGTCGGGCTGATCGAGTGAGCAAAGTGTGACCCCGGTCACGGAAAGCGGCGAACGGTTAATGCAATGCTGACGGTGCGCTGACGCTGCGTAAGCCATGATCTGGCTGCGCGACAGGGAGGCATCGTGATGGACGCCGCGACGACACTGGTTCAACCGGGCTTGCGCACCGTGACCGGGGCGGCGTTCATCGCCGGGTCGGCGACGCTCTATGTCGGCTCGATGGTGGCGATGAAGCTGTGGGGGCAGACCCCGGCGGCGCTGACCGGCGTCGTCATCGTGCTGTGCCTGTTCGGCGCGGTGGCGCTGGAGATCATGGCGCTGCGGCTTGACCGGATGGGCATGGTCTATGCCGCGATCCTGGGCGTGGAGGTGGTGCTGCTCATGCTGGTCTCGCACTTCGGCTTTGGCGAGCGGCTGACGCTGCGCGAGGGCGCGGGCGTGGCGCTGATCGCGGCGGGGGCGGCGCTGGCGTGGAGTTGACCGCTTGCGCTGGACGGCGCGCCGGGGCAAACCGCGCGCATGGTCCAGCCGCTCGCCTACGCCCAGATCCGCGAGATGTTTCGCCGCCTGCACGCGCTCGACCCCGAGCCGAAGGGCGAGCTTGAGCATCTCAACGCCTACACCCTGCTGGTGGCGGTCGCCTTGTCCGCGCAGGCGACCGACAAGGGCGTGAACCGCGCCACCCGCGCGCTGTTCGCCGCAGTCGATACGCCGCAAAAGATGCTCGATCTGGGCGAGGAGCGGCTGGTCGAGCACATCCGCACCATCGGGCTTTTTCGCAACAAGGCGAAGAACGTCATCAAGCTCAGCCGGATTCTCGTCGAGGACTTCGCAGGCGAAGTGCCCTGTTCGCGCGCGGCGCTGGCCTCGCTGCCCGGCGTGGGGCGCAAGACCGCGAACGTGGTGCTCAACATGTGGTGGCGCCAGCCCGCGATGGCGGTGGACACCCATGTTTTCCGCGTCGCCAACCGCACCGGCCTGGCGCCGGGGCGCGACGTGCTGGCGGTCGAGCGGGCGCTGGAGGACGCCGTGCCCGCCGACTACGCCCTGCACGCCCATCATTGGCTGATCCTGCACGGCCGCTACACCTGCACGGCGCGCAAGCCCGCCTGCGCCCGCTGCCCCATCGCAGACATCTGCGCATTCGAGGAAAAGACCGCATGAAGCGCTTTCACGTCGTCGGCGTCGGCAACGCCATGGTCGATATTCTGGCCCGCGTCGAGGACGCCTTTCTCAGCGAGAACGGCGTCGAGAAGGGCGTCATGCAACTGATCGACGCCCCGCGCGCCGTGGCGCTTTATGACCGGATGGGCCCGGCGCAGGAGGTCTCGGGCGGCTCGGCGGCCAACACCATCGCCGGGCTGGGGATGCTGGGCGCGCGGGCGGCCTATGTCGGCAAGGTGCGCGACGACCAGCTGGGCGCGATCTTCGCCCATGACATCCGCAGCCTGGGCGTGACCTTCGACACCAGGCCCGCCCCCGCCGCCGACCATGGCGAGGAGACCGGGCGCTGCATGGTGCTGGTCACGCCCGACGGCGAGCGGTCGATGAACACCTATCTCGGCGTCTCGGCGCATCTGACGCCCGACGACATCGACCCCGCGACGATGGCGGATGCGGACTGGATCTATCTTGAGGGCTACCGCTTCGACGGCCCCGACAGCCAGCACGCCTTCCGCAAGGCGATCAAGGCGGCGAAGGGCGCGGGCGGGCGCGTCTCGATCACGCTCAGCGACCCGTTCTGCATCGAGCGCCACCGCGACGCCTTTCGCGCCATGGTGCGCGAGGACGTGGACCTGCTGTTCGCCAACGAGCACGAACTGCTGGCGCTCTACCAGACCGACACGCTGGAGCAGGCGATGGCGGCGGCGCAAGCGGAGACGCCGCTGACCGCCTGCACCATCGGCCCGAAGGGCGTGCATCTGGTGCGCCCCGACGAGATCCTGACCGTTCCCGCCGCGCCGATGCCGCGCGTGGACGCCACCGGCGCGGGCGACCTGTTCGCCGCCGGGTTCCTCTACGGCCTGACCCATGGCCGCGACCTGACCACCTGCGGGCGGATGGGGTGTCTGGCGGCGGGCGAGGTGATCGGCCACATCGGCGCAAGGCCCGAGCAGGACCTCAAGGCGCTGTTCCGCGCCGACGGGCTGTTGTGAGCCAGCCCTTCGCCCCCGGCGCGCGCGTCGCGCTGATGGGGGTGCTGAACGTCACGCCCGACAGCTTTTCCGACGGCGGGCGCTACTTCGACCCCGCCGACGCCATCGCGCAGGGGCGCAGGCTGGCGGCTGAGGGCGCCGACATCGTGGACGTGGGCGGCGAATCGACCCGCCCCGGCGCCGTGCCGGTGAGCGCGGCGGAGGAGGCCGCGCGCGTGTTGCCGGTGATCCGCGCGCTGGCGGGGCTGGAGGCGGCGATCTCCATCGACACCTGGCGCGCAAGCACGGCGGCGGCGGCGCTGGCGGCGGGGGCGACCATCGTCAACGACGTGCGCGGCTTTCAGGGCGACCCCGACATCGCCCGCGTCGCCGCCGAGCACGACGCGCCAAGCGTGCTGATGCACTGGGAGAGCCACGAGACCGACCCGGCCTGCGACATCTTCGAGCGGGTGCGCGCCCATCTTGCGCGCAGCGTCGATATCGCGCTGGCGGCGGGCCTGCGCGCCGCGCGGCTGATCCTTGATCCCGGCATCGGCTTTGGCAAGACGCCGGAGCAGAACCTCAGCCTGATCGCCGACGTGGGGCGGCTGAAGGCGGCGTTCGGCCTGCCGGTGCTGATCGGCGCCTCGCGCAAGCGGATGATCGCGCATTTTGTCGGCCAGCGCGCGCCGGACCAGCGGCTGCCCGCGACGCTGGCGCTGCATGTCGCGGCGGCGCTGGCGGGGGCGGACGTGATCCGCGCCCATGACGTCGCCGCCCACCGCGACGCGCTGGCCATCGCCGACGCGCTGCGCGCCCTGCGACGGGAGCGGCCATGACCGACGCTGAAGGCGACCGCATCGCCGTCGCCAACCTTGCGCTTTACGCGCGCCACGGCGTGTTCGACGCCGAGGCGACGCTGGGGCAGCGGTTCTATCTCGACCTCACCGCGTGGCTCGACCTGCGCCCGGCGGGCGAGGCCGACGCGGTGGCGCGCACGGTGGATTACGGCGCGCTGATCGCCACCGCCTCCGCCGCCTTCGCGCCGCGCCGCAAGCTGATCGAGGCGGCGGCGGAGGCGGTGGCCGGGGCGGTGCTGGCGGCGCATCCGGCGGTCGGGCGCATCGAGGTGACGGTGCGCAAGCCCTCCGCCCCGGTCGAGGCGCAGGTCGATCACGTCTCGGTCACGATCATCCGGCGGCGGGGCGCGCCATGACGGCGGTTGTCGCCGCGCTCGGCCTTGGCGCCAACCTCGGCGACCGGGAGGCGGCGCTGGACGCAGGGCTTGCGGGCGTATGCGACGGGGGCGACACGCGCCTGCTGCGGCGCTCGTCGCTGTATGAAACGGCGCCCTGGGGCGACCTCGATCAGGGGCCGTTCCTCAACCTCTGCGCGCTGGTCGAGACCCGGCTGAGCGCGCGCGCGCTGCTGACCCGCTGTCTTGCGGTCGAGGCGGCGCTGGGCCGCGCCCGCGTCAAGACGCGGCGCTGGGGGCCGCGGCTGATCGACATCGACATCCTGTTCTTCGGTGACGCGGCGCTGGATGAGCCGGACCTCGTCGTGCCGCATCCCCGGCTGTTCGAGCGCGCCTTCGTGCTGATCCCGCTCGCCGAGATCGCCGCCGACCGCGTGGTGGCCGGGCGCCGGATCGGCGACGCGGCGGCGGCGGTGGACGCGGCGGGGGTGGCGCGGGTCGGGCGGTAAGGGGGGGCCGCGCGCGCCGTGAACGCCGCGCGCCGCTACAGCTCCATGCGCGGGCGCAGCGATAGCAGCACGCCCGCGCCGCGCTCGGCGCGGCGGGCGTCGGCCTGCGCGGCGACGGCGCGGGCGCGCGCGGCCAGCGCCTCGACGCCCTGTTCGCGCGCCACGGCGGCGGCGGCGCGGTCGCGCGCCTCATCCTCGTCGGCGCGGCGGGCGGTGAGGGCGGCGCGCGCGGCGCTGGCGCGGCGCTCCAGCGCGGCGCGCACCCGCCATTGCGCGGGCGCCTCGGCGCCGTCGGCCTGATAGGTCTGCGCGGTCGCCTCCTCGGCGGCGCGCACCGTCTCGGCGCCGCGCTGCGCCTCGGCGCGGGCGGCGGCGAGTTCGCCCAGCGCGCGCTGCGCCTTGATCGCGGCGAGGCGGCGCAGCGCCTCCAGCGCCTTGGGGTTCATCGGCGGCTCCTGTGGCTTGCGGCCTTGCGGCGCATTTCTTCGGAAAAGCGCAGCGCGGCGGCGACGGCGCGATAGTGCTCGGGGCGGATTTCGCGGCCGATCTCGACGGTGGCGTGGATCGCGCGCGCGGTGGGCGGGTCGCGGTGCAGCGGCACGCCCGCCTCCGCCGCCTTGGCGCGGATCTGCGCCGCGACCTCATCGACGCCCTTGGCGACGCAGACCGGCGCCGACCCCTTTTCGCGCGACCATTTCAGCGCCACGGCGTAGTGGGTGGGGTTGACGATCACCACGTCGGCCTTGGGCACGTCGAGCATCATGCGGTTGAGCGCGATCTCCTCGGCGCGGCGGCGGCGCGCGCCCTTGAGGTGGGGGTCGCCCTCGGTCTCGCGGTTTTCGCGGCGCATCTCGTCGAGCGACATGCGCAGCTTGCGGGCGTGGTCGAAGCGCTGCCAGAGATAGTCCACCGCGCCGATCGCCACGGTGATCGCGGCGACCACGAACAGCAGCGACAGCAGCGTGTCGCCCAGCGTGCGCGCCAGCCCGCGCGCGGGCAGGGCGGCGAGGCGCAGCAGATCGGGCAGCGCCGATTTCAGCCAGAACCAGACGGCGGCGCCGATCAGCGCCATCTTCACCGCGCTCTTGAGAAACTCCACGATGCCGGTGGGGCCGAACTTGTTCTTGAAAGTGGCCAGCGGCGAGATGCGCTGCAGCTTCGGCATGAGCTTGTCGGGCGCCAGCACCACCGCGCGCTGCGCGACCAGCGAGGCGATCACCGCCAGCGCCGGGATCGCGAACACCGGCAGCGCGGCCAGCGCCGCCCAGCCCACCAGCGAGGCCGACAGCCACAGCCCGCCGGGGCCAAGGATGCGGCCCTGCAACTGGTCCACCGAGGCGATGAACGGCAGCACCGCCTGCGCGAAGCCGCCCGCCGACAGCGCGCCGACGCCGATGACCGCCGCGATCAGCCCCAGATAGGACGCGGCGGCGTGCAGATCGGTGGAGCGCGCCACGTCGCCCTTCTCCCGCGCCTGCTCCAGCTTGCGCGGGGTGGGGTCGAAGCTCTTGTCCTGGCCGTCGTCCTCTCCGCTCATCGGGGGAAGCTCATGGAAAGGCCCCGAACGGGTCGAGCATCACCAGCGTCAGCCGCTCGCCCCAGACGCGCATCAGCACCGGGGTCGCCAGCATCATCATCAGGATCGCGCCTGCGGTGATCGCGGGGGCGCCGACAAAGGCGACCATCAGTTGCGGCATGGCGCGGTTGATGGCGCCGAGCGCGACGTTATAGGCGAAGGCCGCCACCACGAAGGGCGCCGCCAGCGCGATGGCGGTGGCGAAGGCGCCGCCCACCCGCCGCACGCCCCAGTCGGCCAGATCGCCGCCCAGCGGAAAGGTTCCGAACGGCAGCGCGTCGTAGGAGCCGATCATCGCGGAGGCCGCATAGGCGGGCAGGCCCAGCGCGAAGGCGAGCACGATGCCGCCGATCGCCAGCAGGTTGGAATAGGCGGGCTGCGGGTCGGCGGTCAGCCCCTCGCCGAACATCTGCGCCAGCGAGGTGCTTTGCGCCGCCACCGCGCCCGCGATCTGCAGCGCGAAGATCATCAGCCGGATCGACAGGCCCAGGATCAGCCCGGCGACGGCCTCCGCCATCACCGTCAAGCCTATCGTGGCGAGGCTGGCGCCGCGCAGATCGGCCAGCGGCGCCACGGCCGGCCAGACGATCAGCGTGAACATCACCGCGGCGCCCAGCTTGATGCGCACAGGCAGGCTCATCTCGCCGAAACCCGGCAACAGCGCGACCGCCGCGCCGACGCGGGCGAACACCGCGAAGGCGGCATAGACCGCGTCGCGCGCCACGTCGAGGAACGGCGCGAGGGGGCCAAGCCCGTTCATCGCGCCCGCCCGCCCCTCACCCCGGAGGGGAGAGGGAGTGAAATCGGCGCCGCTTGCGCTTTGCGAGCACGTCCGGCGAAGGCGTCGAAGCCGCGCCCCCTCTCCCGCCGGGGCGGGAGAGGGTCGGTGTGAGGGTGGGGGCGCCCACACGCGCCTGCCCTGATGTGACGCGCCATCGCACGCCCTGTCACCCCTTGGGAGAGGCGTGCGATCAGCGCCGTTTGCGCTGCATGATCGGGGCGCGCGCGGGCGTGGCGGCGCCCGCCCCTCACCCCGAGGGGGAGA
>Ga0210015_1003790_pt1 | contig 13191 bp, 12 predicted proteins | sample CryGeymeta201522_FD_185471 | JGI IMG/M metagenome (GOLD analysis project Ga0210015, IMG submission 185471) | Groundwater microbial communities from Crystal Geyser aquifers in Utah, USA - Crystal Geyser metaG 2015-22 (SPAdes) (version 2) | ecosystem: Environmental > Aquatic > Deep subsurface >... | reverse complement strand
AGAACCTCACTATTCAGTCCCTTCCTCCTTTGATCGGAGATCCCAAATTTCGGGCAGAGTTGCAGTCGCTCTGTGATTTTGCTGTCCTAAAAACGGAATTTGCGCGGGACCACCGCAATAAGCGAATTGCGCACCAAGATCACGGTTATACGACAGACCGTTCGCTCAATCCTCTCACCGGCGTTAGCCGAGAGTGCGTAGAGGCAATGCTGTCGTCTCTACGCCAGGTTATGAACCACCTCGATGGGCACTTTAGAGACAGCACCGTAATGTACGAGCGATTCGTAGATCAAAGTGGAGCGAGGGTGCTCATCTCAAAACTCAAACAATTGGAGCGAGCCCAGAATCCGGAGGGTGCGCTCTAACAAGTCGTTCAAGCCGACACCGCTTCGTGGCTTCAGCTTTGCGCTTGAGCTACGCTAGCGCAAAGCTTTCGCCACTGCGCGGCGCGGCTTAACTCAGGTGTTGGGCTTACTGAGAAGGAAATTTGGCCATGTCTTCTCGAAGAGAATTCGTCTTTTCCGCGCTGGCCTCCGTCGGCGCACTGGCAGGCTTATCGTCGTGCTCATCGGGGACCAGTGTAGACAGTTACGAGAATGTTGCGGATCGCACTTGGCGTCACGGCAAGGTTGCGGCTGGCGACAAGGTCGCGCTTCTGCATGAACTCGTGCGCTACGCGACTTTGGCACCGTCGAGTCATAACACGCAATGCTGGAAATTTCGCCTTGAAGATAACGCCATCTCAATATTGCCGGACCTTTCGCGCCGGTGTCCGGCTGTCGACCCGGATGATCACCACCTATTCGTCTCCCTCGGTTGCGCGGCCGAGAACCTAGTCCAGGCGGCGTTGGCCAACGGCCTGAGGGGACACGCCGGCCTCGACGCTACATGCGGAAATTTGCTGCGTGTGGCTTTGGAGCCGACAAACCCTGTCGCATCGACTCTGTTTCAGGCGATACCCGAACGTCAGAGCACTCGCGGCGAGTATGACGGCCGGCCTCTCGCCCGGCAGGAACTCGAACTGCTTGAGCGGGCTGGCAACGGCCATGGTGTTCAGGTGATCATGCTGACCGAACGGCAGGCGATGGAGAAGGTCCTTGAGTATGTCGTTCAAGGCAATACGGCTCAGATCAACGATCACGCCTTTGTGGCGGAACTGAAGCAATGGATTCGCTTCAGCGGTGACGAGGCCGTGCGAACGGGCGACGGTCTATATGCGGCGTCTTCCGGCAATCCGCCTTTGCCGACATGGCTGGGTAGCCTGCTCTTCGGCTTGTTCTTTACCCCGAAGAGCGAGAACGACAAATACGCGAAACACGTGCGGAGTTCGGCCGGCATCGCGATATTCGTCTCGGACACCCCGGGGCCAGCCCAGTGGGTGGAAGTGGGACGTTGCTATGAACGCTTCGCGCTGCAGTCGGCTGCGTTGGGCATTCGCAATGCGATGCTCAATCAACCCGTGGAGGTGCCGACGCTGCGGCCGCAGTTTGCCGGTTTCCTGGGTATCGGAAAGCGCAGGCCCGATCTTGTCGTTCGTTTCGGGCGCGGTCCGAAACTGCCTTCTTCACTGCGTCGTCCGGTGCAGGCGGTGCTGGTGTGAAGTCGCCCGGCGCCGCGGCCGATGATCGATTCGTGAGCAGTCTCTCCTCCCGAACCATCAAGGCCGGTCTTGCATACTTCGCGCTGGTATTCGGCGCGGGCTTCGTGCTGGGATCGATACGCGTGCCCTTTCTGGTGCCCCGCTTCGGTGAACGGGTAGCGGAACTCATCGAGATGCCGATCATGTTTGTCGTGATATTGGTGTCGGCGCGCTTCATCGTCAGACGCTTCTCCCTGCCCGGCAACATTACGGTCCGCCTGGGTGCCGGATTTCTTGCGCTGGCTCTGCTGCTCGCCGCCGAAGTCCTGCTTGCCGTGGCGCTCCAGGATCGGACGCTGGGCGAGTATTTGGCCAGCCGGGATCCGGTCTCCGGCATCGTCTATCTGGCAATGCTCGCGCTGTTTGCGGTGATGCCGCTCGTTCTCGCGCGAGTCGGATCGGCCTCCCATGTGTGAGCCCAACCCGGCAGTCGAGCGGACCTGCGCAAAAGGCCGCGCAGGCCGCTCACTTCTACGTTAGGCCTCACAAATGCCCCTCTCTGCGTCCAAGAGAATCGCTCTGCTGAAGGAGATCAGCGCCCGCCTCCAAATGGAGGAATGGTCACTCATCGATGTCACGATGTCCCAGTTCGGCTTACCGACGTCCAACACCTGGAACGGCGGCAAGTACGACTACATACTGGAGATGACCAAGAGCGGTGCTGACAATGTACTCATCGAACTCGCCCAGCACATTGGATACCTGATTGAAGAGGTACCGAAGCCAGGAGTCGACCCACCATTCTGGCGCAAGCGGATGTTCCGCTTGTTCATCACGCATCTGTCAGCCGAGAAGGTCTTGGCCGCTCAATTGCAGGAGGCCCTTCTCAACTATGGCATCAGCGGATTCGTCGCGCACAACGACATTGAGCCAACATTGGAGTGGCAGTCACAGATAGAGACGGCCTTGGCAACAGCAGATTCACTTGTAGCGCTGCTACACCCGGCATTTCACGTCAGCAACTGGACCGACCAAGAGATCGGCTTCGCGATGGGCAGAGGGTTGCCAGTCTTTGCAGTGCGGTTTGGCCAAGACCCGTACGGCTTCATTGGCCGCTTTCAGGGCTTCACTGGTGGCGACAAAACACCCGAGATCCTGGCTCGCGAGATTTTCGATGCATATCGCAAGAACAAACAGACACAGAAGCGCATGGGCGAGGTGCTATTGAATCTTCTTGAAGATAGCAGCAGCTTCGCGTCGGCAAAGTCACGCATTGGTTATCTTGAGCAACTCGACGTCTGGGACGCAGCCTTTGTTCCGAGACTGGAGGCCGCCCTCGAAGCGAACTCCCAGATCTCCGGTTCGTGGGGTGTACCAGAGCGGGTTCAAGCATTGGCCAAAAAGTGGGCCGGCGTGTGAGGCCTAACGAATAAGGTTAGATCGTGCGCAGCCACGATCTGAACCGTTTGCGAAGCACGGGGTCAGGTCTTGTATTAACACATCTGCCATTGTGGCTCAGCATCACCAAATGCCCCGTTCGCTGCGAATCGAGTTCGATGGGGCGAAAGAAGCATTAACACATCTGCCATTGTGGCTCAGCATCACCAAATGCCCCGTTCGCTGCGAATCGAGTTCGATGGGGCGAAAGAAGCACGGGGTCAGGTCTTGTATTAACACATCTGCCATTGTGGCTCAGCATCACCAAATGCCCCGTTCGCTGCGAATCGAGTTCGATGGGGCGAAAGCCCGGGAGGCGAAAGCCCGGGACACGAAAGCCCGGGACACGAAAGCCCGGGACACGAAAGCCCGGGACACCCCCGAAAGCCCCGAAAGCCCCGGACACCCAAGATAACCGCCGGATACCGCTGAAGCGGAAGGTTCGTCCATCCAAAACGGTGGGCGTAGCGCTTCCGTCTCGCTCCCGTTGCCCCGTTGCCCGTCTCGCTCCCGTTGCCCCGTTGCCCGTCCCGCTCCCGTCCCGTTTCGCGTCCACAACGCTACGCCGACAGGTGATCGTTCGACGCTTCAGGTCGCGCTACGAAACTCGACGGTGCTGGACTCATTGGCTGCCTCGCCGCAGCCGAGCACTGCCAGCACGGCATCATTGATCGGGTCCAGGTCAAGCGCATGTTCGATATCGACTTCGTTGATCGCGGCGGTGATGAAAGCCGGCATATTGGCTTCGGCGGCGAGCAGGTAAAACGTCTGCGACAGGTGGCCGGCGTCGAGCACGATGGCGCGATAGGCTTTCGGGTGGTTGCGGTATTTCCAGAAATTGCGGCGCACGCGTGCGGCGAGCACCACCAGCATCGGTGCATCGGCAAACCAGTGCTGGCCGGCAACAAAACGCAGTGCCAGTGCACTCGCCGATGCCGCGTCCAGTGCCTGCACCGGTTCGAGTGCGTGCGCCAGTGGATGGTAATGATAAAGGCCGGTTGCAACACCCTCGACGCGCTGCGCCAACACATAGGCTTCGATCGGATGCAGGCTGCCGCCGGACGGGCTGGTTTTCTTCAATGCGATCGCGCCGGGCCCAAGCTCGCGGTGCGCCTGTGCACCGAAGGTGCGTTGCAGCAGCCGGGCGGCGGTGGCGGTCGGGAGCGTCGCGGCACGGTCGTAGTTGCGCCCGGTGTAGCGCGCGAACAGGGCGAGATCCAGTGCGCCGCTATGTGCTGTTGGCAATGCGATGCGGGCTGCGGCCGACGCGCGGGAAATCGTTTCCGGCGGTGGTGCACCCAAAGCCTCCACCATCTCGCGCACATTTTTGAAGCGATCGGTACCGGGGTCGATGTCGGCGCGTTGCCCGTGCCAGCGACTGAAGGCGTGGCCGATGGCCGACAGCGGCCGCCAGTGCGCGGCCCGCGTGCGCTCGTCGCGCAGGCGGTGGGCGGCGTGTGCCGGTAGATCGCCGATCAGAATACCGGTGTCGAGCAACGCTGCAATGCGTGCCGAGTCAAATTCCGCCGGCAACGCGTCGCGCTCCATCCAGAGCGTTTCACCGACGTGCGCAAGGATCGGCAGATCCTCGACGCTCAACTCAACTTCGCCATCAAGATGCGGCGCCAGCGCGACCCAGGTGATGCGAGCGGCGAACGCGGCATCGCCCTGAAACAGTACACCAAGGTCGAATTCGAGATGCTCGCGCGGCTCGATCATCAAAACGGCGCAGCGGCGGAGTTTCATGCGGAGTTCTCGTGGCAGGGGTGCGGGTGACAAGGGTGCGGCTAACGGCTAGGCGAGGCTTGGCAATGTCGATACCATGTGCGAGGCGACGGTGAAACAGCGGGCGCTTGTCCGCAGATCGGTCGCGACCTTCGTGCGCAGCGCAATGCGACCGCACGAAGCCGGGGAATCAAACACATCAGCCAGATGGGGAAATCAGATGTCGAATACCTGTTTTACGCCGGAAGTCGTCGATACCTTGCTCGACAAGTTGTCGAGTGATGACCAGTTTCGCGAGCAGTTTCTGGGCAATCCGGCGCTGGTGCTGCACACGCTCGGTGTGAACGTCGACCCGGCCCAGGTGCCAAGCGTGCGTCGCTTGCCCTCGAAGGAGGCGATCAAGGGCAATCGCGAAGCGATCAAGGCAAAGTTGATTGGCAAGGTTGGCTTGATCATGTTTTTGGTGGAATAGCCACTCAGGCTGCCCGGCATTCGCTGTCAGTCATTGCGCAGGTGCGGTGGCGGCGACCGCAAGCAATGCGCGGACATCCGCATCGGCACCTGCCCACGCCTTTTCCAGCACGCTGCGCATGCGGGCGGCCAGCGTTGCATCGCCAGTTGTCTCGGCGGCGTGCATCGCGTCGAGGCAGGCGCGATTGCTGGCGATGATGCTGGGCACGAGCAGGGCGAAGCCATTGCCCCACTCGGCGAGCGCCAGCTTGCGATCCTCGCATCGCGTCGCCAGTTGCGCGAGCGCACCGGGCTGTCGATCCGCGAGTGCTTGCCGGGCGATAGCGATATCGCGAAGGTACAGGCTGCGGCCATCGAAAAGCCGCTGATCGACCGAACTGGCGATGGCGGCAGCGTCTGTGGGTCGGGCGCTTGCCAGTTCGTGGTTCAGGGTGTCGAGCAGCGCCAGGCGTTCGTAGACCACGGGTGTGCCCAGGCGCGACGAAAGGACATCGCGCACGCGCTGGGCGATCGCCGATCGATTGCCATGGGCGGCAATGACGGCTGCGATCAGCGTCAGCGTCGGTGTGGTGTCGGTGAAGGCAATCGCGTTTTCATCGAGCGTTTGCAGACGCGGTTCGATGAATGCGTTTAATGCCGTGTCGAGTTGCTCGGGTCGCCACTCGGCAGCAATCGCCAGTTGTGCCAGATCGAGGCGAGCGGCATGATTCGGGCGCAACCCAACTGTGGGGTTGTTGCGTAAATCCGCAATCGATGCCAACGCGGCATCGACGCGGCCCTGGTCGGCAAGTATGGAGACACGACGCAGGCCCTTCCACAGCAGGGTTTGCGATACGTCGCGGCTGAGGTCCGGGGATAGCGCTTCAAACGCCTTGTCGGTCTCGCGCTGCGCAAGATAGAGGCCGGCGCGACCATCGTACAGGTTACTGGCGCCGATCTCGGCGGCGCGATCATACAGACTGGCCGCCAATGCGAATTGGCCGAGGCCAGTGGCCGCCATCGCCGCATTTTGCATCGAGATGCCACGCAGCGGATGCTGGCTGTTGAGCAGGGGCTGGAAAGACTCCAGCGCGTTTGCGTAACGGTACTCCAACACCCAATAGTAATTGGTGGCCAGGTTTTGTTGGCCAATCAGAAAGTCCGGATAGATCGCGGCGAGTTGACTCCAGCGCTCGCGCACCGACTCCGGATCGCGATCACCGGCCATCAATGCTTCAAGATACAGGCGTTCGCGTTCCGACAGCCGGTCACGATTTGCGTAGGCGCGGTCAAACGATGTGCGCATCTTTTCGCGCTCGTCGGCGTGAAAATAGATTCCCCCGAGCTTCGCATGCGCGGCGGAAAAATCGGCATCCAGTTCCACCGCGCGATTGAACAGCATGATTGCATTGCGTGGGTCACCCGTGGACAACGCCCTGATCGCCAGCGAATAGGCCTTCAGGGCTTCGAGGTTGCCGGTGGTTACCTGTTCCAGCGGCGCGCTGTGCTGCTGAACGCTGGCGAGCGATTCGCCCAGCCGCTCGCGCAGCCGCGAAACCACGCGATCCATCGATGGCAATACGTCGTCGCGCCCGCTGCTGTCGGCGCTCTCGCTGTACACCGTTGCCCCGGATTTGGGATCGATTACCTCGACGCTGAAGCGAACACGGCCACCGACTTCGGCTATGCTCGGCAGCAAGAAAGCACGCGCGCCCTCGCGTACCGCCAACTCGATGCCGACCCGGCGATCAATGCCTGCGTCCTTGAGGTTCATCCGCGCCAGAGCGGCTTCGACCTGCAACTCGGGCACCACGTTGACATAGCGCGATTGTTCGAGCCCGATCCGCAGCGCGGTATCCAGTGCGTTGTCGAACAGGCTTTCCGCGGTGCGATTGCTCAGGCCGCCGACCACCACCCAGTCGCGCTCGGCGAAGGCGATGGCCGGCGACTCGCGCAGCAACGCGTAGCCCACGCCGATGACGCCGAGCAGTAATAGCACCGCTTCGACGAACAGCGGGCGCTTGCGCCGCCACAGCGGCAACTCGCGCTCGGCCTTGGCGTTGGCTATCGGCGCGCTCAGCGGCGCGATGCCGGCTTCACCCACTTCGAATACCGGCATCGGCTCGGTAACGCCCTTGAACAGGTAACGGCCATGCGCGAGCCAGTGCAGGCGACCCGGCTCCGGCAGTTCGTCGGCGGTACGCCGCGACAATTGATAGGTGTGCTCGCTCAGCAGCGTCTGACCCGGTTGTGCCAGGCTGCTCAGACGGGCCGCGATCGGCTTGGCGAGGCCCTCGACCTCCAGCGGTTTGGCGCCGCGTGCGATGTCATCGGCAGCGTTCTGCCAGACCACGACTTCGCCGACGTGGATGCCGATGCGTGCGTGCAGTAGCTGTTCGCCGTCACGGCCCATGTTGGCCAGTGCGCGCTGGTAATCAAGGGCGAATCCGACGGCGTCGATGGCGCGATCGAACAGCAGCAGGAAACCATCGGTCTTGTCGACTTCCTGGCCACCGTGCTCGCGCAGCAGATCGCGCGCGAGGCGGTCGTGCCCGCGGAACAACTCGGCCGCACGCGCGTCGCCCAGCGTTTCGATCAAAGCGGTCGAATTGGCCAGATCAAGGCAGGCCACCGCGCGCATCTGCGTGCTGCTGGATCGTGTAGACGCTAGCGAGGCGTCGTTGGCATCGGCAGTCATGCGTACCCGATCGTCGGCGGTGGGGAGTAGGGATTCGCCTTCATCGCACAATCATAGCTCCGGTGTGACGGCAAATCGCCACACCCTCAACAAATCGACCAACCATCGCCGCCTTCGGCCTTGACGCGATACAGCGCGGTGTCGGCGTCGCTGTAGCGGTTCGCCCATTCCTGCGCTGCCGCTGCCCGACTACCACCGACACTGATGCTGACGGCCGGAATCTTCGCCGCTACATTCGATGCAAGTTTGCGGATGCCCGCCACCAATTGCTGCGCCTTCGTTTCCAGGCCGTCGCGCTCCGGTGCCACGAGCAACAACGCGAACTCGTCGCCACCCAGCCGGCAGGCGATGTCGCATGCACCAGCCGCTGCGCGCAATTCGTCGGCGACCGCCTGCAACACCCGGTCGCCGGCAAGATGGCCATTACCGTCGTTGATCTGTTTGAAATCGTCGACATCGACCAGCAACAGGCCGAGCGGTGTGTCCGCCGGCAGTTGCGAACGCAGCGCTTCGAGCCGCTGATACAGCCCACGGCGGTTGGCGAGCCCGGTCAGTTCATCGCTCAACGACAATTGCCGTGCCGCGCCCAATTCGCCGCGCGCACAGTGCAGCGAGTCCAGCGTCTGCATCAGTTCTTCATTGCGTCGGCGAAGATTTTGAATCAGCTGCTGCTCGCTCGCCACGAGGTACGAGAACGAACGCAGCATGAAACGGGCAAGAATGTCCGGCGCCGCCTGCAACAGGCTTTGGAACTCGTCGGAGCCGATCACGCGCAGCCGGCAGGGTTCAAGCGCGGTCGCGTTGGCCATGCGCGCATGGGCGCCGACGAACAGCGCCAATTCGCCGAAAAATTCGCGTGACAGGATGGTTTTGTCGTGGATTTCGCCGCCAAATTCGAGCCTGACCGCGCCGGATTCAACCACGAACAGGTGCCGGCCGAACTCGTCGCGTCGGAAGATCGTTGCCCCCATTGCGACTTCCGAGCACACACCGGTCGATACGAAGAGCTCAAGTTCCGCATCGGACAGCTCGCGCGGCAACAGATTAAGGCGAGGCGCTTCGAGCGCATCGACGGTGCCAACTGCGTCGTTTGAGATGGCCGCCGTTGCAGGCTCGTTGCGGTGCATCGGTAAGCTCCCTGGGCTTGCCGCTCAAGTCTAGCAGGCTGCGGCGGCGACGGCGAAAGCAAACCGGTTACCTGCGGGCGTCAGTCGGCAGACGCCTTGCTGAGCCGGTAGGCCGCGCTATGCAGGCGGATCACCCCCTCGGCCTGGAAGCCGGGTTGCTGCGCGAGGATGTTGCGCCGCTCAAGAAGCTCGATCCGCCAGTGCGCCGCGAACAGCCGCTCGACTTCCGCCTGATCAACGCTGAACGGTGGCCCGGCCTTTTCGTGTTGCGGGTATTCCAGGGTGACCAGCAGTGTGCGGCAGCCGATCGGCAGCTTGCCAAGCACTTGTCCGGCATAACGTTGGCGCATGTCCGGCGGCAGTGCAATCAGGGCGGCGCGGTCGTAACCGGCGGAGCATTGCGCGAGGTCGTGCGCGTCCAGGCCGAAGGCGTCGCCGGCCAGCAACTCGATGCGCGCGCTGCGATAACGCTGAAAACTGCGCTGTGCAGCCACTTCGGGCAGCAGCCCATTTTCGGCAAAGAATGCGGCGCAGGCGTCGCGCGCGAGTTCGACGCCGAGCACCTGGTGGCCTTGTGCGGCGAGCCAGGCCATGTCGGCGCTTTTACCGCACAGCGGGACGAACACGTGGCAGCCCGCCGGCAGTGCCAGCGCCGACCAGTGCCGGCGCAACAGCGCATTCACCTCGGGTTGGTGCCAGCCAATGCGTCCTTCGGCCCAGCGTTTTTGCCAGTAATCGGGTTGCATCAGCGTTGCCTCAGCGCAGCGCCTGCAGCAGGTCTTCGATCAGATCATCGGCATCTTCCAGCCCCACCGACAGCCGCAGCAGGTTCAGCGGCGAAGTGGGCTGCGCACCCTCGACCGAGGCGCGGTGCTCGATCAGCGATTCGCAGCCACCCAGCGAGGTGGCGTTGATGAACAAACGCAGGCGCCCGGCCACGCGCAGGGTGTCGTCACGATCCCCTTTGACCTGGATGCTGAGCATGGCGCCGAAATCGCGCATTTGCGTTTTGGCGATGGCGTGGCCGGGGTGCGCCGCGAGGCCGGGAAAATGCACCGCTTCCACCCGCGGTTGCTCGGTCAGGGCGGCGGCGACACGCTGCGCATTGGCGCAATGCATCGCCATGCGCGCCGCCAGCGAGCGCAGCCCGCGCAGCACCATCCACGCCGCAAACGGCGAGGCGTTCAGGCCGATCAGCTCGCGTGCATGGCGCGCACCGGCGTACAACGCATCGTCCGCAAAGATCAGTGCACCGCCCATCACATCGCTGTGGCCGCCCATGTATTTGGTGGTTGAATGCAGTACTACGTCGGCGCCCAGAGCGAGCGGCCGTTGCAATGCCGGGGTGGCGAAGGTGTTGTCGACCAGCAGCCGTGCGCCGACGCCGTGTGCCAGCTTGGCGAGCGCGGCGATGTCGCTGATGCGCAGCAGCGGATTCGACGGCGTTTCGGCCCACAGCAAGGCGGCCGGGCGGTGCAGCGCCTTGCCGACCGCGTCGAGGTCGGTGAGGTCGCACCACTCGACCACCACATCCCAGCGTTCGGCTAGTTGCGAAAAAAGCGCGCGAAAGCCAGCGTACAGATCGCGTGCCACGATTACCCGGCTGCCGCGCGGAAGGCTATGCAACAGCGCGCTGCCGGCGGCGATGCCGGAGCCGACGAACAGCGCATGCTGACCGCCTTCCAGTGCCGCCAATGCGGTTTCCAGGCGGCGCTGGGTGGGGTTGTCGGCGCGCTGGTATTGCAAGCCATCGGCGCGAAAACCATCGGGTGCATGTTGGTACGTGGTGGCCAGGTGAATCGGCGGCACAACCGCGCCGGTTTCAGCGTCCGGCTCGCCACCGGCATGGACCGCCAAGGTTTGAAAGCGCATGCAGTGCTCCTGTGTTTGAGATGAGCGCAACTGGATCAGGCGGCCATGCAAAACGCTTCGCGCGCTGCCGCGATGGTGGCATCGATATCGGCGTCGCTGTGTGCGGCGCTGATGAAGCCCGCCTCGAACGCCGACGGCGCAAAATACACGCCACGCTTGAGCATGGCGTGGAAGAAGCGGCGAAAGCCGGCAACATCGCACGCGGTTGCCTGCGCGAAGGTAGTGACTTTTTCGGCACTGAAAAACAGCCCATACATGGCGCAACTGCGATTGGTGCTGACCGCAATGCCGGCGCTGTGCGCGGCCGACTCCAGCCCATCACACAGCGTGTTGGTCTTGGCTTCCAGCGATTCGTAAAAACCAGGTGCCTGGATCAGTTCCAGGGTGGCCAGACCGGCGGCCATCGCCACCGGGTTGCCGGACAGCGTGCCCGCTTGATAGATCGGCCCCGACGGCGCGATCTGCGACATCAAATCGCGGCGGCCGCCGTAAGCGCCCACCGGCATGCCGCCGCCGATGATCTTGCCGAAGGTGGTCAGGTCCGGGGTGATGCCATATCGCGCCTGCGCACCGCCCAGGGCAACCCGGAAACCGGTCATCACTTCATCGAAAATCAGCACGCTGCCATGCCGTGTGCACAGTGCGCGCAAGTGTTCGAGAAACCCTGGGTTGGGCAGTACGCAATTCATGTTGCCGGCAATCGGCTCGACAATGACGGCCGCAATCTCGTCGCCACAGGCCGCGAACAACGTGCTGGCGGCATCGACATCGTTGTACGGCAGAGTGATGGTGAGGTCAGCCAGCGCCTTGGGTACACCGGGTGAATCGGGCACACCGAGGGTGAGCGCGCCGGAGCCGGCCTTGACCAGAAAACTGTCGCCGTGGCCGTGATAGCAACCCTCGAACTTGACGAAGCGGCTGCGTCCGGTGGCGCCACGCGCAAGGCGAATCGCCGACAACGTGGCCTCGGTGCCGGAATTGACCATGCGTACCATTTCGCACGACGGCACCAGCCGCGTGATCGTCTCCGCCATCGTTACTTCCAGTGCATTGGGCACGCCGAAACTCAGCCCATCGGCGGCCGTGCGCGTCACCGCCTCGATCACCGCAGGATGTGCATGACCGGCGATCATCGGCCCCCACGAGCCGATGTAATCGATGTAGCGGTTGCCATCGACATCAAACAGGTACGGGCCGGTAGCGCGCGCAGCGAAGAACGGTTCGCCACCTACCGACTTGAAGGCGCGTACCGGCGAATTGACCCCGCCGGGCAGCAGTGGGCTGGCGCGGGTAAACAGGTCGTGGCTGATGGTGTGATTCATGGGGTTTCCTGGTTGCGTTCGGACGAAAGCGGCTGATACAAGGATTGCAGGTGGCGCGCGACAGCGAGCGGGTCGGGCGCGTCGAATACGGCGCTGATTACCGCAAGCAGATCAGCGCCAGCATCCACCAACGGCCCCGCATTGTCGGCGCTAATGCCACCAATCGCCACTCGCGGCACGGCAAGGCCGGCACTTGCGTGCAGCACAGCAAGCGGTGCTAGCCGCGCCCGAGGCTTTGTCGCCGACGCAAAAAAGGCGCCAAACGCGACGTAGCTGGCGCCAGCGGCGATTGCGTGTTGGGCAAGCACGATGTCGTCATAGCACGACACGCCAATCACGGCGCCGGGGCCGAGCACCGCACGCGCCTGCGCGATGCTGGCATCATCACGGCCCAGATGGACACCGAGCGCACCGACCTCGACGGCAAGCTCCAGATCGTCGTTGACGATCAGGCCAACGCCGTGATCGGCACACGCTCCCGCCAGGGCAAGGGCCTGGGCACGCCGTTGGGTGTGCGGCAAGGATTTGCAGCGGTACTGCAGCAGTGCCGGGCGCACGGCCAGTAGCCGCAGCACCGATTGCAGCAGTTGGCAGTCATCGGCGCATTCGGGCGTTATCAGGTACAGCCCACGACGCGGCCACAAATCGCTCAACCCGGGTTCCTTATCGCACGTGGGGATGGGATAATTCTAGCGCTCTCCCTTTGTGCAAGCCGCAAATGACTACGTCAATCCAAACCGCCGTCTACCGTTCGTACATGTGTGTCGTGTGCGGCTTCATCTACGACGAGGCAGCCGGTCTGCCCGAAGAAGGCATTGCGCCCGGCACGCGCTGGGACGACGTGCCCGACAATTGGGTGTGCCCCGATTGCGGTGTCACCAAGGATGACTTCGACATGGTGCCGCTCAACTGAGCGCTGCGGCGGCAACACTTTGCGGACGCCCTGAACCGGCGTCATTGCGAGCCGCCTGTTCCGGTGGT